>ERZ773188.2605-NODE-2605-length-17083-cov-3.141003_pt1 | contig 17083 bp, 13 predicted proteins | sample MGYA00581011_ERZ773188 | MGnify/ENA primary metagenome ERZ773188 (study PRJEB29015, sample SAMEA2737798) | human gut metagenome | biome: human gut; feature: human-associated habitat; material: faeces | place: China | collected 2012 ...
ATTTAAAAAGATGGACAGCGTGACATTGGTTGGCTGGTTTGTACAATATGCGAATAGATTTAAAGTCATATCACCGGAGAGTCTGAAAGGTAAAATTATAGAAAATTTAGAACAGGCACAAAGCATATATAGTGAGTAAGAAAAGTCCTACATATAATATGTGGGGTTTTTTTGAAGTAAGACACATAAGTGTTGCGATATCACGACAGTAGATTTGCTAAAATGATGATAACTATGAATGATACGACGAGAAATAGATTTTACAAATCTCAGGAGGATATGTATGAGCAAGAAATTGAAAATGGAAGTATTTGCTTCAAAGGAACCGGTAAAGAGTGTCAGACTGCATGTATATGAATTTCATACGTCAGAATTATACGAGAATAAATATCGCCTGATCCGAAGTGCAGCGTGGAAGGTAAGAAATGTAAATGCATGTGGAGTTTTTGAAGATGGCAGTTATATTTATACAACGGAGAAAATATCGGAAGAGATTCCAAATGTGAACTTTCGGTTGACATATCTGGGAGAACAGGAATTAGGCGTATTGGAACATAAAAAAGTATATTCAGAGTTGATTAAACATTGGATTATTCAGAAGCTTCGGACGGTGAAAATACAAAAGAACTCGAAGGAATATTATAAATATGCCTGTAGAAGTAATGTGACAAGCCGGTGGATTCAGACAGAACAGGGATTTCAGACATTTTATTCGGGAAACAGGCAGATTAGTCTGGAGAGAAAATATAATTTTACCGTAAAGATTCTGGACGATGGAAGGGCATATCTGAAAATTGATACGTCCAGCGTATTTTCGTCCAACCAGACCGTGTACGATTATATAACACAAGGAATGAATCCAATCGGTATGGAAGTGAAAAATGAGTGGGGAAAGAATAACCAGACAGGAATATTGACGGAAATCTGTGATTATACAGTCGTTGATAAAATTGATTTTGCAGATAGTCTGAAGGCTTATTATACCGATATGAAGAAGGAAGGCTACAGGGTAGAGAATCTGCCGGATCAAACACCGGTTGTGAGGGTTGAGTTACAGGTTGGAAAAATTTATCCGTATTATCCACAGGCATTGAAACCTGTTCTGACGAGAGAAAAGGTCGGTCAGATAGATGCACGATTTTCTATGGCGATTGAAAAATATATCAAACGCGATATGATAACACGGATAGAGTTGGACAAAGATTTCATCCGGGATATCGGAAGTATTGCTCAGCTTGGTGACTTAGAATTTGAAAACGACATGTGTAATGTTAAAGAACTGGGGTATCTAAAAGGAAAAGTAGAATCACCGGCATTGACTTGCGGGCAGGGAAAAAGATTGCGGTGTGGAGAAGAATTCAAAGTATTCAACTATGGGTTCTATCAGAAGCCGGACGAGAAGATAAAAATCGGATACATTTATCCGAAAAACACAGTTGATTTGATAAAAACTGTGGTAAATGGAATATGTGAATTTGCTGCTTATGGAAAGTATCAAGGGGAAAAGGATGCCTATATTATTCCCGGACTGTTAGATATCCAGATGAAACCAATGATAAAAGAAGAATATGAACTGGGCGATATTACGGATTATAAGAGGGCGGCTCAGAGATTGAGAAAAGTAGAAGGAATCGACATTGTGATTGGAATCGTACCGGATGGAATGGATGAGGACGGACCATATAATCCATTTAAGACAATTTGGGCCGAGGCAAATATACCGTCTCAGATGATCAGCATGAAGACGGCACAGTTATTCTACAGAGGGAAAAGAGAAGGAAATAAATCGAAATATTATTTGCACAATATTGTACTTGGAATCCTTGGAAAGACGGGAGGAATCCCCTGGGTAATCAAGGAAATGCCAGGGAATGTTGACTGTTTTGTCGGATTGGATGTTGCAACATTGGAAAAAGGAATTCATTATCCGGCATGTTCGGTTGTATTTGACAAAAGTGGAAGATTGCTTGGGTTCTATAAACCGAAGAGCGCACAGCGCGGAGAAAAAATAGAAACCAGAATCTTACAGGACATTTTTGATCAGGTATTACTTTCCTATGAAGATAAATTTGGCGAACGGCCAAAGAACATCATGATTCATCGGGATGGATTCAGTAACGAAAATGATGCATGGTATGAAAAATATTTTGGCGCAAAGGGAATTGCTTATACGATTGTCGAAGTACGAAAAAATATAAGCTCAAAACTTGCAATCATTGAAGATGGAGTTATTAAAAATCCGGAAATGGGATATTGCATTTACAATAGCAATAAAGGCTATCTTGTTACGACAAATATGAAGAACAAAAAGGGCTCTCCGAATCCGTTGCTGATTGAGAAGAAATGTGGAGATGTTCCAATGACAATTGTATTAAAGCAGGTGCTGTATTTGTCGCAATTACATGTCGGATCTACGCAGAAAATGCGGCTTCCGATTACGACGGGGTATGCCGATAAGATATGTAAAAACCGGGAATTTGTGCCGGAGGGGAAGATGGATAATCGGTTGTTTTTTCTGTAGGATGAGAGAAAATATGATAAAATACGACAGTTTTTTGAATGTTATGTGTATATAAATGTGTAAGATATTCAGTGTTGCTGGGCAAAAAAATACATATGATTATTTTAGATTTTGAAAATAGTATAAATTTTTATTTCGAAGAGGAGAAAGCAAATGAAAAATATGTTCAATATTTATTATATTAATAGTGAAAAGGCATCGGAAATTTCGATGTTATTTGATAATAAGATAGTTGAAAAAATTACGCGTATTCAAAACAGAGAAATTGTTTTAGAAGGAGATGCGGGAATTACTGCAAACGGAATGTCAAAAATTCCGGTGGTTGGACAATATCTACCGAGTGGAGATTTGAGTGGAAGTTTATCCCGTAATAGAACGAATAGAGTTGAAGATACTGTAAAAGTAGTAAGTTCTAAATCGACAATACTTAAACCAATATATGAAAAAGCAAAAGAAGTTCGTCGGTTAGATGACAGTAAGGTTGGAAATTTAGTGAAGATAAAAGATGTTTATCTTACAGTTGTGAATGCTGATGACGTTATGGGGACTCGTGCGCTTATGAGTGGATTGATGAGTAGAGTCCCTGTTGAAGGACTTGGAGATGTAAATTTAACCTCTCTTATGGAGGTAATATTTAAAGGATCATCATATGTTTTATGCGGTAAATTGCCACATAGATTTGGTAAGGAAGAAGATATGATGCTTAAAATACCTATGAGTGCTGAAAATGAGATGGAAAGTCAATATAGTATTTCAGATGTGGAAATTGGTAAAGTTACGATACTTGGCATTTATCGTGGAGAGTTTGAAAGGAGAGATATTGAACTTAAAATTAACCGTATGATGGCTTTAAATGATACTAACAAAGAAAATAAAGAGAATTCGACGAAGAGTAATGATGAAGGATCGGATATTGAAGATGGGGTACTAGAAGAAAATAAAAAAAATATTTTTAATTCGTCAGTACAAAAAACCAAAGTCCATTATATAGATGTTATTGCAATTATTCAGGAACTTAATGTTTAGAGAGAGGAATATTATGGATAGAGTAAGTATTTATGAATTTGATCGAAAAAATCGAGAATGTATTGTTGAAAAGATTGAAAAAACAGGAGGGCAGATATTAAGTTGGTCTTATTTTGCAAAAGAACAGGAAAAATTTGAATTTTCGGCAGGAATAACGGCTATTTTTATTGATGTGTCGTCGCTGTTTTATAGTGAGGATCGCGCAGATGCACTTATTGCGCCGGCTGAACTTATGCTCAATACTGTTCAGAAAAAGCAACCAGTATCATTATATGTTATTATTGAACGACAATATAGTAAGCAAATTAAAGATTTATTATATTATAAAATTAAAGATGTACTTGAACTTGAGAGTTTTCTTAAACTTGAGAGAGATCCTATTACTAATATTGTTGATATTACTCAAGCGGAATTTGAGACTGTAATGAATTCCTTAAATAAAAATCTTTTTGGTAATGATTTATTTAAAAGTCGTTTAAAGGAAGAACTTATGAAATATAGACTTTTTAATCGAATTGGTCAACAACCGATATTCTCTGTTCTTATTTGTGGGGCGTCAGGAATTGGGAAAACAGAAGTTGCAAGGATACTGCATAAAAAATTAGCAGCAGATGAACCAATGATAAAAATTAATTTTGGTAATTATAGCGCACAAGATGCATTAAATAGCTTGATTGGAAGTCCTAGAGGTTATATTGGAAGTAATAAAGGAGAACTACCAGATAAGCTTATGCATAGTCGGAGTAAGGTGATTTTAATAGACGAGTTCGAAAAAGCGAGCAAATCAGTATATAATTTCTTTTTGCAAATGCTTGAAGAAGGAAAGTTTACGGATTCTTTAGGGCGTGAATACAATTTGGACAAATATATTATAATTTTTACTTCAAATATGCCAAAAGAAAAAATTGGAGAATACTTACCTCCTGAACTCCGATCTAGATTTAGCTATAAGTGTGCTTTTTGGCCGTTGACCATAGAAGAAAAAGAACAATATGTATTGTTTAAAGGTGAACAGTATTTGAATAAAATTAAATCTAAATGTTCAGCAATTGATCATGACATGAAAGTATCTGATCTTGTGAAGATAGATGTATCAAGATACAGCAACCTGAGAGATATTAATAGTGAAATTATGCGTCAAATTACGGATGTGCTATATAGTAAATTGTTTGACATTGATATTGATAATAAGTTGTTTTAAAGTGGTGCTTGAGATATATTTAAATTAGTAAATGATAGGAGGTTAGTAAGAAAATGGCTACAGTAGGAAAATTTGAAGTTACAGTAAAAGAAGCACATATTGATTGGGGAGAGTACCGTAATCCAACTAACCGATCTTTAATACCAGGAGAATCTTATGTGAAAATACCATCAAGTGATGCAAGAAAATTGAATATTAGACGAGGAGATACTTTTATAGCACACTTTAAAAACGGATACCAAGAAATGCTTGTTAAAGCAGCTGGTAATGGTCCGTGCGATGGTGAAATTCAATATGCGAAGCAATTTGAAGGAATTGGAAAAGGAGCATGTAAAGCTTTTACTCCGTGGTACTATTCCTGTGATATTAAAGTTGGTGATAAGATTCTTGTAGAAATTATTTCAGAAAATGAGGTGATTTTTTCAAAAATATAATATTTTAAGAAAAATTGATGGAAAATTGTTAAGATCTGCAAGTGAAAGGCGTTTGTTTTGCTTTTTTATATTGTTACTAGTGTAAATGGAAAATAGTTCAGGTAAAGCATCGAAGAAGAACATCCTTTGTTTTATAGAAAAGTTAGAATTTCCTATTCTGAATATGTGTAACAGTATTATACATTCATTCAAAAAAATTTCTATTTGTTAGAATTCTTTTTGGGTAGTATTTGGTTGAAATAAGTAGTAGTCTATAGTAAAATGTAGCTGTTAGTAGTGCTTGGAAAGGAGCTGTTTATGGCAAGACCAAAAAAGAATGGAACATATTTAAATATATGTATTGAATCAGCTATTTATGATGAATTAACTAAGTTTTGTAATGAAGCGGGACAGACCAAAACCGTTGCAGTGGAGAGAGCTTTAGTAGAATATTTTGAAAACTACAAGAAAAAGCAAGAAATGCTTCGAACGTTGGAGGTAAGCAATGGCAGATCAGACCGTTTTTAGATTAGGGGAGTTGTTTTGTGGGCCAGGAGGATTAGCCTGCGGAGCTTTACGTTCAAAAAGTGATGATGGAACTTATGCAATAACGCATGCATGGGCAAATGACTACGATGAGGATACTTGTAATACATATCGGAAAAATATCTGTCCGGATAATCCAGACTCTGTTTACTGGGGAGATGTTCGTGAACTTGATCTACCATCATTGGGGGAAATAGATGCATTTTGTTATGGATTCCCTTGTAATAGTTTTTCGAATGTAGGTAAACATAAAGGGTTAGCAAATGAAAAATTTGGACAGTTATATTGGTACGGAATCAAGGTATTGAAACAATATAAGCCAAAGTGGTTTATGGCCGAAAATGTATCAGGAATTAGATCCGCAGGAACAGGAGATTTTCAGATTATTTTAAATGATATGAGGAAGGCAGGATACAAGCTAAATGTGAATCTGTATAAAGCTGAGCAATATGGAATTGCCCAAACAAGACATAGAGTGATTATTGTTGGAATTAGAGAAGATATTCCTGTTGAGTTTCATGTACCAGATCCATCTCAATATACGAATTGTGATATTACATCTAGAACTGCATTAGAAAATATTCCAGATAATGCACCCAATAATGAAATAAAAAAACTTTCGGATAAAGTGATACGAAGGCTCTCTTATATTAATCCAGGCGAAAATGTATGGCAGGCGGAAGAACGATTAGGCGATGAATTCCCTGAAGAATTAAAAATAAAAACAAAAACGAAGATTAGTCAGATTTATAGAAAACTGGATCCTGAAAAGCCAGCATACACAGTAACAGCGGCAGGGGGTGGTGGTACATATATGTATCATTGGACTGATCGAGAATTAACAAATAGAGAAAGAGCGCGTATTCAAACATTTCCAGATGATTATGAGTTTGTTGGCAAGTATAGCAGTGTGAGAAAACAGATTGGAATGGCAGTTCCTTGTAGACTTTCTGAGATTGTTATTACTGCCATTTTGAATAGTTTCGCTGGAATTGAATATCCTTGGATAGAATCCAATATGTAAGGAATGGTAATGTATGAGTAAAAAAATAGATATTAAAAATTTAACACCTGAGCATCATCAAGCTTTAGCTTGTTTGTTTTATGCCAGGTTACCCAAAACAGATAGTAGGTATAAAGCGCGAACAGCTTGCTTTGAGTTATTTCAGCAGAAATTCAATAAGAAAGTAAATACGTACCGTCATTCCAAAGATACTTATGATGCCTATTTTGATACTAATAATAGAGTGGGATGGGTTGGAAAAAGTATTGCTTCAAGAGGTTCTGAGTATCAAGAGGTGTATGATTGGTATAAGGATTATGATATGAATACTCTTGAAGAAGCTGTTAATGAAATTATTAAATTGTATAGTAAAGTGAGTTCGACTTTTTTGTCGTTAAGGTTAACAGATCCAGCTTCCGTGCATGCGCTTTTATCTGGAACGGAAAATCTTGTAGTGGATAGAATTACAGATTTACAGGAATATTTAAATGTAGGAAGAATTGTATTTGTGACTTTGGGGGGTGATAAAGGAAAAACAGAAGTGGATTGGAAAACGGGATTTTATGCTATAGCACATGTTTCAAAGGCTCCGTATGATATAGGATATGAAAAAAATAAGCGTGGTATGAATTATTTTAAGTTTGACATTACTGTCGATACAGTATTAGATGAACCTATTCCGAGAAGTGGATTTATTAATTACCCTGATACTTATGATGCTGCGTACATAGGACTTGAAATTCATAGGGATAGATCTCAAGCAAATTCACTGCTTGAGGATGATAAAGCGGTAGGAATTATTCGAGCTACAATAGATAAGATGCCATATTTAAAAGAGAAGTTTGCTGAAATTTTTTCAAAAAAATTTATGGAACGTGTTTTGGGAAGTGCAAGAGTTTTAATTTCTACAGAAGTAAATTTTGGTGAAGACTTACAATCTGCGATTGAGGAACATTTCTCAGAAATATCTTCTGAAGAGGAAGAAAAAACTGAAGAGAATGTCGTGTATGAAATGTATACGAAAACAGAGTTTCTTAAAGAGGTTTTTATTGAGGAAGAGGAGTATGATCAACTTACGTTAATGTTAAAAGTAAAAAAGAATCTTATTCTTCAAGGCGCTCCGGGAGTTGGTAAAACTTATATGGCTAAACGTTTGGCTTATTCGATGATAGGTTATAAGGATAATAGCCGTGTGCAGATGGTTCAATTTCATCAGAGCTATAGTTATGAAGATTTTGTTGTTGGATACCGACCAACCCAAAATGGATTCACAATAGAGCATGGACCTTTTTATGATTTTTGTGAAAAAGCAAGGAAAAAGACCGGGCCACATTTCTTTATTATAGATGAAATAAATAGGGGGAATGTAAGTAAAATATTTGGTGAGTTATTAATGCTGATTGAACAAGATAAGAGAAATGAAAAAATTAATCTCTTATATACAAAAGAAACATTTTCAGTTCCGGAAAATGTTTATATAATTGGTATGATGAATACTGCTGATAGAAGTTTAGCATTGATTGATTATGCATTAAGAAGAAGGTTTGCTTTTTTCAATGTGAAACCAGCATTTGATAAACCGCTTTTTGAGGTGGAGATTTCCAAAACAGAAAATCCTAGAAGGGTAAATCATCTCATAGAGTCTGTAAAGAAGTTGAATAGGGCAATAAGAAGTGATGAATCGCTTGGGACAGGATTCGAAATTGGTCATAGTTATTTTTGTAATGCTCCGAGTAAGATGGAAGAAAAGAAAAAAATGGATCAATGGATTGATATGACTATTGAATATGAATTGATCCCTTTAATTAGAGAATATTGGTTTGATGATCCTGATAAGATTGTTGAATGGAGTGAAAAACTGCGAGAAGTGAAGAAGGAAATCAATGATGATTAAGGTTCAGAATATATATTATATGCTAGCCTATGCATTTCAGAACTTAAATAGTCAAGAACAAAAAAAATATACTGCGGAAGAGTTTGAATTTGTTGAGGATTTGTTCGCTGCTATTATTTCAAATGCTATTGCAAAGCAACTGAAACAGGGACTTGGCCGTGAATACATTATTCGAAGAGAGGAAGTAAGTTCTCCTAAAGGAAAAATATGTTTGGTAGATACCTTTAAAATGCAAATGATGCAAAGTAAAAAGGTTATTTGCCAGATGGATGATTATTTAGAAAATACATATATGAATCAGATACTGAAAGCTACAGCTATTCTTTTGTTGCATTCACGGAATGTTAAAACTAAGAATAAAAGAAAGCTTAAAAAAGTCCTTCTTTATTTTTCTAAAGTTGATCATATTGAGTGTAAGCGGGTTAGATGGTCATCAATTCAATATAACCGAAATAATCAATCCTATAAATTATTAATGAATATTTGTTATTTGGTGCTTGAAGGGATGTTAATATCTGAGACGAAAGGCCAAATTGAATTAAGCGAGTTTATAGATGATCAAAGAATGAGTACCTTGTATGAGAAATTTATTTTAGCATATTACCGAAAACATTATCCTTATATGGATAGTATTGCGCCTACCAGAATTGAGTGGAATACTGACGATGGAATGATAGAGCTTCTTCCGCAAATGAGATCAGATATTATGCTTGTTTTAAAGGGACGGACTCTTATTATTGATGCAAAATATTATGGGTCTGCTATGCAGACCGGACAGTATGGTAAACAAACAATATATTCAAATAATTTGTATCAGATATTTACTTACGTGAAAAATTGTGACAAGAAAGCTGATGGAAGTGTTTCTGGAATGTTGCTTTATGCGGGTACCGATGGGGAGAATCCAGATAAAGAATACCAGTTAAGTGGTAATAAAATTAGTGTAAAAACACTTGATTTGAATTGTAGTTTTTTTGAAGTGCAAAACCAATTAGATTGTATTGTAAATCAATGGATGAATGAAAATTCACTAATTTGTGAAAAAGCGAAATGATATTTTAGGATATAAAATGATTTAAAGACAGTCATTTGATAAAATGAAAGGCCAAGAGGCAATTCGTGAGAGTTGTTTCTTGGCCGTTTGTGAACTTGCACATATTTCATTTCATAAATAATGGAAGGAAATTTGTGAATATAGTAATTTTATAGAGGTGATATGGATGGACAATTTAACACCGGATCAGAGAAAGAAAAATATGCAACATATTCGTTCTGACAATACCAAAATAGAAACAATGTTAAGAAAAGCATTATGGAATAGAGGATATAGATATAGAAAAAATTATAAAAAACTTCCTGGAAAACCAGATATTGTTTTGACAAAATATAAAATTGCTATTTTTTGTGATGGAGAGTTTTTTCACGGAAAAGATTGGGAAGTTTTAAAACCAAGGCTTGAAAAAGGAAATAATAGTGAATATTGGGTGAAAAAAATTTCCAGAAATATGGAGAGAGATGATGAAATTAATAAAGAATTATTATTTCTAGGCTGGACTGTGATTAGATTTTGGGGAAATGATATAAAGAAAAATACAGATGAATGTGTAAGAGTTATTGAAGAAACTATTTTTGAGTTGAAAATTAGAAATACTGTAAATGAATATGAAAAGGAAGAATGAGAGAGTATTGTTGTAGCATTAATCTTGTATTATAATTAAGATGAATAAATTTGAAGGGGCTATGACAGAAGAATATTAATAAATGGATGAAATAAGAATATCTAAAGCCTGTAGACATTAGTTTTAGGATAATTGAGAATATATAATTTGATGAAAATAGGGAGTTTATTAATCAAAAAAATAATATCGACGTAATCATAAAGTTGTTGACTGGTGATACTTGAATTAATATTATAGTTAAACGAAATGTAAGGGTGTTTATGAATATGAAAGCAAAATAAAACCAGATATTTTTACAGATTACATAGAATATTGTCTAGCCAATGAAGAAGTAATGGAAAAGTTATTGAGATGATATAAATTTAATGATGATTAATTGGAAAGTAGATAAAGAAAGGGTATGGAGTAACATATTTGATGAAGAATGATATAACAAATATCATTTGAAGAACAATTATTTCTACGAAGAGGTATAATGATGGACGATAGGACTGTTTATTCTTATATAAATGATATTGCACAACGATTAAAAGAACCAAGGAAATATGGGGATGTTTCGTTAATGATTGGCGCTGGATTTTCCAAAAATGCACAAAGTAAAGGAATGGCAAGTATACAGCCACCCAATTGGAGTGAACTTGCTGAAAAAATGTATGAAGAATTATATCCGGAACCATTAGAAACACAAGAAAAAGAAGACTGGAATAAACAAAGGATTATAAAAACGTCTGGGAAAAATGTCACAAAGTTGGCAGATGAATATATAGCTAATTTTGATAGAAATAAAATAAATAACTTGATAGAACAGTCTATTGCGGACGAAATGTTTGTTCCGGGAGAATTACACAAAAGGCTTTTGAAATTACATTGGTCAGATATTTTTACAACAAATTATGATACTCTTTTGGAACAGACAGTAGATATGATTTATCGTGAGAATAATTATGCAATCATATATTCTCAAAATGATTTGCCGGGAAGTACAAAGCCACGGATAATTAAGTTACATGGTAGTATTCCGCAAGTAAAACCATATATCATAAGTGATGAAGATTATAGGACATATCCGGATAAATATTCAGCATTAGTTAACACCGTACAGCAAGCGATGCTTGAAACTAGATTGTGCCTGATTGGATTTTCCGGGGATGATCCTAACTTTCAAAGTTGGCTTGGATGGTTGAGAGATAATATGGGGGAATATTGTCCCACGATTTATTTGATTGGTTTATATGAAAAACTTGGTGCACCAGAGAGAAAGTTACTGGAAAATAAGGGAATTACCATAGTAGATATTTCTGGATTAGCATCTCGACAGGAAGAAAATCGACACTATCAGGCGATCTCGGAATTTGTTGGTTTATTAGAAAAAAATCAGAGTGAAAAAGATATTTATTTGGAAAGACCATACCAGAATGTTGATATATTTTGGCAACCTAAAGAAGCAGAAAAAGAAGAGTATTTTGAAAAGTTGAAAAATTATTCACATAAAGTTGAAATGTTGATAGAGTCGTATATTTTGCTTCCAGAAGAAAAAAGGTGTAAATATGCAGATTACTTTTTAAAACATTTTAGTGTAGTACTGAAGTTAGTTCATAACCAGGAGAAAGTACCAGAGAAGATAATTTCAACTATTATTAAAATACTAAGAAAATGTCTGGTTGTTTTAGAAGATAAAAATGCTGAATATTTAGAAAAAGTAACAGAAATGTTAATCGAAAAAAATTCGCAAATAGAAACATTATGCGAGATATTATTGTATTTGGCAGAAATGTATAGAATCGATGGAAAAAAAGAATTATATGACGTTTGCATGGAAAAATGTGAGATATATTGTAATAAAAGCCCATACTATAAAAATGAATTCCTTATTGAAAAAATGAAAAATTACATTTCATTATTTCAATATGAGGAAGCAAAGTTACTAATTGAGGAGATAGGGACATCATCATTTGAGTATAAGGTAAAAAAAGCAGCGTTATATAAACAATTGTCAAAGAATGATATTGCAGACAAGATATTAAATGAGTGTTCAGCGGAATTAGCACAGATGAAGTTATCAGATGAAATATATGCTTCATATTTGGGATATCTAAATTTATGTTATAGAATCGGAAATTGGGAAATGAAGGAGGAATACTCTGACAATAAGTATTATGATAATTTATATAATACAAGACGTATTATTGTTGAACAAAGGGAAAAGTTGGAGCGTGACTTCTTTGAAAAAGATAGAAAAAAAGAAGAAAGAATAGTGCCGTTTGGTCTTAATTCCAATAAGAGTGTTACAGTATTTTGCTCAGGAGAAAATGTTTGCTATAAAAATTCGTTTGTTTTTATCCTTGGAATAGATAAATTGTGCATGCCGATATTCTCAGATCAAGCAAAACTACTTCCACGTGTATATGATGAGATAATGCACTCAAGCGAATGTGTTTATTGGAAGCTGTCATTGGCTATTAGGACTAATCAAGAAAAGGTTATCAATCAGATTTTTACACGAAAAATGCTTTTAAATATAGATGATTCAGAAAAACAATATCTTTTTGAAAAATTGATTGAAATTGTAAAAATGTATTCAGAAGAGGATAGCTATGATAGAAAACAATATTTTGTATCGATGAAGAATATCTTAAGGATACTCTCGCATTTAGTGATATTTATAGAAGATGCAAATGTAGTCGTTTTTTTGGAAATATTAAATAGATTCAGTCAAAAAGAAGATTCGTTTATAGTTAGAGATATAAAAAAGATTCTGCAGATAATTTCCACTAGATTTAATAGAAATATTGCAATGGCATGCCAGAATATTATTTTCTTAGAGTTTGATGCACAATATCATTTAGCTAGTTATTTTGATGATTTATCTTTTGAAATATGTGAAGAGGATGCAGAAATATTTTATGAAAAAGCACTTCACTTGAGTTCAAGTGAAAATATATCTGAAAGAGATAATGGATTAGCTTGTTTGTTAGTATTGTGGAATAATAAACCGTTAGAAAAATATCGGGACGATATTGTAACAGTTTTTTGGAAGAATGAAAAAGATACTTTACCGATGACAGAATTATATTATCCATTTATTTGGGAAAAACTACCGTATCCAAAGTCAGTTGAGTTTTCAAAATTATATTATACATATTTGATGAATACAGAGTATGTAGAAAGTGTAACGCCAACAGGATGTAAAGTAAATAATTCATATGGAAGTGTTTTGAATTATTTTAGTTTCTTTTATTCAACATCGGAAATTTCTTTGAGAAAATGTAATAAGGTGATTTTGAATAAAGAGCTTGCAAGTACTATTTTGACTCGTTCATATGATTTCATAATTCATGAAAAAAGCTTATTAGGATATGATTTTATGGGAGAAAAAGAAGAGTGTGAAAAAAAGTTTTTGGTAATTGGAGAACTTGTTGCGCTGGTTTATTGTGGGGCCATAAAAAATCAGTTGATTACAGAAATATATCCATTGATTAAAAGGATTAAGATAGCATTATCGGATTGTCAAATTAGTACCATTGCGATTGATATACTAGAAATGACCGAGAAAAATAAACTTGAAGAATGCGTTGATATGTTCGAAAATGTTATATTAACAAAAAATAAAAAACTTTATTCAAGTGTATTTACGGGAATACAGTGTTTGGTATTTATAAAAGCAAATTGCAATCAAGATATATCATTTGAAAAATTTTTCAGTTCAATAAAATATTTAGATATAGAGTATTCAAAAACATTATGGATTCATTTAACATCTTTGCTTAGACAACCATTTTTCGCTAAGGAGGAAGCACAGAGATACATTACTTTGTCTATAAATAAATGCATAGACATATATGAAAAATTAGCAAATCAAGGTGAGAGGTATTATTTGGATGGCTTATATAATTGTGTAGAGGCATTAGATCAATATTATAAAAGCGTTAAGGAAACCCAAAAGGGTGAAACAAATGAATTGAAAAAATGTGTTGAAAAAGCTAAAAAAATAAAAAATTATGAGATAGCAAATATCTGGTCTTATTAATAGAGTGATAGCATTTTGAAAATAATTTCTAAAAACATATAGATATATAGAAAATTCTGAATGTTTTAAGCCAATTGAATATTCCGGATGGTTTTGCATCAACTGTCCGGAGATATGGAAATCACTTTTTAGATTCGCTTTTGTGCATACCGAATCATAATTTCTGCTGAGACATTTGTAAAGACTGCTATGCACCGCAGATGCGGCAAGGTCTTGACAAATATCCCAACAGAAATGGATAAATCATCAAGCACAAAATAGGTGATTTCCGAGTATCGGAACTCTGATTTCTAAATTTCCGGAAGTGCGATTTCATCGCACAAGAATATTCACCAATCAAATGAAAAATCATGGAAATATGTAGGGAATATTATAAAGTTAAAGTATTGCGATAAGCATTGAGTAAATGAATTAATAAATGTTAAGTGAAAGAATTACTTGATAGAGCAGAACAAATAAATGGATTAAACGATATCCAAAGTTGCTAGATGAAATGTTTTGAAATATTAATGGTTGTCAAATTAAAGATTGAACTTTATTGAATTGGTCATATGATTATTATTACGTTTAATAATGTATATATATTAAAAATAAAATTTGGAGGATAGAAATGGATTTTAATGTACCAAAGACTTTTGTTGAATTTAAATTAGGGTGGTATCGAGGAATAAATTTTGATCAAGAGGCAGATTTATTTTTAAATGAATTAAATAATGCTAAAAAAGAAAATGATATACAGCGCTATATAAAAGAAAATAAAAAATGGTTTATTCCGGCGTCATTGTTTGAAGATTATGATTTCGGACATCATGAGGCATTTATAGTTCCAGAGCAATCACTTGGAACTGATTATAGAGTTGATTATATGCTGTTAGGAAGAAATTCTATTGGACACCATATTGTATTTGTTGAATTTGAAGATGTAAATGTTGACTATAAAATTAAATCGGCTAACATGGAAACAGAGCCTGTAAGAAAGGGATTAGTTCAAATAAAAGATTGGAAACGTTGGATAGACAGCAATAAAGATTATTTTATGAAAAGTTGTGGTTTATCTGGAATTAGTACTAATATACCTACTTGGGGAATCAGATATTGTTTAGTAGTAAGCCGAAGAGAAAGAATGGACGAGATTGTAAATCAGATGCGAAGACAAAGTGAACAGGAAATGCAGGGATTACATATTGTTTCGTATGATAGATTGGTTGACAATATCAGAAAATTACATAATGGATTTTAAGTAAGTTGTGGAGAAGATTAATGGTAAGTGAAAATTCATTGCAACAAATATCACATATATTTTGCGGGGATACGGAAGATTTATATGTGTATAAAAAGGGCTCTCAGCTGGTTACTTTTTTTAATCGGTATTATAATTTAAATGAAAAATATGGAGCTGGATTTCCATCAAGATGGATTTATGTTTATGACAAATTAGTACAGCTTGTAAAAGAAAATAAGATAGAACATTTTTTTAATATAATACTAAGTAAGGAATATTTAATATCTGAACAACCAATGTCTCAAGTTGAGGCTGCTGAAAAATCTGAAATAATTAGAGAGAGATTTAATAACATAGTTCAACAAGATATGATAACTATTCAAAAAAAGGATGGAAAGTATCAAGTTATTGAACAAAACGAGGATTTGGAATTTGTTGGAAATGGTGGATTTGCTAATGTATATTATCAAAAATCTTCTGGTAAAATTATTAAAAAACTTAAAGATGATTTTTTAACTGAACATAGTATTCGAAGCAGATTTAAGCGAGAGTACAAGATAACAAAATCTTTACAAGATATGAAAGGTGTCATTAAAGTTTTTTCTTTCGATGAAGGAAATTGTTCATATTCTATGGAGCGAGCAGAAACAACATTAGAAAAATTTGTTTTGAATAATAGTTTACCAGAAGCAACAAAGATTAATTGTATTCGTCAAATACTGTATGTCATGAAAGAGGTTCATGAAAGAGATATTATTCATCGAGATATTAGTGCAAATAATATATTTATTATTTCAGGTGTAGTAAAAATAGCAGATTTTGGATTAGGTAAAGACTTGAAAGTTTTTACGTCTCATCAAACAATACATACGAATGCAATTGGACAATTTTATTATTGTGCCCCAGAACAATTTATGATGTTAAAAGATGCAGATAAACGAAGTGATGTTTATTCTTTAGGACGTGTAATTAATTTTGTTATGACAGAGAATCCAACGAATTCCCATCATATGTTTAGAAGTGTTGCTGAGAAAGCTTCTAATAGTGATGCGGCTTATAGATATGCAAATGCTGGACAATTGTTAAATTATTTTGAAAAAGCTGTAAAATACAATTCACAAGCTGAAAATAAGCAAAGAATAGAAAATAAAATAAAAAATGAAATTTTTGATGATGAAGTAGAAAATTATTTATATAATCTTCCGTCAGATAATATCGCGAGAATGCTACAAAATACTAAGACGGGCTTTTCCAATGCATTATTAAAGTTCATGGATGTAGATAATCAACATGCGCAGTATATTATTCAAAGTGTAGACAAGTCATATCAGTCAATTTGTGGACGGTCATTTGAAGCATATGATGTGTATGCTTCTTATGCGTATGAAGTGTTACAGGGAAATTATGAATTTGTTGTAAAAGAAATTGCTTCAAATATCCTTAGATATGTTGCATGGGATATTAATAGATTTAGTGCGCAGGATAAGGTTAAGAATCTTATAAATAATGGAATTGATCCAATGCTGGAAGATATAATTCAAGATTAAAAAT
>ERZ773188.2606-NODE-2606-length-17081-cov-3.257723_pt1 | contig 17081 bp, 14 predicted proteins | sample MGYA00581011_ERZ773188 | MGnify/ENA primary metagenome ERZ773188 (study PRJEB29015, sample SAMEA2737798) | human gut metagenome | biome: human gut; feature: human-associated habitat; material: faeces | place: China | collected 2012 ...
AATTGCGAGCAGAGAGCGTGCGAAATCACGACGCCACGCAAACTCGCCGTTGCTGATGTTGATGCCAATGCAGACACCCATGTCATAACTGAAGAAATCGTGGTTCCAAGCCACCTTGACGTTGTGTCCCGGACGCGAATTCTGCTTATAGAACGTAGGCAGGTCCCAACGCTGCACATCAGGCACAGCATCGCGGCTCTGCGCCTGCTCAATCTTGTTGTAGGGATTTGTAAGGTCTATTTCTGTGAACCACAGAATGACAGGTTTGTCGGGATAGATATACTTGGTATACTTTATTCCCGGTCCAACGGTGTAAGACTCCACCTCTTCCACAGGACCCCACTCCGGCTCCTTGATTACATCGGCAGCCGCCGCTTTCATCACAATCGGCGACATCAGGCTTGCCACAAGCAGTGCCCCGAACATTTTTAATTTCATAGTTTTATGTTATTTTTTATGATTTGTGCATCAAAGGTAGCAACAATTATCCCTTCTACAAAGGATTTCCTTAAATAGTTTGCCCATCCGCGCAATAATGGCACAATGTAAAGAAGGTGGAATCTGGGGTCAGTAGATTTTTAGTGGGGATAAATTTTAGGCATCCAAATGTTATGCCGAACTTTGCGGTATGGAAAACGATTACTTACAAGCACTGGCACAAGTGGTGCTGCCAACCGAGATTTTAGATTACTTCTCGATAACGGGAATTGCACAAACAGCTACGGAAATCCACATCAGCCTTGACGAGAGGATGAACAAAGCGTTGAGCAATGATGCCCATTTTGAATCCAAAGGCTTTATGGAAGTTGCAAACGTTACAGACTTTCCCATACGGGACCATAAGGTGATTCTCAAGATCAGACGTCGGCGTTGGAAGGACTTGCGCACGGGTAAAAGTTTCAGCATTCCGATAGACCTCGACATTGTAGCCAAAGGCACGCGTTACTCCAAAGAATTTGGAGCTTTTTTAAAAGAGACGTATGGAGACGTCCCCAGTGACCTACCGTACGCTTGAGGAGTTCTACCATATCGATGGGCATACGTTTGAAAAACAATACAAGGAGGTTCTGAGCGGCTTCCGCGACTGGGATCAGCTGGAACATGCGGACAAGTGGTTGCTGTTTCCGGACAACATTGGTACGAGAATCGCCATTGATGAATCCTCACTGTCCAACGGGGAACTGTATACGTTTGTGACCAACCGGGACGCACGTACCAGAGAGAAATCCCTGATTGCCGTCGTGGCGGGCACGAAGTCGGAGGATGTGATTGATGCTCTGCGGCGGATTGACGAGGAAAAACGCCTTGCAGTCGAAGAAATCACCCTTGATTTGTCCGATTCCATGCGGAAAATTGTCCGTACGGCATTTCCCAAAGCCGACCGCGTCATAGACCGTTTCCACATCCAGAAGCTTGCCTGTGACGCAGTGCAGGAGCTTCGCATAAAGCACCGTTGGGATGCCATCCAGCAAGCCAATGACGAGATGGAGGAGGCTAAATTGAAAGGAGAAAACTATATCCCATTCCGCTACCATAACGGTGACACAAGAAAGGAACTGCTTATTCGCTCACGCTATCTGCTGTTCAAGTCAGCCAACGATTGGACCGACAGGCAAAAGCAGCGAGCCGCGATATTGTTTGAGGAATATCCGGATATAAAGAAAGCATATGGACTTTGCCATTCTTTGAGGATGATTTTCTCAAAGAATACAATAAAGGATGCCGCACGTCTATCCATGGCCAAATGGTACAACAAGGTAGAAGAGGCGGGATTCCATTCATTCAACGTCATAGCTGCGACATTCCATGAGCACTACAATGAAATCCTGAACTTCTACAACAACCGTTCCTCCAATGCCATGGCCGAGTCCTTCAACGCAAAAATCAAACTCTTCCGCGCTAATCTCAGAGGTGTCGCCGACAAGAAGTTCTTTCTTTTCCGTATCGCCAATTTATATGCTTATCCCCACTAAATTTCTACTAACCCCAAAACTGTTCACGCCGGAGGCTGTTCACGAATTGCACACCGCCACACCTCACAATGTTCACTATTCTGCTGGATAGGGGTATTACAAAAATCGCTGAAACTGTTTTAGTTTCAGCGATTTGCGGCATCTTGCCGATTTGTTCTGTGATCCGCCTGGGGTTCGAACCCAGGACCCCATCCTTAAAAGGGATGTGCTCTACCAGCTGAGCTAGCGAATCTCCCTCTAACGTCAATCAGTTTCCTGATTGCGAGTGCAAAGGTAATACCGTTTTTTCTATTGTGCAAATTTTTCAGCAAGTTTTTTCAAACTATTTTTCAATCCGTGCCGTCAACCTGCTCGTTTTCAACAGATTCTCTATATCCACCTCTGTACGGCTGAATGGTCCGGAATGCTCCAATTTGAGCGACGACATCGCGGCTGCAAAGCATCCGGCATCAGCTATCGAAGCCCCGCAAGCACGCTTGTAGAGATAACCTGTGGAATACGTGTCGCCACAACCGGTTGCATCGACCACCTCCCGCGTCGGGAATGCCGGAACAATAGCAAATTCTGTGCCGTCATAAATCACAGAGCCATAACTGCCGAGCGTGATGCACACTTCCTTCACGCCCCACTCCGCAAGCGTGAGCGCCGCCGCCTTCACGTCGGTATGCCCCGTGAGTGACTCAATCTCATACTCGTTCACTTTAAGGATGTCGACATAGCGCAGATAGTCGCGCTTGTTCTTCCAGTCGATTGGATACACCTTCTCGCCGCGCACTTCGCGCAGATAGCCCTGGGCATCGACCGACAGCGTGCCTTTTGCCGACAGCATCTCGAACACGTCGAGCGAGAAGTCGTCGGCGAGCAAGGAGCCGAGATGATAGATGTCGGCCTCTATTCCCTGAAGCGACTGCGCCGTGAACGGGTCGGCCTTGGCGAGCACCCGCTGGGTGCGGTTGTTTTGGTTCTCGCCGTATTTGTTTTCAAAAAACACGGTGTGGCGAGTGGGCAGCACCACCACATCGACTCCGAGAGCGCGGATATCGTCGACCGACTTCATCTCCGACTGCGCCACCGCCGTGACGAGTTGGAAATTGGCGTCAGGGTTGAGATTGTGGATGCCGTGGGCAAAATAAAACGATGTGCCGCCCGGCATCTCCACCTCCGATTTCGGCGTGATGATCTTGTCGAGCGTTATATGTCCGATACAACAGATTTTTTTCATTCTCAAATATTTATACAGACCGCGCATTGACCACAACACACAGTCGGCTCTATAAGTTGTTATTAAAAAATAGCGTCATAGATGCGGCGTGTGGCGCCAAGATTGTCGCGAATATATCCGCCGGCAATCTCACCATGCTTCTTAAGGTATTCGCCGTCGGAAAGCAGGCGGTTCATCACCAACGCGTATTCATCGCCTCCCGACACCGTAAACGCGCCCTCAAGGGCTATCAAATCGCGTGCCTCCTTAAACTTGCCGTACTTCGGTCCGAACACCACCGGAATACCGTAGACCGCAGCCTCGTTGATGTTGTGGATGCCCACACCGAATCCTCCGCCGACATACGCCACCGTGGCAAAACGATAGCTCTTCGACAAGATGCCATAGCAGTCGATAATCAGGCAGTCAGCTTCGGCTGCCTCTTCGGGTGTGGTCTTGGTGTAGCGCACGGCGGGACGTTTCAACCCAGTCAGAATGCCGGATATGCGGTCCTCTGAGATCTCATGCGGAGCCAGCACCATCTTCATTTCCGGATGCTTGTTGAAGTATGGGATAATGAAATCCTCATCAGGCTGCCACGAACTTCCGACAAACAGCGTGAACGCACCGCGGGAGAACGACTCCACGATCGGCAGGTCGGTGTGGTCCTCAAGGATGTCGGTCACACGGTCGAAACGCGTGTCGCCGGTAACAACCACATTGTCAACTCCTATCCCGGCGAGCAGCGCGCGCGACTCCTCGTCCTGCACAAAAAGCATGTCGTAGCAGCCAAGCATGCGGCGGAATGTCGCTCCATACCATTTGAAGAACGCCTGGGTGGGACGGAAAATGGCTGAAATGATATATGTCGGGATGCCCCGGCGCTTCAACTCCGAGAGATAGTTGCCCCAAAACTCATACTTCACAAAAAACGCCTTCTCTATCTTTACCGCGTCAAGGAAACGACGCACGAGCGACGGCTTGTCCAGTAACAGACAACGTCTGCCCCCCTATAATTCTTGCGGACCTCATAGCCCGACGGCGAGAAGAACGTGAGCAGAATCTTCTTTTCCGGCGTATGCTTTTTTATCATTTCCATCAGCGGTCTGCCTTGCTCGAACTCGCCGAGCGACGACACGTGAATCCAGATGTAGGACGCCGACGTGTCGACCTTTTCGGCAAGGATGCCGAAGGTCTGCGCCTGACCGGCCTTCATCAGCCGTGCCTTGTTGTTTCGCGTCGCCGCAATCCCCACGGCTGCGGAATAGAGCGAGATGCCGAGATTGTAAAATAGATTCATGCCTTTTGGTGTAAGTTGTGTGTATATAACGACAACGCCTTGCGCAGCCAAACACTGCACAAGGCGTTGATTGAAGAATCGTTTATTCCGGTTGCTTTATGTTTTCTATGCCGCGACGGATACGGCGGATTGTCTCCTCCTTGCCGAGCAACTCTGTGATGTCAAACATGTGCGGACCTTTACATTCACCGACCACCGTGAGGCGGAAAGCGTTCATCACATTGCCCATATGGTAGCCGTTGTCGGTGATCCATTTAAGCACAATCTCTTCCGACGGTGCCGATGTGAAGTCACTGATTCCCTCAAGCACGCCGATAAGTTGTTCCATCAATTGTGCCATACCGTCTTTCCAACGTTTGCGCACGTCCTTCTCGGCATAGGTTGTCGGAGCCTCGAAGAAGAAACGTGACTGCTCCCACAAATCGCGCACAAAGTTGATGCGGCCTTTCACGAGAGCCACCACACGAGCCACGTAGGCGGCATCGGCGTCGGCATGCCCGTGTTCGGAAAGAATTGGCATATAGAGCTTCGCCAAATCGGCGTCGCTCATCTCCTGCAAATATTTATGGTTGAACCACTTGCCTTTTTCAAAGTCGAACTTTGCGCCACTCTTCGAGCAGTGCTCGAACGAGAACAGGCTGATAAGCTCGTCCATCGACAGGATTTCCTGGTCATTGCCCGGATTCCATCCGAGAAGAGCGAGGAAATTGATCACTGCCTCAGGAAGATAGCCCGACTCGCGGTAGCCTGAAGAAATCTCACCTGTCTTAGGGTCTTTCCATTCCAATGGGAACACTGGGAAACCGAGACGGTCGCCGTCGCGCTTCGACAGTTTGCCCTTGCCGTCGGGCTTGAGCAACAGCGGAAGGTGAACGAACGACGGCATAGTGTCAGCCCATCCAAACGCCTCGTAGAGAAGCACGTGAAGCGGCGCCGACGGCAACCACTCCTCGCCACGGATCACGTGGGTGATTTCCATCAGATGGTCGTCGACGATATTGGCAAGATGGTAGGTTGGAAGATCGTCCGCCGACTTATAGAGCACCTTGTCGTCAAGAATCGAAGAGTTGATCACCACTTCGCCGCGCACAAGGTCGTTGACTTTCACGTCACGGTTTGGCTCGACAAGGAAACGCACCACATACTTTTCTCCGCCGTCAATCATGCGCTTCACATCTTCGGCAGGCAGCGTTAGCGAGTTGCGCATCTGCATGCGGGTGTGCGCGTCGTACTGGAAATTCTTGATTTCCGCACGCTTCGCCTCCAGTTCCTCCGGAGTGTCGAAAGCCACATAAGCCTTGCCGTCGTCGAGCAGCTGCTTGACATACTTCCTATAGATGTCGCGGCGCTCCGACTGGCGGTAGGGACCAAAATTGCCGCCCTCGCGGACTCCCTCGTCAAATTTTATTCCCAACCAGGCGAATGCCTCGTTTATATAATCTTCCGCTCCAGGCACAAAGCGATTGGAGTCGGTGTCTTCGATGCGAAGTATGATGTCGCCGCCATGACGGCGGGCAAACAGGTAGTTGAACAATGCCGTGCGGACTCCTCCAATGTGGAGAGGACCCGTTGGCGACGGTGCAAAGCGTACTCTGACTTTTCTTTCCATTTTGCTGACTGTTAATAAATATAATGCAAAATTAGCAATTTTTTTTCAGCCATTACCTATTATGCATTCAAAAAGGCCATACGGCTTCCGTTTTCACGATTTTTTCTTACCTTTGCCACATGAGAATTTTCATTACATTTCTACTGGCAACAGTCATCGGAGCAACGGCTTACGCTGTCGATTTCCGTCTGCGCGACTTCAACGGCGACGACTTCCGCATCGCACAAGTGAAAACGGAGCTGACACTCGTGTTTCTTTACAATTCCGACTGCGACGCATGCCGCAAAGGTGCGGCGCAGATTGAAAAGTCGGCTACGGTCAACTCTCTGACGACGGCAAAAAAGCTGAAGGTGGTGAGCGTGGCAATGTTTGAAGACGGCGACGGTTGGAAACGCAAGGCCGCGACATTTCCCGACTCGTGGAAGCACTGCAGCGATGCCTACGACGAGCTGATGGAAGGCGACGCGCTGGTGTTTGAGACCGTCCCTGCATATTTTGTGCTCGACGCCGCACACGAGGTCGTGGCTTCCGACGTGTCGTTCTCCGCCGTGGAGCGCTTTCTGAAAGAGAAACTATAAAAACCTACTTTTAGACTACCTTTTAAATCCCCGCCACAGGATTTTTTTATGTAACTTCGCAGAAAACTATTCACTATATGAGAAAACTGATTTTCACCATATTGATTGCAGCGGGATGCCTGCAGGCTGCCGCCGAGAGAACTGTCCCGTTTTTCGACACGTCGCGCCCCGACAAAGTGATTGCGCTCGGTCTGCGTGCCGGCATGAACTCATCGGGTGTGGCGACCAACTATATGGACAAGCAGCCTGAACTCATTCAGAGCAATTTTTATTGGCACTCAGGCGTGCAAGTTGGCGCCATCGCCGACCTAAGCATCCGAAAGTTTCTTGCCATAGAGGTGGGCTTGTTCTGGGAACGACACGGATACGACGCGGCGATGATGGCTGCGACTGCCGAGGAGGACTATATGGGAAGCCAGTTCACGCGCGTGCGCTACAACGATATCCACATACCGGTGCTTATGTCGTGGCGTTTCAACATTCTGCCACAGGCTGTATGGTCGGTCGACTTAGGTCCGTATTTCAGCTACGGTTTGTCGGGAACAAAGAAAGCCGACTCCTACATTGCATTCGGCGAGGAGGACGGACAACTGGTGTTTGACCACAACATCAGCAATCAAAAATATTTCAAAGCCGACCCGAAAGACTTCCTTGCCGTCAACCGCTTCGACGCCGGCTTGAAAGTGGGAACGGGTCTGGCGTTTTTCAGCCACTACACAATCAGCGTATATTACCAACGCAGCGTTAAAAACAATGCCAAGGACTTCGACGGAGGCGCCGACTACCGCCTGCGCAACTGCTCTTGGAGCGTAAACATCGGATACAATTTCTGACAACACTCTTTTTCAACAAGAAAATTTATCTAAACCGGCACATCCTTTTCGGAATAATTTTCTACCGTTTTTCGTATGATAATTCATAACTTTGCCGATGGAAACAATAAAAATCCATTTCAATGGCTAAGATTTATGAAGATTTGACCAAGTTGGTGGGACACACTCCCCTCGTTGAACTTGGACACGTGGAAAAAGCGGAGAATTTGAAATCCCGTCTGGTGGCTAAAGTGGAATATTTCAACCCCGGCGGCAGCGTAAAAGACCGTATCGCGCTGGCTATGATCGAGGCGGCTGAGGCCGACGGATCGCTCAAGCCTGGCGCTCAGATTATCGAGCCTACAAGCGGCAACACTGGCATCGGATTGGCATGGGTGGCTTCGGTGAAAGGTTATCGGCTGACACTGACAATGCCCGAGACGATGAGCGACGAGCGCAAAAAGCTGCTGCGCGCCCTCGGTGCAACCCTGGTGCTGACTCCGGGCGCTGACGGAATGAACGGCGCCATCAAGAAAGCCGAGGAGCTGCGCAATGCCAACCCCGGATCGGTGATACTTCAGCAATTTGAGAACGATGCCAACCCCGCAGCGCACCGACGCACAACGGGCGAGGAAATCTGGACGGACACCGACGGAGAGGTCGACATCTTCGTTGCCGGAGTAGGAACAGGCGGCACCGTAAGCGGCGTGGCAGAGGCTCTGAAAGCCCACAAGCCGGAGGTGAAAGCTGTGGCTGTGGAGCCTGAATCGTCGCCGGTGCTGTCGGGCGGCAAGCCGGGCCCTCACAAAATCCAGGGCATCGGCGCCGGTTTCAAACCCAAAAACTATCACAGCGACCCCATCGACACCGTCATCCCCGTCTCAAACGAAGACGCTTTCAGCGGTGCGCGCCAGTTGGCTAAACAGGAAGGTCTGCTCGTGGGCATATCTTCAGGAGCTGCATTCTCTGCAGCTTTGGAACTCGCCAAGCAGCCCGAAAACGAAGGAAAGACAATCGTAGTGCTGCTCCCCGACACTGGCGAGCGCTATCTGTCGACACCTCTGTTCGTAACCGAATAGCAGCGGACTCAACAACCCACCGCAGAAACAAAATCGGGCAGACTTTGGTCTGCCCGATTTTGTTTCTGTTTTCAACGATATTATCGCTTCACAAACTTCATCACATTTTGTCCGGCCTTCACGAAGTAGACTCCTGTAGGCAGACCGCTGACGTCGATGCTTTGGTCTTTGTCGGCTGTCGTGCTGACAACCACTGCTCCTGTAGCCGACATCACTGTCACGCCCGACGTCTCTTCCAATCCAAGGATTACGCGGAGCGAAACGCCCTTGACTGCCGACACCGACGACTCTCCGACACCGATGCGATAGCCCAGCGGCGAGCCGTTAGGCGCAGTCACATACGTTGTGCCCACCTTCTCGGCTGCTACCGACTGCTGCGAAGTGGCGTTCATCTGCATTGTATAGACACCATTCTCGGGGAATGTGACAGGCACCGCTACCGTCGTGCTCTCGCCTGCCTTTATTGTCACGTCAGGAATCTCCACTTCAATATATTTTCCACTCTTCTCACAGTAGAACGACGCCTTGACAATTCCCTTGAAATCAGCTGCCGCAGTGTTGGTCATCGGCACGTTGAGCGTCTGCTGCTCGCCTTTCGGCAGATATTCCGAATTTGGCAGCTGCGCCACGGTTGCTGCTATTTTGGGTATGTTGGCATATTCCGTCGGCAGAATCGTGATTATCTGTCTCTTCGCATCCGGGTTGAGCAAACCGCGCTCGCCGTCGGGAGTGGCGTAGCGCATCGACAGTTCGTAAGCGCCCTCCAACGGATAGAGGCTGTTGGGCACATAGAAATAATATTTATCGTCAGACGGCACCGGCACATCGGCAAACGTGCAGAGGCGCACCTCCTCGCCTGTCTCGACCGACTTTGCATAGACGCTCATATTGACATTGCCATCCATCTTGTTGACCGAATTTCTTGCTGCATTGTTCCACAGCCACACTTTAGAGCCCCAATAATACGTAGTGCTCTTTTCGGAATACAAATCCTTGGAGCTGTCGAGAATCGGATAATCCACCGCCGGCTTCACATCAATTTGGAACTCCTCGGCGTACGTATATTCACTGCTGTTGTCGTTCTTTACCCCGACTTTATATGTCCCGCCAGGCAACATAAAGCCCTTTTCATTCGTTGCACTTATGCAAAACGTCTTCTGCTCCAGAAGGTCGGAATAATATCCGTCAAACGCATATATGCTGCGACCGGCCTCGTAGACAGCTCCTGTCTCCGTGTCGGTAAATGTGAAACCAAGCGCTCTCTTTACGCCGGGAAGACGATGCGAATCGTCCTGTACGGCTACCGTAAGATAAAGCGGAGCCTTGCCTATGAGTTCTGCCGCCGGCTCTATGGAAAGAATTTTTCCCGACTGCACGGAATACTTTTCAAGCATCGGAGCCGTGCATGTCCATTCGCCGCCATTTAGATTCATTATTGTGCGCATACCCTCGCGGGCAGGCAGCGCCGTCCACGGCTTCTCCGTGTCGCGCTCCTTGTAATAGAGCGTCAGCTCATAGTCGCCGTCGGCAAATGTCGGGTTTTCCTTGCCGGCAGCGTCGGTCCAGTCTCCGTACTCTTTACCGCTGTTCATATAAGGATAGCAACCCAACTTGTCATATTCGTAATCCTTACGGATATATTTTGTCACGCCGTTCTGCATTAGTCCAATCGTGAACGTATAGCTCTTGTCTGACTCATAGTAGTTGGTCGTGACTGTCCCGTAGCTGTTGCCCTGGTTGAAGCCTATCAGCTTTATGCCCTCCGCATACGGAGCGTCGGCTGCCGTGCGCGGACGCAGCCCCACAAGCATCTGTTGCTGACAATAATAGCCTCGTGTCTCGTCGGGAGCCCTGCAGTAGGTCACGTCGTAATAGCCGTCGGCATCGCCGCTCCATCCCCAGTTGATATGCACATTGTTCTCGGCGTCGATGCCGTCAATCACGAAGGCATGGCCCGAAGCGCCGTTGTATCCGGAATAAAGTATCGGACGTCCGGCCGTAAGCTCTTCCTGTATGACAGTCATCCAAAGCTTTGTGGGCACATATTCGCGCACCCAAATCTCACAATTGTAGTCGTGATAGCGGTTGAAGCCCACGTATGGGATAGCGGCGCTCGTCGCACCCGTCCCCGACCATGTCACATCGTATTTCGCCTTGCACGACACTCCTGCCTCATACATCAGCTGCGCCACGGCGTCGGCCTGTGCGTCGGTATAGGAGCCTGCCTCATAAACATCGAGCATATTGGCCCAGTCGTAACTTATTTTTGTGAAATCAACAGAGATTTCCTTGTTGCCAACACCCTCGTTGACATATTCCAACACATCATAGCCCTTAGAGTTCGACTTGTAGTAGTTAAGAATCTGAGCCATCGCGGTGGCGGTGCAGCCCGTGAGCATAGGATTGCCGTTGTATTTCGGGCATTTGCGGTTGAACGGAGCGCCCTGTCCCCATTTTGTCTTCAGCAACGGAGCCACCGGAGCCACTGTAGGCGTAGGATAAGAGTTGCTGAAATCAGAAGAGGCTGTGGCTGCCTTGTAAGCCACCATCCATTCCTGCAACGCTTCCGGCATATTGTCGAACGACAGCCTGGCATCGGTGGAGTAGCCCATCACCCGCAAATCGTCGCCGTTGGCCGACATAAGCACGAAACCGCCTTGCGGAGCGTTATAGGCATAGAACTCTGCTTTTTCAGCGATTTGGTCTTTTTCACAGTTTTGTCGGATGTCGACATGACAGCCGCCGTCTGCGAGCCGCCATCGGCGGTCTTTCCGCCCATTTTCTGGGAGAGAAACTGCTCTGCCATAGCCGCTGCCTCTTCGGGCAGACTCGCAGCCGACGCGCCAGCCCCTATCGCAAGCGACGCCAACAAGATGTATTGAATCTTTTTCATGCAATTATTGTTTTTTACAATTATTTCGTAAAGGTAATGCAAATTTTTTCAACTTTCACAAGATATTATCGTTTTTATCTATAAAAGGACTCTTTTTTTTGCTTTTGAACCACAAACCACACGCAAAGCGGTAAGCCATAGAGCCGTAGCTTGCAGCCAAGGTGCGATTTTTCAATTCGGATGTGAGTTTGCGCAAGCTGCATCTAAGGCTGCCGAAAATCCGCATAACATAGAAAAGCGACCGCTCCGCATACTGTTAGTCAGCACACGGAGCGGTCGTTGTTTTTATCGGCAACCTTCTTGTTACTGCGGAATCTTCAGCGACTGTCCAATCTGGATGTTGTTGCCCTTGATGCCGTTGGCTTTTTTAAGTTTTGAAAGTCCGACACCGTATTTTTCTGCAATCTCTCCGAGCGTCTCGCCTCTCTTCACCTTGTGGGTTTTCTGCTTTTTCTTGCTCGTCTTGTCGGTTTTATCTGTCTTTCTGTCCACTTTCTTGTCGGAGTAGACCTTCAAATTCTGACCTGCGGCAATATTGTTGCCCTTGATGTTGTTCCACTTGCGCAGATCGTCGACCGTCACGCCATATTTCGTAGCAATCTGCCCGAGTGTCTCGCCTTTCTTCACCTTGTGGGTCTGCTCTGCCGCACCATTGTCGCGGCTGCGCGATGATGTAGAGGTTTTACCGTCGGCTTTGAGTTTCAATTTGTCGCCCACACGGATATTGTCCGACTTCAAGTCGTTCCATTCGCGAAGGTTGGCAACCGAGACACCATATTTATCAGCGATAGCCGACAGATTCTCACCCGACTTCACTGTGTGGACTGCAGGAGCGACAGGCGTGTCGTTTTTCTTCTTGACAGCCTTCTTGGCATCAACCACAAGCACCTGTCCAGCCATAATGTTGTTCGACTTCAAGTCGTTCCACTCACGGATGTCGGCGATTGTCACGCCATACTGTCCGGCAATCGAAGCCAACGTCTCGCCACGCTGCACCTTGTGACGCTCAGGATTGCGCGGAGCTGTTGTCGTGGTCGTTGTTTCTTTCTTTTTCTTCTCAGGAGCTGCCACTGGAGTTGTTTCAGCCACAACGGTTTCCTCTACGTCAACCGTTTCTTCCTCTTCGGTTTCGGGCTGCTCAACACGCACCTTCGTGTAGGTGTTGATTTTCAGCGTCTGTCCGCGTTTCAGCCTGCTGCTGCGCAGACCGTTCCATTTCTTTATCGACGACACCGACACGCCGTATTTGCGCGCCACCATCGAGATTGTCTCGTTGCGTCTCACCTTGTGATACTTCACCACAAGCTTCGTTGTCGTCTCGCCATCGTCGTTGCTGACTGTCGACGGATCGACAGGCACCACCACATCACGGCGGGCATAGAGCGCAGCATTGTGGGCCACAATGCTGTCCTCGCTGACGATGTAGCTGTAGATTTGCTGCGACGGCAGTGTAAGCGCATACGGACGGATGTCGCCCGGAATCTCATCCTTGCGGTATTGGGGGTTGAGCACGCGGAGCTCCTCCATCGGGATGTTGAGCACCGCCGATATCTGCTCGAAATGCACTCGCTTGTTCACGTGGATTGTGTCGGTAAGAATAGGCCGACGTGCAAGCGATTTTCCGAGGTTGTGGTCCTTGTAATAAGTCATCACATAGTTTGCCGCGATAAACGCAGGCACATATCCGCGCGTTTCCTGCGGCAGATAGAAATATATGTCCCAGAAATCCTTCTTCTTGTCGGCAGTTCCTCCGGCGCGGCGCAAAGCCTTGTTCACATTGCCCGGACCGCAGTTGTAGGAAGCGATGGCAAGCGACCAGTCGCCATAGATGTTGTAAAGTTGCTTAAGGTATTTTGCAGCCATTTCCGATGAGCGGATAGGGTCGCGGCGCTCGTCGATGATGGAGTTCACCTCCAGCCCCAAGCCCTTGGCGGTGGTCAGCATAAACTGCCACAGACCGGTGGCGCCCACGCGCGACACAGCGTCGGGATTCAGCGCCGACTCAATCACCGGCAGATATTTCAGTTCCAAAGGGACACCCTCTTTCTCGAGTGCCTGCTCGAAAAACGGCATATAATAAAGGCTCAGTCCGAGCATTTCCTCCACCAGTTGGCGACGGCGCTGCGTGTACATATTGATGTAACTGCGCACCACCCCGTTGTATGGCATCTCGATTACTGTGGGCATCTTCTGTAGCCGTGCGATGAAATCCTTGTCAGACGTAGGCACATCGCTGAGGTTGGCACCCGAACGGTCAACCACTGCGTAGTTCTGAAGATACCAGTTTTTCATCAGTTCCTGAGTGTCGGTCTCAAAACTTTGTGGATAGACGATAGTGCTGTCCTGAATGTTCTCCTTCAGCGAAAGCACGGTAGGCCGGGCGAACGACGTCAACGCCGCGCCGGCAATCAGGCACAATGCCAATATTTGTTTATTCATCTGTTTCCTTTCCGTTTTAGCGGTTCAACTTTTAAAAAGTGAAAGCACAGCCCACTCCAAAAGAAGGTTTCGTGTCGTTCTGCTCAATCGACGGGTAAATGCTCATCGAGAGGTCAGGCGAAATGTCGAAATGCGACAGCGAAGCGTCGACGTAGGCATCAATAATGCAGACGGCATAAAGTCCGACCATACCGATGATACACAAGTCGCGGTTACGGCGATAGAAGTCTTTTTTCGACTTCAGAGCCTTCGTAAGCCACGTTTTGTCGATGTCCTCCTCCTTTGTGGTGGATGGATAGAAATCCATATAACTTTTTGTGTTCGGATCGCTGTCCATGATGTCTCTATAAGCTTTCGTATAGTCAGAGAGCATCCTGTTGTTCCAAGATGTGGCGTATGCCAGACCGACGTATCCACCCACAACTATCGGCACTTTCCAATAGCGGCGGTTGTAAATCTGCCCCAGACCCGGGCAAAGGACAGAAAGCCACAGCGCGCGGTTGGGGTCGGGATTGAATATGCGCTTCACGCCTATCGGCGATGGCACGGAGTCGGCGGCTGCCACAAGAGTGGAGTCAGCAGCCATGTCAGTGCGGACAAGAGGCTCGGCTATCGACATCGAGTCGACAGCAACCACAGCGTCGGGAGTATCCGTCCCATCAACGGACGCCATCCCTTGACCATCCGGCTGACTTTCATCAGCAAAGATAGGAAATGAGAATGAGAAAGCCAAGCATAGCGCCAATGCTATACTTTTTTTTAATATTTCGTTGCCTGTGAACGCGGCTTTTGACAAAAATTTCAATTTTGTTACTAAATTTTCTAATCCAAGTTACCTTTTACGCGGTCAAAGATAGTAATTAATCTGGCAAGTTCTTCCTCATTCTTGAAAGGAAATGCTATTTTTCCCTTGCCTTGCTTGTCGCAGGAGAACTGCACTTTGGTCTGGAACGCCGACGACAGGTGTTTCTTCAGGCTTTCAAACTCCTTTGAGATGCTTGCCGAAGCCGCCTTCTTCGGCGCTTCTGTCGCCGAGGTCTCGTTGTATTCCTTTGCAAGCTCCTCAACCTGGCGCACCGACAATCCTTTCTTCAGGATTTCGTTGTAAAGGCGCAGTTGCAGTTTCGGGTTCTCCACTGCCAGAAGCGCACGTGCATGACCCATGTCAACGCGGCGGTCGCGCAGACCGAGCTGCACCTCTGCCGGCAGTTTGAGCAGACGCAGGAAGTTGGCTATCGTGGCGCGTTTCTTGCCTATACGCGTCGACAGCTGCTCCTGTGTGAGCCGATATTGGTCGATGAGTTTTTTAAACGTCAGCGCCACCTCTATGGCATTCAAGTCCTCGCGCTGAATGTTTTCGATGAGCGCCATCTCTGTCAGCTCGCTGTCGTTTGCCGTACGGATATATGCCGGCACCGTTGTCAGTCCGGCTTTCTTGGCGGCGCGGTAACGGCGTTCGCCCGAAATTATCTGATATTGGTCTGCTCCGAGTTTGCGCAGCGTGAGCGGCTGTATGATTCCAAGCTCGCGTATCGAAGAGGCAAGCTCTTCAAGCGACTCCTCGTCAAACCATGCACGCGGCTGTTCGGGGTTTGGAGAAATCTGCGACAGTTCAATCTCATTGATAGCCGACGAACCGCTGGTCTGGATGTTATCCATCGAGATCAGCGAGTCGAGTCCACGGCCGAGTCCCATAAGTTTCTTTGACATAGCGGTTACTGTTTGTTGCGTTTGAGTAATTCTTTGGCGAGCTGCATGTGGCTTGTGGCGCCACGGCTTGTCGAATCATAAAGGATGGCTGGAAGCCCGTGGCTCGGAGCCTCCGACAGACGGGTGTTGCGTGGAATCACAGTGTCAAACACCATATCGCCGAAATGCCCTTTCAGCTCGTCGAAAATCTGGTTTGCGAGACGCAGACGCGCGTCGTACATCGTCAGAAGGAAGCCCTCGATTTCCAATTGCGGATTGAGCTTCGATTTGATGATGCGTATCGTATTGAGCAGTTTGCTGATGCCTTCCAATGCGAAATATTCCGCCTGCACGGGGATTATCACCGAGTCTGACGCCGTGAGCGCGTTGACCGTAATGAGTCCGAGCGACGGAGAACAGTCGATGATCAGGTAGTCGTAGTTGTCTCTGACTTCCTCAAGCAATCCTTTGAGCACCCGCTCGCGGTTCTGCTTGTTGATGAGTTCAAGCTCCGCGCCCACAAGGTCGATGCGCGAGCCCACAAGGTCGAGTTTGTCCACGCACGTGCTGCATTCGGCGCCGCGCAGAGGATAGCCGTCGACAAGACACTCATAAATCGATGAAGACATTTGTTTCGGATCTACGCCCAGTCCCGACGTGGCATTGGCCTGCGGGTCGGCATCGATGATGAGCACCCGCTTGCCAAGCGTGGCGAGCGAGGCTGCAAGATTGATGGATGTGGTTGTTTTTCCGACGCCACCTTTCTGGTTGGCGATAGCAATAATTTTACCCATAGTCTATTCGTTTTACGAATGCAAAGGAATTACTTTTCATTTCAACGGCAAAACGAAAAACGGAAAAACTGCCGGAATTGTTGATAACTTGGCCTTTTTGTTAATAACTCCATTGTTCCACGCATTATCGGACAAGTTGTTAACAAGTTATGCCATGTGGAACATTTTCTAAACACCGCTAAAAAAAGCAATACGCCCCGCAGCCTGCGGGACGTATTGTCTTTTTTTTCAGTCTGTCAAACCGTGTGCCGACAGTCAGAAAATACAATTATAGATGTAGCGCACGTTGACTCCGTCTTCGCCCGACGGCTCAACGGTGATATACCGTCCACTATTTTCGTCCTGCCCCGCCAGTTTAAAGTTGCGTGTGTCGCCACTGACACCGTCGCTGACGAAGCCAAGACCGGTGATTTTCTTGCACAACTCATCCATAAACTTGTCGCGCTGGTTGGCAAACTGCGGTCCTACCGACACAACCGCTTCCGCCATCATTGGTACAGACGACTTGTTGAACTCATAGCCCACGATGTTCTCGTAGTTGTACCAATATCCATACTCAATCTCCTTAATCGGTGATGTGATGCCGTCGGTAAACGTGATTGAAGCCTCCACGCTACCAAGCATTCCAAGCTGGCGCGTCACGCAGAGCACCGATTGGTAACTGTAGTTGGACGCTTCGCCAGTGATGTCGGTCACTCCCGACGCTATCAGGTC
>ERZ773188.2611-NODE-2611-length-17059-cov-3.464714_pt1 | contig 17059 bp, 8 predicted proteins | sample MGYA00581011_ERZ773188 | MGnify/ENA primary metagenome ERZ773188 (study PRJEB29015, sample SAMEA2737798) | human gut metagenome | biome: human gut; feature: human-associated habitat; material: faeces | place: China | collected 2012 ...
ATGGTCAGCGCAATTACCAGAAAATACCCTCCCGCCGCCTGCGTCGTTGACACCCAGCCGCCCTGAGGGACAATCTCAAAATACCAGGTATCGTTGGGCACGGCGCAGGCAACTTCCAGTGTGTTCGGTCCCACGGGGCGGTCGCCCTGGGCAATGACGATCCGCTCACCGTTGTGGCCCTCCTTCCAAATCAGGTACTCGTAGGAGGCATCCTGTAATTTGTTGATTTGGTTTGAGATGTCGATGAGAATCTCGTTTTTGCACATCACGTTCATCGTGGCGTTTGACAGTTCCTGCGACTTGTGGCGCACGTCGTGTTCCAGCTGTGTGCTTTTCAGCCGTGAGATTTCGTTTTCACGTCGCAGCGACTCCTCTTCGGTCTGGCGTTTGTATTCACGCATTTCCTCCTCCTTGCGTTTCGCCACCATCAGCGCCGACTTGCGCGCCTTTCCCCGCACGTATATGAATAGGAAATATGTTGACGAGATGATGAAAAGGATGTAGAACGTTATCGCCCAGGTGCTTCTGTACCATGGCGGCGCGATGCGGAAGGTGAAGGAGTATTCCGAGTGGCTGTCGTCGTAGCGGTTGAACGAACGGATGTGCAGCGTGTATGTGCCTTCGTGTAATTGCGTGTATTCCTTTGAGTTGGCGGTGGTGTAGGCGCTCCATCCGGTGTCATAGTTTTCAAGATAATAACTGTAGAGCACGGCGCCCTCCTCGCGGAATTCCGGGCATATAAACTCGAAGCGCAGCGAGTTGAGGTCGTACGGCAAGTCGAACACGTTGTTGTGGAGCGCACCACCGGCGGTGTATATCAGTGAGTCGGGGTTGGTGGCGAAAATGTTGCTCACAAACAATTTGCTCTTCCAGCTCACGCGGTGGTCGCGGTCAACGTCGATGGCGTAGAAACCATCCTCGTTTGTCACGATAAGCTTGCGGGGCGAGATGAAGTTGAAATGCTCAAACCCGACAATCAGTTTGTCGAGCAAGGGCTTGTAGGTGATTGAGTCGACGTTGTATGTGCCTGTGGCATTGTAGAATGCGGCACAGATGTATTGTCCTGACACGCCCCACACGTCTTTCGCCGGCGACTGGTAGAGTCTCACCGACGTGTGCTCGCCGAAGATGCTGTTCAGCTTCTCGTTGGGCACCATCTTGTCGGTGTGCGGGTTGTAGCGGAAAAATCCGCCCTCGGTCGAGAAGGCGAGTTCACCATCGATTTTGTAGAGTGTGTTGTTGCGGTCGGTGGGGAATCCCTTTGTGTGGTTGTACAGTTCCACTTTGTCGAATTTAGTGAACGAAGCGTTTGGATGCAGTTTGTATATACCTTTCATCCAATGGCTTATCCAAATATTTCCAAACTCGTCCTCTATGATTCGTCCGCCAGCCTCGTTGTAGCCCGTCACACGGTTTGCCATTGTCCATTGTCCGCCGACGCGGCGCAGCAGGTAGAAGCTCTCATAGGTCGACGCCAACGCCATGTCGGGGTGGCGGTGCAGGGGAACTACCGCCCAAGTGCCTGGTATTCCGCTTATTTGCCGTACCTCGGAGCCTCTTAGTTGATACAGTCCGCGGTCGCTGCTCACAAGCACGTCGTTTCCGAGAGTGTCGATGCTCCACACCTGACTTTTCAGAAGCGAAGATGGTTTTGCCGGTTCTGCCGCCGCCGACAGCGGATAGGCAGTGGCATAGAGTCCGCGGTTTGTGCCGAGCAACAGGGTGCTTCCGAGAAGCATCGACGCATAGCCGGCGCCGTAAATGTTTGACGTGCCGAAAATTGTCGACACCGGGGAGTTGTAGAGCACGTAGTCGATGCCGTTGTCAAGACCGAGCCAGATGTTGTCCATCCGGTCGAAATCGATGCTCAGCACAGTGTTGTTCTGCAGTCCGGTCGACATATTCACGAATGTGTTGCTGCCGTTGGTTATGTCTTTGATTATTATGCCGTTGTTTACGGTGCCAAACACCAGCTCGCGCTCGTTTGTGGCAGCGCAAAACACCTGATTGGCTTTCAGAAACGGGTCAATGTCCATCTCAAACGGGCGCACTGTGGCTCCGTCGAAGATAAACACTCCGCAGAACTCCGTGACAATTAGGATGTTGCCTTTTTGATAAGGCAACAGCGCGCACACGCGCATGCCTTTCACGTGCTCGCCTCCAGGGACGCTTGTAAACGTTTTCCCGTTGAGTTGGCAGATGCCGCCCTCTTTCGATGCGATGTAGAGCCTGCCGCGGATGAGCGCGGAAGTCGTAATTTTATATTTATAAGGTATGGAAATCGATTTGCTGCCGTCGAATCGCAGCAGGTTGAAGTCGCTCTGAAACCAAATGTATTTGCCCGACTTGTGGATGTTCCACACCTCGGTGAAGTGGCGGTCGCGTTTCGGCAACGTGGGCATCAGACTTTTATAAACGAAGCATCCCCGGTCGGGGTCGTTGTGGTAGTAGCCGAATTCCTCCGATCCGCCGGCATAGATGCGCGACGTGCTTTCGTCGACCATCAGCGAGCGCACCGACGTGTAGTTGCCGATGGGGCATAGTGTCCAGTTCTTGCTGTCGTAGATGAGCATGCCTGAATTGTTGGCAAAGAGCATTCGTCCGTAACTGTCCTGCTTGATGTCCCAGTTTTGTGTGCCTCCATGATATGCGGAGCGGGTGTAGTTGCGCACAAGCGGATAGCTTGCCGATGCGGCGACGGAGCATACCGCCGCCAGGAATATTGCCAGCAGCATCCCGGCGAGGCGTGATTTTTTTAGTGAGAAGTCAAAAATTTCCATTGTTTGAAGAATGCATTCATTTAACGGTCCAAAATTCGTAAAAAAATATATGTTGAGGAACAAATAAAAATATGTTATAAAACATGTTTTTTTGTAACATCTTAAAACACAGGCATATAAAAAGTAAGAAGAAATAGATGTTGAGTAGTAAAATGACACTTGTTGAGTTTTTTGTGAGTGCTTTTTTTTGGGTAGGGATGCATTGTACTATAATTTTGCAGTGTCAAACCGAACAAAAAACTGCGAGTTTTGACCTAACAGGAATATTCATTAAAATTTTATACCAAACTTATGAAGAAACAGATTCTACTATTTTGTTTTTTGTTTTTCGCAATGATTTGCTTTGCGGAAAACGTGAACATTACAGGAGTTGTTACTTCTGCCGAAGATGGTGAGCCGCTGATTGGCGCATCCGTCCAAGTAAAAGGCAACCCTTCGCAAGGAGTAGCTACCGACATTGATGGCAATTACACCATTTCTGTTCCGGCGGGTGCCACGCTCCAGTATTCTTTTGTGGGCTGCAAGACCCAGGAAAAAACAGTTGTAAAGTCGGGCACATATAATATTGTGCTTGCAAGCGACTCACACATGCTCAACGAGGTTGTGGCTATCGGCTACGGCGTGATGAAGAAAAGCGACCTTACCGGTTCGGTTACCAGTGTCGATGCCGACAAGCTTAAGAAAACGCCGGCCTCCAACCTTGCAAACGCCCTTCAGGGACAGGCTGCAGGTGTGACCATCAACTCAAACAGTGGACAGCCGGGTGCCGCTCCTGAGGTGCGTATCCGCGGTGTCGGTACGGTCAACGGCGCTTCTCCTATATATGTAGTCGATGGTGTTATCGTTGACGACATCTCGTTCCTCAGCCCTAACGACATCCAGTCGACCGAGGTGCTGAAAGACGCCAGCGCAACAGCCATCTATGGTTCGCGCGGTGCCAACGGTGTCATCATCGTCACCACACGCAGCGGCGCCACCGACGAGAAGACCCGCGTCACCCTCGACGCCTATGTCGGCGTTCAGCAGCGTTGGCGCAAACTTGACGTGATGAACGCCAAGGACTTCGCCGACACGCGTATCGCCATCAACGGCACAAAATCAGAAAAGGCGTTCTACGAGAAGCAGGGATTCAACAAATGGTTGTCGGCGTTCAGCCTCGGCACATCTGAATATTTCCCTACAGTCTACGACCCGGAGAAAAATCCTACAGGCTTCGACTATTCATCGGTCGACACCGATTGGCAGGACGAAGTGTTCCAGAACGCATTGATTCAAAACTATCACCTTGCCATCGACGGTGGCAGCAAGAAAACCACATATTCGCTCAGCGGAAGCTGGTATTCGCAGGAAGGTACGCTTATCGGTTCTAAATACCGCCGTTTCACCGTGCGTCTCAACACGTCACACCAAGTGAAGAAATGGCTTAAGGTGGGCGAGAACATTTCGTTTATGGCGTCAACGGCGCGCAACGCGATGAACAACTCGGAGAGTGCTGGCGCCTCTGTGCTTTCAGCCGCTCTCGCAATGGCTCCATGGGATCCTGTCCGCTATCCGGAAGGTTCTGTAAGCCGCAAGGGCAAGGACCTCAGCGGACAGATTGCCGCAGGTTCAAACTTCAAGAATGTGACCAACCCGTTCTCTATGGTGGAGATGAGCCACCCGAAAGATCGCTACGAGCGCTTTGTGGGCAACGTGTTTGCCGAAATCAACCCGATCGAGGGCTTGACATTCCGCTCAAGCTACAGCTTCGACTACAACATCCACACCAACAAGACATTTAAAGAAGCATACGAATTCTCAAGCTACGACAAGAACGATAAAAACTTCCTGTCGTCGCTCATCGGACGCTACTACAACTGGACTGTAGACAACATCCTCACCTATGCCCGCACAATCGGCAAGCACGATTTCTCGGCAATGGTAGGTCAGACAGTCGAGGAATACAACTATTACGGAATCAGCGGCTCTGGTTCGACGATTCTCAACCCTGTTGAGAAAAACTGGTTCCTTTCAAAGGTGACCGACGATTTCGGCCGTCCTGCCGACTCAATCTCGCGCAACCGCCGCGTGTCAATGCTCGGACGTCTGCACTACAGCTTCAACAACCGCTACCTCGTTACGGTCAACTTCCGTGCCGACGGTTCAAGCAAGTTCCCTGACAAGCCTTGGGGCTATTTCCCATCGACCGCTTTGGCATGGAAAATCAGCGAGGAAAGCTTCATGAAAGATTTCAACAATCTCGACCTTCTCAAAATCCGTGCAGGATGGGGTCGCGTAGGTAACGACAACATCGGCAACGGCGCGTTTACACTGAAGGTGTTCGATGATGGTCCTACATTTGTTGACTATGTGTTTGGTAAAGACCAGCAGCTCGCCAACGGTGCCACAGTGCTCACTTGGGTGAACAATGGCGGACACTGGGAAAACACAGAACAATGGAGTGCCGGCGTGGACTTCGGTTTGTGGAAAAACAAACTCACAGGTTCTGTCGACTTCTTCCTCCGCAACACAAAGGATATGCTTATGAATGTCACCGCTCCGGCTCACGTGGGCAACCGCTACTCGGCAATGAGCAACGTCGGAACAGTGCGCAACCGCGGCGTGGAGATCACTCTCGAACACCGCAACCAGATTGGTGATTTCGGATATTCTATCGGCGGCAACGTGTCGTTTATCGACAACGAGCTCACCGGACTTAACGGTGGTTCGCCAATCTACTCAAACTACAGCAACGTGATGGTTGTCGACCAGGGCTACCCATTGTATTACTATTGGGGATATCAGTATGAAGGTATCTACAAGACCGACCAAGAGGTGCTCGACTATCTGCACGGCTACGATGCGACAACAACTCCGTTCCATGCCGGCGACTCAAAATACAAAGACAACAACGGCGACGGCGTGATTGACGACAAAGACCGCGTGAAACTCGGCTCTTCAATCCCCTCAATCAACTATGGAATCAATATCGGAATGAATTGGAAGAATTTTGACCTGCAACTCTTCTTCCAGGGCGTGGCAGGCAACAAAATCTACAACCAGCTCCGTCACCGTCTTGAAGGTACAGGCACCAACAGCGTGCTCAGCCCTGTTATGAAGAACGCGTGGATGCAGCACACCAACGATGCTGGCGAGACATACTACGACGGCTCGATTCCAAACCCGAAAAACTCGGTCAACTACTATGTCTCAGACCGCTTCCTCGAGAATGGATCATACTTCCGCCTGAAAAACCTGCAACTTGGCTACACTATCCCGACCGCTGCAATCCGCAAGATTGGCTTGGAGTCATGCCGCCTTTACCTGCAGGGAAGCAACTTGCTGACAGCCACAAAATACACCGGCTTCGACCCGGAAGTGGGCGGCGGTGTTGACTATGGCAACTATCCTCAGGCACGTTCATTCATCTTTGGAGCCAACATCTCTTTCTAACTTAAAATCGAAAAAACAACTATGAAGGTTAAATATTTTTTGAAAGCATTCTGCGGAGCGGCGCTCCTGGTGGCTGCCACTTCTTGCAACGACTGGCTGAAGGAGGAAGAGCCTGGAAAATCAACCCCGGAGGACTACTTCGCTCTGGGAAAGGCGGCAATCCGTGCGGTCAACGCTGCCTACACTCCGCTCGCATGGGAATTCAACAGCACATACTTCAGTGAGTGGTTTATTGGCGACATCGCCTCTGACGATGCTCTGAAGGGCGGTCAGAACCTGTCGGATATGGCTGACGCCTACGACATCGAGAACTTTAAGACAAATGCCAACAACTCGTTGCTGCGCGATTTCTATCGCGCGCAGTTCCAAGGCATACAGCGTTGCAACCTCGCAATGCAGGAGGTTGAGGCTATCGAGCCCGATGCGGATATGACAGCCGAGCGCAAAACGTGCTTGATGGGCGAGGCTTATTTCATGCGCGCTTACTATTATTTCCGCCTTGTACGCATATTTGGTGGTGTGCCTTATGTCGACAAGGTGATCGACAGCAGCAAGGACTGGAAGCAGCCACGTGCCACTGCCGAGGAAATCTACAACCACATCATCGACGACCTCAAGCTGGCTGAGCAGATGCTTTGGAACAAGAGCAAATATGCCGACGCCGACCTCGGACGCGCAACTAAGGGCGCAGCGCAGGCGATGCTTCTGAAAACTTATCTCTATATGCACGACTATAACAATGCATACGAATGGGGTAAGAAATTCTTTGAAGAGCAGAAGAACGAATACAGCCTTTGCCCGAACTACTCAGACAACTTCACTCTCGCCGGAGAGAACGGTCCTGAATCGGTGTTTGAAATCCAGTATATGGCAGATCCTACGAGCGACTACGGCGAAGGTTTCGGCTTCACCCGCGGTTCGTTCACCACAATCCTCACTCGTAGCCGTGCGGCTTCGCTCGGCGGAAATGCAGGCTGGGGCTTCAACCATCCGACGCAGAACCTCTACGATGAGTTTGAGCCGGGCGACCCACGCCGCGAAGCCACTATCAGCAAGCCTTCTGACTCAGAGGTGGAAGCCAATACCGACTTGACTTATCTCGGCAGCCCGTACAACAACAATAAGACTTCATTCTACGAGAATGGCATATTTGTGGCTCTTGACCACGCAACACGCAGCCCGATGAACTATCGTCTTATCCGCCTGTCGGACGTGATGCTGATGTATGCCGAGGCTGCTCTTGAAAGCGGCAAGGATATCGCAGTGGCAAAAACAATGCTCAACAAGGTGCGCGAACGTGTCGGAATGCCGGCATTCCCTGGATATCGCGGCTACAGCGACAACACCGAAGACTTGCGCAAGGCAATCCGCCATGAGCGTCGTGTGGAGTTGGCAATGGAAGGCCACCGCTGGTTCGACCTTTGCCGTTGGGGCATCGCCTATGAGGTGATGGATAAGGACAACGGTTCTTACGGCAAAAACGAGAGTGCCGAGGCACGCGCCGAAATGGCATCGTTTGTAAAAGGCAAACACGAGCTGTTCCCGATTCCGGCAGAGGAAATCAACCTTAACCCGATGGAGCAGAACAACGGATACTAAAAACAACAAAAACAGGAAGGCGGACACACGTCTGTCCGCCCTCCTTAAAAATAAAAACTTAATCATTTAATCATTCACTAAAATTTTACCAATTATGAAAAATTTGACTCTTTTGGCTGCTATGGCAGTTTGTGGCGTAGGTATCGCCAATGCACAGTATGTAGGTGACCCTGCATTGTCAAAAACAACTTCAACAGGCAACTTGTATGACGTTGTTCTTCTCGACAATGCCAGCATCGAGTCTTTGAAGACTTCTGGCAAGACTGTTCAAGACCTTCGTACGGACGACGTAAACCGTTTCCTCTATGTTTGGGACAATACTTTCGTTGCTGGTGACGGCTCTTATCCTGGCGTAGACATGCAGATGGACGGCTACGTTTCTTTTGACGTGTCAACAATTGGCTGGTCAGGCGCTGGATTCAACATTGCAAACGCTGCTGCCGATCTCAAGCACTTCACTGACAACACTCACTTCCACTGCGGTCTTCGCTCAACAAATGGCATCAAAAATGTAGCGCTTATCATCGGTGACGGTTATGCTTTTGACAACAAGAACGACAAATGGACTCCTGCAAAGATTTCTGTCGGAGCAGAGGCTTTTGTTGACAATGGCGCTTCTTATCCATTGGTAGGCAACTTCAGCGCTGACGGCGAATGGGTGGCTGTCGACATCACTTTGGGTCAGCTCAAGAAATTGTGGCCTGACTTCAACTACAAGGCTGTAGGTTTCGGTGGCAACCTCTTAGCAGTCCTTGGTGGCGGCACAGCAGGCAAAAACATCTGCCTCGACGCTGCTTATTTCTACACTCCTGGCGAAGGTTCTGTTGAAGGCATCGCAGCCGACGCTGACATCATCGTTACTGCACGCACAATCAACGCTGCCGGCGCAGAGGAAATCGCTCTCTACAACCTCGCAGGTCAGCTCGTTAAGAAGGTAAACTCTTCTGTAATGGGTGTTGAGAACGTTGCTGCAGGCGCCTACATCGTGAAGGCTGGCAATGCTGTGAAGAAAGTCGTTTTGAAATAATATTGTTTCAACAAAAATTCAGGTTGGCGGATGGAAATCCGCCAACTTAACTTCTAAAAGTCCGGCGGCAAATGCTGCCGGCAATCATACAGACCGCCACGACTGCGACTGTGGCAAAACAAAAACTCGAAACAATATTAAAGAAAAAATAATGAATTTCAGCAAGAAACTACTCTTCATGGCGTTGGCTTCGTGCGCAGCGCTTCCAGCAGTGGCTAAAGACGCTCAAGTGGGCACCGGCGAGACCGACGGATACCGGTTGGTGTGGCAGGATTTGTTTGATGACTCCGAGCTGCGTCCGGACCGTTGGAACATTGAGGTGAACGGTTCAGGCGGCGGCAACAATGAGCTGCAGTTCTACACCGACCGCAAGAGCAACGTGCGTCTCGGTGATGACGGCAAGGGCAACCATTGCCTTATTCTGACGGCTGTGCGCGAGGTGTACAGCGGCAAGCAGTTCACTTCGGGACGTATAAACTCGAAAAACAAGGTGGCGTTTACCCACGGAAAGGTGGAGGCGGCGATAAAACTGCCTAAGACAGCCAACGGCTTGTGGCCGGCATTCTGGATGATGGGCAACGACTTTGACCAAGTGGGCTGGCCTAAATGCGGCGAGACCGACATTATGGAGTTCGGTCACATCGACGGCATCAACCGCGGTGTGCAGGACCGCTATTTCAACGGCGCATGCCATTGGGGACAGTCGTGGAACAACCACCCCAACTATGCCCGTGCGGTGACCTATGACTACAGCCTTCAGGATGGAGAGTTCCACATCTATACTTGCATTTGGGATCAGAACCGCATAGCGATGTATGTCGATCTCGACAAGCATCCAGATGCCAAACCTTATTATGAGATGACAATTCCCGCAACCGGCGATACCGGCGCACCGGGATATTACTTCCACAAGGAGAACTTCATATTGTTCAACCTCGCTGTGGGAGGCAATTTCCCAAATATTGGGGATGCTGCGGGCATCACCGCGCTCAACAACGGAAACGGCAACCAGGCAAGCATGTATGTGAACTATGTGAAGGTGTATCAGAAAGGCACTGCCGATGAGTCGCTCAACACACTGTCGCCTGGCGATAGCCAAGGCGGTGATAATAACCAAGGCGGCGGAAATCAGGGTGGTGGAAGCCAAGGTGGTGGAAGCCAAGGCGGCAATGAGTCGCAGTATGTATGCGACCCTGCCTTGTCCAACACAACATCTGTAGGCAAATTGTATGATGTCGTGCTTCTTGATGGAGCAGGCGTTGAATCGTTGAGGGCTGCGGGCAAGACTGTTCAAGACCTCCGCATGGACAATGCAAACCGTTTCTTCTATATTTGGGAAAACACGTTTGCAGAAGCCGACCAGTCGTATCCTGGCGTAGAAATGCATACCGATGGCTACACATCGTTGGACGTGACGAATGTCGGTTGGTCCGGCGCAGGTTTCTGTATGGTCAATGCGGCCGCAGATTTCCGACATTTTACTGACGACACTCACTTCCACTGTGGTCTGCGCACAGCAAATGGATTGAGAAACGCCGCTCTTATCATCGGTGATGGTTATGTTTGGGGTGACAACAACAACAAATGGTCGCCTGCAAAAATTTCTGTCGGATCGGAGGCTTTTGTTGACAATGGAACTGCATTCCCATTGGTGGGCAACTTTGACGCAGACGGCGAATGGGTGGCTGTCGACATCACTCTCGGACAACTCAAAAATTTGTGGCCGAGCTTCAACTACAAGGCTGGTAGCTTTGGCGGAAACATCCTTTCGTTCCTCGCTGGCGGCACAACAGGCAAGAACATCAGCCTCGACGCTGTTTACTTCTACACTCCTGGCAATGGCGAAAGCGCAGTCGCTGGCGTGGTGGCCGACACCGACATCATAGTTACCGCTCGCACTGTCAATGCCGCGGGAACTGATCAAATTGCTCTCTACAATCTCGCCGGACAACTCGTCAAGAAGGTGAATGCTTCTATAATGGGTATAGAGGATATTGCTGCCGGCATCTATATTGTAAAGGCTGGCAATGCAGTGAAGAAAGTTGTATTGAAATAATATAGAAAGAAAAAATAATGAATCTCAGCAAGAAACTACTCTTCATGGCGTTGGCTTCGTGCGCAGCGCTTCCAGCAGTGGCTAAAGACGCTCAAGTGGGCACCGGCGAGACCGACGGATACCGGTTGGTGTGGCAGGATTTGTTTGATGACTCCGAGCTGCGTCCGGACCGTTGGAACATTGAGGTGAACGGTTCAGGCGGCGGCAACAATGAGCTGCAGTTCTACACCGACCGCAAGAGCAACGTGCGTCTCGGTGATGACGGCAAGGGCAACCATTGCCTTATTCTGACGGCTGTGCGCGAGGTGTACAGCGGCAAGCAGTTCACTTCGGGACGTATAAACTCGAAAAACAAGGTGGCGTTTACCCACGGAAAGGTGGAGGCGGCGATAAAACTGCCTAAGACAGCCAACGGCTTGTGGCCGGCATTCTGGATGATGGGCAACGACTTTGACCAAGTGGGCTGGCCTAAATGCGGCGAGACCGACATTATGGAGTTCGGTCACATCGACGGCATCAACCGCGGTGTGCAGGACCGCTATTTCAACGGCGCATGCCATTGGGGACAGTCGTGGAACAACCACCCCAACTATGCCCGTGCGGTGACCTATGACTACAGCCTTCAGGATGGAGAGTTCCACATCTATACTTGCATTTGGGATCAGAACCGCATAGCGATGTATGTCGATCTCGACAAGCATCCAGATGCCAAACCTTATTATGAGATGACAATTCCCGCAACCGGCGATACCGGCGCACCGGGATATTACTTCCACAAGGAGAACTTCATATTGTTCAACCTCGCTGTGGGAGGCAATTTCCCAAATATTGGGGATGCTGCGGGCATCACCGCGCTCAACAACGGAAACGGCAACCAGGCAAGCATGTATGTGAACTATGTGAAGGTGTATCAGAAAGGCACTGCCGACGAGTCGCTCAACACGCTGTCGCCTGGCGATGAGCAGGGTGGCGCGTCTGTCGGTGATGTGGTTGCCGAAACTGAAATTGCATTCGACGGCAATACGGTAGCAGTGTCGGTTCCATCGACAATCTGCGTCTACAACATCAACGGAAGCCTTGTGCGCTCGGCTTGCGGCACGGAGATTTCTGTGGCTGACCTGCAGGGCGGTGTCTACATTGTGAAATGCGGACAGGCGACAAAGAAAATCGTAATCCGATAACTTGTAATGAACAGACTGACAAAGATATTATTTATAGCAATGGCTGTCGCAGTCGGTTTTGATGCCTATGCTGTTCCGAAAAAAGACGGATACAAACTGGTGTGGGAGGACAATTTCAACGGCTCCGCTCTCAACCGCGACTACTGGAACGTGGAGGTCAACGGCTCGGGTTGCGGCAACAATGAGTTGCAGTACTATGTCGACAATGCTGACAACGTGGCTGTGCGCGACGGAAATCTCGTCATCACAGCCCGTCGTCAGGATTACGACGGACACGCGTTTACTTCCGGACGCGTCAACACCTGTGGAAAGGTGGGGTTTACATACGGAATAGTTGAGGCGCGCATCAAACTGCCGAAGACAGCCAATGGCTTGTGGCCGGCATTCTGGATGATGGGCGATGACATCAAGGAGTGCGGATGGCCGGCATGCGGCGAGACCGATGTGCTCGAGATGGGACATGCCGACGGCATCATGGACGGAACGCAGGAACGCTTGTTCAACGGCGCGCTCCACTGGGGTGTCAGCTCCGACATGCACTGTCAGCAGGTGGCTGCCGGAAAGCATCAGTCGAGCCTCCAGGACGGAGAGTTTCACATATATACTGTTGTGTGGACTCCGACACGGATAGAAATGTTTGTCGACAACGCCGACAAGCCTTATCTGTCGGCGGCGATAGGCAAGAACAGCGACAAGCACGCCTTCTTCAACAAGGCCAACTTCCTGTTGTTCAACCTCGCCGTAGGCGGCGATTTCCCAAACATCCACAATGCCGACAATGTGACAGCGATACCTGCCGGCGGCGCGGAGATGCTTGTCGACTATGTGCGCGTTTATCAGCCAAAGAAACAAATATCATTGAATATCAAAAAATAACAGAAAAACTTCCTACCTAATATGAACGATCAGAACATGATGAAGAAAGTAGTGCTGTTGTGCCTGTTCACCGTCTTTGCGGTGGGCTATGCACTTTCAGCCGGAAACGATGATATCGAGAAAAAAATTGACCAGCTGCTGTCGAAGATGACTTTGGAAGAGAAAATCGGTCAGATCAACCAGCAGACAGGACAGGGCTACAGCCCTGAGATGGTGCAGATTGTGAAAGCCGGCGGCATCGGCTCTATTCTCAATGAGGTGGACCCAGTGGTGGTCAACAAATTGCAGAAAGAGGCTATGAAAAACAGCCGTCTGCACATCCCGTTGATTTTTGCACGCGACGTGATTCATGGATTCAAGACAATCTTCCCTATACCTCTTGGACAGGCGGCTTCGTGGAATCTTGCCCTCATCGAGCAGGGTGCGCGCATTGCTGCCGAGGAGGCTTCGTCGACAGGTGTGCGCTGGACATTCTCTCCGATGGTCGACATCTCGCGCGATGCCCGTTGGGGACGCTGTGCCGAGTCGGCCGGCGAGGATCCTTATCTTGCAGGAAAAGTGGGCGTGGCGATGGTGCGTGGATATCAGACCGACGACCTGTCACAGCCAAACACTATGGCTGCCTGCACAAAGCACTTTGTAGGCTATGGTGCGGCAGAGGGTGGCAAAGACTATAATTCAACGTGGATTCCAGATGTTGTGATGCACGATGTTTATCTGCCGCCGTTTAAGGCGTGTGCCAAAGCGGGCAGCGCAACGTTTATGTGTGCGTTCAACGACAACAACGGCATCCCGGCTTCGGCCAACCGCTACCTTATGCGCGACGTGCTTCGCGACAAGTGGGGCTGGGACGGCGTGATGTGCAGCGACTGGGGTTCGATTATGCAACTCGTGCCGCAAGGCTATTGCACCGACCTTAAGGACGCGGCGCTCAAGGCTGCGCTTGCCGGTGTCGATGTGGATATGGAAAGCTATGCGTATACCCGTCATCTGAAAGCTCTTGTTGAAGAGGGCAAAGTGGATGAGAAAGTAATCGATGGGCTGGTACGCAACGTGTTGCGTCTGAAATTCCGTCTCGGACTGTTTGACAATCCGTATGTTGACATGAAACGCGCAAACCAATTCTACGCTCCGGAGTCGCTTGAGGCAGCGGAGCGTATGGTAGAGGAAAGCACCGTGTTGCTGAAAAACAACGGTGTGCTGCCGTTCACGGGCAAGAAGGTGGCGCTTGTGGGACCGATGGCTGATGCCAAGCACGACCAGAACGGCACTTGGTGCTTCGACCTTGACAAGACCCACACTGTAACTCCGTTCGAAACTCTCCGTCAGACACTTGGCGACAATCTTGTGTTCGAGCCGGGACTCACATACAGCCGCGACAAAAGCGAGGAGGGAATCCGCAAAGCTGTGGAGGCTGCCAAGCAGGCCGACATCGTGGTGATGGTGGCTGGCGAGGAGGCTGTGCTTTCGGGCGAGGCTCACTGCCGTGCCGACCTTTCTCTGCCTGGCGCGCAGACCGAGATGCTCAAAGCGCTGAAAGCCACAGGCAAGCCGGTAGTACTTGTTGTTATGGCAGGACGTCCGCTGACAATAAGCCAGGAGGTCGACCTTGCTGACGCCACTCTCTTCATGTTCCATCCTGGAACAATGGGAGGCCCGGCACTCGCAAAGCTGCTTGCCGGCGAGGCAGTGCCGTCGGGCAAACTGCCTATGTCGTTCCCGCGGATGGCTGGTCAGGAGCCTATGTACTACAACCATAACAATTCAGGCCGTCCGGCAAGCAACATCGTGCTGATGGACGACATCGAGCTCGAGGCAGGGCAGACATCCACTGGATGCACAGGCTACTATCTTGATGCCGGCGACGGACCTGCGTTTCCATTCGGCTACGGACTGTCGTACACCACGTTTGCCTACGGCGACGTGCGCCTTTCATCGGCAACGATGGACAAGACGGGAGAGATCGAAGTGGCTTGCACAATCAGCAACACTGGCAAAGTGGAGGCTTCCGAGACTGCGCAGCTCTATGTGCGCGACCTTGTCGGCTCGCTGACACGTCCGGTGCGCGAACTTAAAGGCTTTGAAAAAATCACGTTGAAACCAGGCGAGAGCCGCGACGTTAAATTCACGTTGAAGGCATCCGACTTGGCATTCCACACCTCGAGCGAGACGACCGTTGTGGAGCCGGGCGATTTCCAAGTGTGGGTGTCGACCGACAGTGCCAGCGGAACACCTGTGAAATTTACTGTAACTGAATAATACAACAGCAATGAATAAAAACAATATCATACTGACAGCTACGTCTTTGGCTTTGGCGATTGGCGTACTCTCTGCCGACGCCAAGAGCTTCAAGCGCGGAGTGAGCGAGAACGCTTTCAACCTGAAGGAAGAAATCGATGTGATAAAAACCGGAGCTTCATGGTTTTACACGTGGGGCAACGTGCCTAACAACAACATCAAGGACTTGCCTGATGCCGATTTCGAGTTTGTTCCGATGTGCTGGAACGCCAACTACAATGCCGACAACATCCGCAGTTATTGCAAATCGCATCCAGAGACTAAATATCTGCTCGGTTTCAACGAGCCGAACTTCAAGAATCAGGCAAATATGACCCCTGAGGCGGCTGCAGCGGCATGGCCTGCTGTTCAGGCTCTTGCCAAAGAACTTGGACTGAAACTTGTGGGTCCGGCGGTAAACCATTCTCCCGACGGCCCTGAGAACGACCCGTATACATGGTATGCCAAGTTTGTGAATCTCGTGGGCAAGGACGCATTCGACTACATTGCCATCCATAACTATTCAGGCGGCGTGGACGGAATGCGCACAATGATTGACAAATTATACGGACTCTACGGCAAGCAGATATGGCTCACGGAGTTCTGCAACTGGCCGGGCAACAACACCGTGACTCCGGAGGCGCAGATCACGTCGATGGTGGCGCAGGTGGAATATCTTGAAAAGAGCGAGAAGGTGTATCGCTACGCATGGTTCAAGGCAAAAGGCTCGATAACCACATCGCCAGCCTACGGATTGATAGTGCCGAAAAACGGTGTTGGAGAGCGCGAGCTGTCGGAGCAGGGCAAAGTGTATGTGAATATGTCAGACTTCGACCAGACTCGCTACCACTCCATGACAGAGGTGGTGCCCGCGGTTGAATATGTCAATTCAAACACCCTTGTGCTCGGATCGTCGTTCGACGGCAAAAACCCGTCGCCGATTGAGATTACGAAATTCAATTCAGGCGCCTATGCCGACTATCAGTTTGATGTGCCTGCGGCGGGCAGCTATACGCTTACCCTCCGAGTGAGCGGCATGGGCGAGCCTACGCGGTTTGACCCGACAGTGGGCATCTACAGTGTGGACAACGACGGCAAAGAGCTGTCGACACTTGCTGACAACAGACAATTTCAACTTCCAAACGATAACCAATCCTATGTCGATGTGCAGTTTGCCGTGTCGCTTGCTGCCGGCAAGCAGCGTATCCGCATTAAAGACGGCGGACCATACTCGCCGAGCGGCATTCACATCAGCTGCCTTACGTTCAATCCTAACGGCAGTGTTTCCGACATGACAATCGACACTGAGAAAGTGGCTTGTCATTTTGCCGGCGAATGCCTGCAGTTTACGGGCAACGCAGCCATCGACACCGCCTCGGTCTACGACCTTAACGGACGATTGGTGGCTGCCGGTGAGGTTGAGGGCAACGCCCTTGCCGCAGAAGGTCTTGCCGATGGCGTTTATGTGGTCAAAGCCGTAACGGCAGAAGGTGCGGCGACGACACTGAAAGTTGTGAAATAGAGTAATTTTTTATCATTTATAATAGTTAGGTTCTTTCCGTTAGTGGAAATAAAAGTAAGAAAGGTTTGTTAAATAGGGGCCTGGATCTGCGTGAGCAAGTCCGGGCTTTTTTATGACTTCGTCATTGCGTCACCCAGAAATCTTCATTGAAAAGTTTAGCTGTCAAACGCACATTTTTTCTCTTGTTTATGCTGCTTTTCGGAATAAAACGCTATTTTTGTGGTGTAAAATATGATACTAATATCAAAAATAACACTCTAATATGATATTTGAACGTAAGAAATACTTGGATGAACTTATCGCAGGACG
>ERZ773188.2619-NODE-2619-length-17022-cov-3.240408_pt1 | contig 17022 bp, 19 predicted proteins | sample MGYA00581011_ERZ773188 | MGnify/ENA primary metagenome ERZ773188 (study PRJEB29015, sample SAMEA2737798) | human gut metagenome | biome: human gut; feature: human-associated habitat; material: faeces | place: China | collected 2012 ...
GGTACCAGAACGGTAGTCGAGATATCAACCGCCATGTAGATGAAGAGGACAGACACAAGGTCATGATCTTTGATGGTAACCAGGATAAGGAAACCATCATCATCAATGAGTCCGGACTTTACAGCCTTATCCTTTCCAGTAAGATGCCTGCTGCAAAGAGATTCAAGCATTGGGTAACAGCTGAGGTCCTTCCTGCAATCCGTAAGCACGGTTTATATGCAATTGATGAACTTGTCAATAACCCCGATCTTGCTATTGCAGCACTTACTCAACTGAAGAAAGAACGTGAGAAAAACAAAACATTGCTTGAAACTGTAGCTATCCAAGGACAGCAAATTCTGGAGATGCAGCCGAAAGTGACCTATTATGATCTGATTCTTCAGAATCAAGGTACAGTACCGATTACGCAGATTGCCAAAGACTATGGTATGAGTGGCCGCAGATTGAATAAGTTGCTCCATGAACTTGGTGTACAGTACAAGCTCGGAAAGACATGGATTCTGTACCAGGACTATGCAGAATGCGGTTATACACACTCTCGTACTTATGATATTGACGAAAAAAAGTGTGTAATGCATACCTACTGGACTCAAAAAGGTCGACTTTTCCTCTATGACCTTTTAAAAGCTGAAGGATATTATCCTCTTATAGAACAGGAGTGTTTGTAATGTTCAAATATAACAGTGAGGGTTATTATGACCCAACTGCATATGAGGCTCTTACCAATATCCAGCGTGAAGAAAAGGCGGCCAAAAAGGCTGCCTATCTTCCGTTGGTATATGTTTGCAGCCCGTATTCAGGAGATATTAAAAATAATGTTTCAAATGCAAAAAAATACAGCAGATTTGCGGTAGAGAATCGTGCTATCCCAATAACCCCACATTTGCTGTATCCACAGTTCATGAACGAAGCTACTGAACGAGATATGGCTACGCATTTCAATTATGTACTTCTCGGCAAATGTACAGAATTATGGGTGTTCGGCGGAGTTGTAAGCCGTGGTATGGCTCATGAAATTAGCGTAGCCAGGAAAAGAAAAATGAAAATCAGATGGTTCGACCATGAAATGAAGGAGGTTAGTGAATATGCTTGATTTCACAATTTACACAGCAGACTGCGTTGGTAATAGTGGGAACTGTCTGTATCCGAATAAGATAGTTGTTACAGATAAAGATGCCTTTATAAAAGCCATAAAAATGGATCATGTAACAGCAAAGTATAAGGGGAACTATCGCAGTAAGGACAATTTTGAATCGTCAGATTGTATTCCGCTTGACTGCGATAATGACCATTCAGATAACCCGGACGATTGGGTAACTCCTTTAGATATTGCACTTGAAATTCCAGGAGTGGCTTTTGCAGCATCTTACAGCAGACATCATAATCTTCCTAAAGGTGATAGGTCTGCAAGACCAAGATTTCATATGTTTTTTCCAATTCCTGCAGTAACGGATGAGAAAGAGTATGCGGCAATGAAAAAAAGAATCGCAGATGCGTTTCCTTATTTTGATACAAATGCCCTGGACAGTGCAAGATTTCTTTATAGTAGTGATTCTGACGATGTGGAAATCTATGAAGGTGATAAGAACATTATTGATTTTCTTGAAGAAGATGATTTTGTTAACTTTGATGCAAGTCTTGAACAGGTACCGGAAGGTCAGCGTAACAGCACAATGAGTCATATCGCAGGCAAGATTATAAAGAGATACGGAAATACAGAAGATGCTTATCAGATTTTCCTTAAGAAAGCAGAAATTTGTAATCCGCCTTTGCCGGAGAGTGAATTGAATGCTATATGGCGTAGTGCCTCAAAGTTTGGTAACAAGGTAGCAAATCAGGAAGGATATATTCCACCGGAACAGTACAACTCAAATTGCCGATTAAAGCCGGAGGATTTCTCAGATGTAGGACAGGCTACGGTTCTTGCACGGGAATATAAGGATATTCTTCGTTACTCCCCATCAACAGATTACATGGTCTATAACGGAAGTTTCTGGGAGGAATCAAAACCAAAATCCCAGGGTGTTTCTCAGGATTTAACGGAAAGACAGCTTGCTGAGGCTGAAACTGAAATGAAAAAAGCTATGGACGAACTTGTAAAGAATGGTGGTATGGAGATTCTTGTATCAGCAGGTCCGAAGAAAGCTGTACAGATGTTTAACAAACAGCAGGCTCATGCTTATGAAATGTATGAAGATGCAGTGGCTTATAAGAAATATGCCATTAAAAGAAGGGATACAAAGAATATTGCAGCCACATTGAAAGAGGCTCGTCCTATGCTTGAAGTGGAACAGAGAAACCTTGATTCTGATGAGTTTATGCTGAATACACCAACGCTTACCTACGATTTAAGACAGGGACTTAAATTTCCGATTGAACACAGACCGGAGCATCTTATTACAAAACAGACAGCCATTGACCCATCAAATGATGGAATGGATATATGGGAGTCTGCACTCGATACATTCTTCTTAAAAGATGCAGACCTTATCGATTATGTGCAAAGAATGGTAGGTTTGTCTGCTATCGGCAAAGTGTATGTTGAGGCTCTTATTATCGCATATGGCGAGGGACGTAACGGCAAGAGTACTTTCTGGAATGTCATTGCAAGAGTGCTTGGTACATACTCAGGCAATATTTCGGCTGATATGCTGACAGTTGGATGCAGGAGAAATGTAAAACCGGAACTGGCTGAGGCAAAAGGCAAAAGAATGCTGATTGCAGCAGAACTTGAAGAAGGTATGCGACTTAATACTGCCAATGTAAAACAGCTTTGTTCTACCGATGAAATTTATGCAGAAAAGAAGTATAAAGACCCTTTTTCGTATACTCCGACACATACACTTGTTCTTTATACAAATCACCTGCCCAAGGTTGGTGCTATTGATAAAGGAACATGGAGAAGACTTATTGTCATACCATTCGATGCGAAGATTGAAGGCAGTTCTGATATAAAGAATTATGCTGACTACCTTTTTGAAAAAGCAGGCGGTGCTATTCTTTCGTGGGTTATTGAGGGAGCAAGAAAGGTAATTGCTGATAACTACAAAATTGACCCGCCAAAGAAAGTGTGTGATGCGATTGAGCATTATAAGGAAAGCAATGACTGGCTTTCCAACTTTTTGAGTGAGAAATGTGAGGTTGATGCATCATATGAAGCAAAGTCGGGTGAGGTGTATAACGAGTACCGCATTTTCTGCACCCAGATGGGTGAATATACAAGGAGCACTACCGATTTCTATTCAGCCATTGAGGCTGCGGGGTTTGAAAGGTATCGAAATGGAAAAGGCAGGTTCATTAAGGGTTTAAGGCTTAAATCTGACTTTATGGAGGAATAATGACAGCTGATATGTCAGTCTATGACGACACTTTACTATCCTTTTCTATAGAATATAAAAAATAAATGTATATATATAAATATAGGAAATGACATACAAAGCCTGTCATAAATGAATTTTTGATGAGAGAAAAAGTAATCGAACAGAAACTCACAACGGCAGTTAGGCAGAACGGTGGTGTGTGCTGGAAGTTCACATCACCGGGTACTGCAGGAGTCCCTGATAGAATAATTTTGATGCCAAAGGGACAGATTGCCTTTGTGGAAGTAAAAGCACCTGGCGAAAAGCCAAGACCTCTGCAGCTTTCAAGACATCGACTTTTAAGGCGGTTAGGCTTTAAGGTGTACGTCCTTGATGCCTTAGAGGACATCGAAAAAATCATATCGGAGGTGATGAATAATGAAACTACATGATTATCAGGAATATGCGGTAAAGTTTATTGAGGAACACTCTGTATCAGCACTCTTATTGGATATGGGTTTAGGCAAGACGATTACAACACTTACAGCTATTAACAATCTGATGTTTGATATGTTTGAAGTTAGAAAGGTTCTTATCATCGCACCTCTCAGAGTTGCCCGTGATACCTGGCCTGCAGAAATCGAAAAGTGGGAACATCTCCGTCATCTGAGATACAGCGTGGCTGTTGGAACTGCAGAAGAACGTGTTGCAGCACTTCAAGCAGATGCAGACATTTACATCATCAACCGTGAAAATGTGGACTGGCTGGTCAGCAACACAAAGTTCGACTATGACATGGTTGTTATTGATGAGCTTTCCAGTTTCAAAAATCATCAAAGCAAACGTTTCAAGGCTTTGATGAAAGTAAGACCAAAGGTGAAAAGAATTGTAGGTCTGACAGGTACTCCTGCCAGTAACGGACTTATGGATTTATTTGCTGAGTTCCGTCTGCTTGATATGGGAGAACGCCTCGGAAGATTCATCGGGCAGTACAGAAATGAATACTTCAAGCCCGACAAACAGAACGGATACATCGTGTATTCCTACAAGCCTCTGCCTGATGCAGAAGAAAGAATATACGAGAAAATATCCGACATCACGGTTTCCATGAAAGCTGTTGACCATCTGCAAATGCCGGAACTCATAACAACAGAGTATGTTGTTGCAATGTCAGATGAAGAACAGGATAAATACAAAGAACTGAAAAAAGAACTTGTATTACAGCTTCCTGATGGAGAGGTTACAGCAGCGAATGCTGCAAGTTTGAATAACAAGCTGTGCCAAATGTCCAATGGTGCAATTTACGATGATGATAAAAATATTATTGACATTCACGACCGAAAACTTGATGCACTGGAAGATATTATTGAATCGGCAAACGGAAAACCAATACTTGTGGCTTATTGGTTCAAGCATGATGCTGAAAGAATAAAAGCAAGATTTCAAGTGCGTGAAATCAAAACAAGCAAAGATATTACTGACTGGAATGCAGGAAAAATCTCTGTCGCAATCATTCATCCTGCATCAGCAGGTCACGGATTAAATCTTCAGCAAGGCGGAAACAGCCTTGTATGGTTTGGACTGACATGGAGTCTGGAACTTTATCAGCAGACAAACGGCAGATTATTCCGACAGGGACAGCAGTCCGAAACCGTAATCATACAGCACATTGTCACAAAGGAAACTGTTGATGAAAGGATTCTGAAAGCGCTAAAGGAAAAGGACGAAACGCAGACAGCCTTAATGTCGGCAGTTAAGGCGGAATTGGAGGAATTATGACAGCAAAAGAATACATGGAACAGGCACGTTATCTGGATATGCAGATAAACTCAAAGATAGAGCAAGTCAGGACTTTGAATGAACTTGCAACAAAGGTCACAACTGTTTATAGTGATATGCCCCATAGCCCAAACAGAGATACCGGGAGAATGGAAGAAACCATAACAAAGATTATCGACCTTGAAAGTGAAATTGACAGGGATATTGATGCATTGGTGGATTTGAAACAAGAGGTTAAAACAGCAATAAGTAAGGTTGAAGATGAAAAATACAGAGTACTTCTTGAATTACGATATATAAATCAAAAGTCCTGGGAGCAAATAGCCAATCAGCTTGGGTACGATTTGCGTTATACACATAAAATGCATGGACGTGCATTACAAAAAATCACCGTTCCAGAAAAAAGACACTAAAAGACATTGAAAGACACTAAGGAAATGTGTTATCATTATAATCAAGAAAAAAGGATGTGAGAGAATGCCTCGAAAAGCATTGAAACCTTGCAAGTACCCCGGTTGCCCGAACCTTACAGCCGAACTGTACTGTGAGATACATAAACAGCCTGACAGACCATCATCAGCAAAGCGTGGCTACACATCAAAGTGGCGTAGACTAAGCAAACAATATCTACGCAAGCACCCCATGTGTGTACGCTGTATGGCTGACGGAAAGTTCGTACCTGCAACAGTTGTTGACCATATAGTTCCTCATCGTGGTGATGAAACACTTATGTGGAATCAGGACAACTGGCAGGCACTCTGCAAACCATGTCATGACAGAAAAACGTGGACTGAGGATAAGAATCCCGTGTACACTTACTGATATGACCACCGGGGGTATCTATTTCTCTACGGAAGATTCACGAAAAGACCGGCGCCCCTTCTCACGCACAAAAACGGGTATTCAAACGCCCTATTGCCCCCTCGGATATAAAAATATCAAAAAACACCGATATCAACTACATTTGCCGACTTTTTCAGTCGGCATTTTTTATGCTCATTTTACGATTTTGTTTGAATTTCTTTGATTTCAGAAAGGCGGTGACATCATGGCGAAAGACGGTACCAACCGAGGCGGTGCAAGACCGGGAGCAGGCAGACCAAGAAAGGCTCTGACAGAGAAAATTGCCGAGGATAAATCAGCAGAAGTCATGATGCAGCCGGCTGATATTGAATCAGCTGAAACACCGCCTGTGCGTGAATTTATGCAGGAATTACAGCGTGACGGAACAAAACTGCTTGCTGATGAGGTATACACAGAAACATATCAGTGGCTGAAAGAACGCTCCTGTGAGAAGATTGTCAGCCGTCAGCTTGTTGAACAGTATGCAATGAGCATTTCACGCTGGATACATTGTGAGCAGATTGTCACAAAGTACGGATATATTTCCAAGCACCCTACAACGGGAGCTGCAATTGCATCACCCTATGTTGCGATGTCGCAGAACTATATGAAACAGGCAAACCAGATCTGGAATCAGATTTTTCAGATAGTCCGTGAAAACTGCTCAGTAGAGTTTCAGGGCAATCCGAATGAAGATATGATGGAAAAATTGCTGAGAAGCAGAAAGTGAGATTTTTATGAAAGCAGATAATAATTTCTGGAGAGAACTGAAACAACAGCGTAACAATATGACCAGACAGCAGTATAGAACAATCAAAGGTCAGGCTGTCAAAGGCAACATTGATGCTGCACGAAAAGGTATGCTCAGAATAAAGCAAAGGAGGCAATATCAGTGACCACAACTACAGAATTTCAGCTTGTTGATATTAACAAGTTAGTACCCTATGCAAATAACGCCCGTACACACAACAAGGAACAGATTCTGAAACTTCGCTCATCTCTGCGTGAGTTTGGATTTGTAAATCCTGTCATCATTGATAAGGATTACAATGTACTCGCTGGGCACGGACGCATTATGGCGGCAAAGGAAGAAGGAATCACAGAGGTTCCCTGCGTGTATGCTGACCATTTCACCGAGGCTCAGAAAAAAGCGTATATTCTCGCTGATAACAGAATGGCGCTGGACGCAGGTTGGAACGATGAACTCCTTGCCGTGGAAATGGAAGAACTCCAGAACCTCGGCTTTGACCTCGGTCTTACCGGATTTGATGAAAAAGAAATAGCAGACCTTTTTGATACAAACGGCAGTGATGATGTTAAGGACGATGATTTTGACCTGACCACAGCACTTGAAAAGGCAGCATTTGTACAGCGTGGTGACATCTGGACGGTGGGCAGACACAAACTGATGTGCGGTGACGCTACTTCTTCGGAAGATGTATCTGCCCTTATGGGAGATACCAAAGCTAATCTCATTCTTACGGACCCGCCTTATGGAGTATCATTCAAAAGTTCCAGCGGACTGACCATTCAGAATGACAGCATGAAGAACGAAGAATTTTATACATTTCTGCTGTCCGCTTTCAAGTGTATGGCTGAACACCTTGAAAAAGGCGGTGCGGCATATGTTTTTCATGCCGATACGGAAGGTCTGAATTTCCGCAGAGCCTTTGTAGATGCCGGATTCCACCTTGCAGGCTGCTGTATCTGGGTAAAGGACAGTCTTGTTCTCGGACGTTCCGATTATCAGTGGCAGCATGAACCGGTACTTTATGGCTTTATGCAGAACGGAAAGCACAACTGGTACTCTGACAGAAAACAAACTACTATCTGGAACTTCGATAAGCCGAAACGCAATGCCAATCACCCCACTTCGAAGCCGTTAGACCTTTTGAGTTATCCTATCGGAAACTCCACACAGGCAAATGGCGTGGTAATTGATACATTCGGCGGCAGTGGTTCAACCCTTATGGCTTGTGAGCAGATGAACCGAATCTGCTATACAATGGAACTTGATGAAAAATATGCATCTGTTATCCTACGCAGATATGTTGAGGACACAGGTGATGCTGACGGTGTATATGTTATGCGTAATGGTATGCAGATAGCATACTCTGAACTTGTGAAAGAGGTGGAAAAGCCGAATGAATAAACCACTTACACTCGGCAGCCTTTTTGACGGTTCTGGAACATTCCCGATGATGGGAATGCTCTCAGGCATTGTGCCAAAGTGGAGCAGCGAAATCGAGCCGTTTCCGATTGCTGTTACTACAAAGCGACTGCCCTTTGTAAAGCATCTCGGTGACATCAATAAAATCAATGGTGCGGAAATTGAACCCGTGGATATTATTACATTCGGTTCACCCTGCACTGACCTCTCGGTTGCTGGCAAACGTCAAGGTTTGAATGCGGAGCGTTCAGGTCTTTTCTTTCAGGCAGTCAGAATCATAAAGGAAATGAGGTGTGCAACAAATGGAAAATATCCGAGATTTGCAGTGTGGGAAAATGTCGCAGGAGCTTTCTCTTCCAATGGCGGAGAAGACTTCCGATGTGTCCTCGAAGAACTCTGTAAGGTCAAGGACACAAATATTTCTGTCCCTAAACCTGCAAAATGGGAAAAAGCCGGAGAAATTCTGGGAAAAGGTTACTCTCTCGCATACAGAACGGTTGATGCTCAATACTGGGGTGTACCCCAACGAAGAATGCGTATCTACCTTGTCACAGATTTTAATGGTGAATGTGCCTCAAAAATACTATTTGAGTCCGAAGGCGTGTCTGGGTATTCTGCGGAGAGCTTCCGAACGTGGCAAGAAACTGCCAGAAGTTTTGGAAATTGCTCTGAAGAAACAGGCTCAGGGTTAATGTTTGAAAACCACTCTCAGGATACAAGATATACGGGACCTCTTGATGTAGCACAGACTGTATCCGCAACTTACGGAACAGGCGGAAATAATCAGCCTTTTGTAGTGGAGTCCGCAGGATTCTGCACCGAGCATTCGGCAAAGGCTCATGGTGTAGGTTACGAAAAAGAAAAATCACCTACACTTCGTGCAGGTGTTGTTCCGGCTACTTTGAAAATCCGCTGTGGTGGAGGTTCTGGCGGAAAAGGTGCTTTAATTCAGGAAGATAAATCCGCAACACTCTCCTGCAATAACGACCAGACGCTTTTCGTTCCCAAGGCTTATGGAATTTGCTCCAGGCACAGCAATTCCATGATGTCCGATAATCCGAACAGCGGATTTTATGAAGCAAATACATCAAGAACCATTGACACCAGCAATCAGTCACCTTGTAAAAATCAAGGCGGTATGGTTGTAATTGAGGGCAACGGCTCACGCCCATCACATCATGGTGATGGATATAAGGAAAGCGAAACCATGTACACTCTCAATCGCACTGAAAACCATGCAGTTTCCTACGGCATTGGCAGACCTGCTATGAACCAGAGCTACAACACACGATTCAGTTTTCAGATTGAAGAAGAAACCTCACCGACACTTGTTTCATCGGGTGCAGGCGGAATTGCTCACCCTGTATACAGTTCCTCAAAGGCATCATTCTTTACTGCTGCCGAAAAAGAAAAAGCAAACCCTCTTGTGGCATCGGATTATAAAGCCCCGCCGCTTGTAAATGACAGTACTCCAGAAGTCGAGTATATCGTAAGAAGACTGACACCGCAGGAATGTGCATTGCTCCAGGGTATGCCGACATGGTGGTGTGATGACCTTGGAACTGAAAATCCCACCGATACACAGATTGACTGGTGGCATAATGTTTTTGAAACCTACAACAAAGCTATCGGAAAAGAATGTAAGCCAAAATCCCGAAAGCAGATTGAAAAATGGCTGAAAGACCCATATTCCGATAGTGCTGCCTATAAAATGTGGGGAAATGGCATCGCTGCCTGTAACGCATGGTTTGTCCTTGCAGGAATCGCCTACTATGCACAAAATGAAGGAAAATAATTCTACATATCTCACACTTGATATATGTGCCTTTTAGAGTTATCATGTGTACTACCAAAATGAAATGGAGGTTTACCACATGATTATTGAATTGGAACTTACAGGAAATGACCGTAAAGAACTGGTCAAAGCGGTCAGTGAAATCATCGGAGCACCGGCTGTGTACCAGTATATGCCGACATGCTCATACATCATCGGCAGAAATTATACAGTCACCAAGGAGGGCAATCTTGAAATCAGCGATTCTGCCGACAGCAAGGAAAAGGAACATCTTCTGTCAGAACTCAAAAATAGAGGTTACAGCATATCCTTTGAAGAAGAATCAAACAGTCTGACTGTAGAAATGCCACTGAACTTTGTTGATGATAGGACACTGAACAGAATCAAACGTATCATTGAAAACAAGGGCGAACTTTTCAAGGCAGCATTTAAAACCGAAAGTCTTGAAATAAATCTGACGGAAAAGACAGTCGAGTTTCCTTGGTTTACAATTGAACAGGACAGCGATGCTGATGCTTACTGCAAATTCATTTCAATGCTATGCGAATTTGCGAAGAATCAAAGCCGTATCAACAACAAGCCTGAAACTACGGACAATCCAAAGTACACAATGCGATGCTATCTACTTCGCTTGGGTATGATTGGAGCAGAATACAAAGCTGTTAGAAAAGTTCTGCTCCGAAATCTTTCAGGCAGTTCAGCTTTCAGAAAGGTCGGTGATTCAGATGAAGTTTCCAAATAAGGAACACATAGAACAGCTCAGAAAAAAGTATCCTGTGGGAACGAAAATACAGCTGATTTCAATGCGTGATGAAAAGTATCCTGTTCTTCCCGGAACAATCGGTGAAGTAACTCATATTGATGATATGGGGTCAATTCACATGAAATGGCAGAACGGTTCTTCACTTGCAATCATTCCAGACGTAGATTCTTTCAAAGTTGTGGGGGCTTCAAAATAAGAGAGCACCTATTCCATTGTACTGTATTTTACCATAGAAATTCAAGTTAATCAAGGCTGTATATTACACAATTATTCGTCATATATACAGCCTTATATTCTGTACATTTAGCGGGTTGCTATGTGCTCCGTAATGCGGTAATATGTGTACTACCGAAAGGGGAAAACCCAACGGCAAGACAAAAAAACACTTTGCGGAGGAAACGAAAATGAACGAAAAAACAGTACAGCAGATTGCAAGAATGAAAGAGCAGACAATCGGGGTTGAGGTTGAAATGAACAGCATCACAAGAGAAAAGGCTGCTAAGATTGCGGCAGACTTTTTCGGAACAAGACGCTTTGAAAACACAGCCTGCAGAAACGGCTACTGCACCTGGTCAGCATGGGATTCACAGGGCAGAGAATGGAAATTTCAGAAAGACGTAAGCATTGCAGGATGCGATGCAGAAAAATGCGAACTGGTTACACCAATCCTTAAATACGAGGACATTGAAACCCTGCAGGAATTAATCAGAAGACTTCGCAAGGCAGGAGCAATCAGCCACGCAGGAATTGGTGCAGGAGTTCATATTCACATCGGTGCAAACGGACACACACCACAGAGCCTCAGAACACTTGCAAATCTTATGGCAAGCCACGAAAGACTGATTGCAGACGCTTTGAAAATCGACCAGGGCAGAATGAACAGATACTGCAGAACAGTTAACCCAAGATTCATCGAGCAGATAAACAAGAAAAAACCGACAACAATGGCACAGCTTGCAGACATCTGGTACACTTCAAACGGTGCGAACTACGGCAGGACACAGCATTACAACGACAGCAGATACCATATGCTGAACCTCCACGCAACCTTTACAAAAGGCACGGTTGAATTCAGACTTTTCCAGTTTGACAAGCCGACAGCGGAAAAGAAAAACGGACTTCACGCAGGACAGCTTAAAAGCTACATACAGCTTTGCCTGGCACTGAGCCAGATGGCAAAAGACCTCAGAACAGCAAGCCCAAAGCCACAGCAGACCGAAAATCCGAAATTCGCAATGAGAACATGGCTGATGAGATTGGGATTCATGGGTGAAGAATTCGCAACAGCAAGGGATTTCCTTACAAGAAACCTTGAGGGAGACGCAGCCTTCAGATTTGGCAGAGCCTGAAAAGGCTCGCCCCTGTTGGGGCATAAAGCCAACGTGTGGGGCGATTGGGATTCCTCCGCAAAGTTATCCTCACCGAAAAATCAAGCCACACACGGCAAGAAAACCGCCTTATTCGGCAAGGCATAATCTGAACAAATACTACACAATAAAAACCACAGATATTTTGTAGATTTAGCGGGTTGCAATTATCCCCTGAAAGAGTTAATATGTGACTACCGCAGAACAAATGCGGAATTCACGAAAAGGAAGATTCAGATGAAAAAGTACTATATAGCCTATGGTTCAAACCTCAATGTTCAGCAGATGCGATACCGCTGTCCGGGAGCAAGGGTTGTCGGCATCAGTGTTATCAAGGGTTATGAACTTCTTTACAAAGGCAGCAAGACAGGTTCCTACCTCACCATTGAAAAGAAAAAGGGCGGCATTGTTCCTGTAGCGGTCTGGGAAGTCACAGCCGATGATGAAAAAAGGCTTGATGCCTATGAGGGCTATCCGAATTTCTACTACAAAACTGAAATGGAACTTCAGCTTAAAGGTTCAAGGAAAAGGATAAAGGCATTCGTGTACATCATGCACGAAGAACGCAGGCTGGGAATTCCAACTTCAATGTATGTCAACACCTGCCGATTCGGATATGCAGTTTTCGGGTTTGATTACAAATACCTTGATGAAGCCTACGAAAAAAGTGTCAGAGGAGTGAAGTGAATATGAAAGCTGAAACAACGACAGAAAGAACTTGTCCGAAGTGCGGTTGTATCTACACGGAAAGACCTGCCCTTTCCAGAACCGATAATGAAATGCTGATATGCCCCGACTGCGGAACAAGAGAGGCATTGGAAAGCATCGGGATTTCCAAAGAAGAACAGGATAAAATCGTAAGCATCATTCATCGCAGTACAACTGAATAATCGCACATGAGCCGCCACGTTCGGCTGTGTGGGAATGTTGGGAAACCTCCGCAAAGTTATCCCTTTTGAAATATCGCCCCACACGAGCCGCACAGGCGGCTTTGTGTTGCCGTCATATTCTACACAATATCAGCCTCCGAAATCCGCTTTATGTTTGTTACATTTATTATCGCAGATGTTGTTGACTATCCCCTTGATATGCGGTAATATACTACACAACGCAAGGGCAACCGAGCGAAAACAACACAAAACGGAGGAAAACACAATGACCGAACAGATTAAAACCTACTTTGAAAACCTCAGAGAGAACGATGCAAATAAGCTGAGCCGAGGAACACTTGAAGCCTACTGGACTTACGAATTCAACCTTAACCACAACAGCAGCGAGTTTGAATGCAATGAACTTCCCTGGACAACGGACATGAGCGATTTTGTGAAGACCATGAGAGAGGCAGGAATTGAAACCATAGCGGTTACGGAAACAAGCACAGCACTTCTTGAAAATCTTCATAAACTTGCAAGTCAGGGCTGCACCATTGAGGGTCTTTGCAAAGTAAGCAGACCGGACATTTGGGGCAACGGTAAAGAATACCCTGCAATCCGAATCAGAATTAACTAAAGCCAAAGAGCCAAGGGGCAGATGAAACTGCCCCATGCAGGCTCAGAAAGGAAAAGCCATGCACATACTTATTGTTGAACCGGGAAATCACCCACGAGAAGCAGAAATCGATGGAAGCCTTGAATCACTTCAGAAGACAGTCGGCGGTTACATTCAGGCAATTTATCCTTGGGAAGATAAAGTAGCTTTAATTGCCGATGAAGAGGCTAAGCTGAAATCCGATACCCAGTGGAACAGAATGATTCCGGAAATCCACGATGTCATCAAAGGCACATTCTTTATTGCAGGGCTTGGCAAAGAAGACTTCACAGACCTTTCTGCTGAACTCACCGAAAAATACAAACAGCGTTTCTGGAATATCGAACTTTTCGTTCCAACTCCTAACGGTCTGATGCCGATTGTGATAAGGGACTGACAGCCGCCACGCTGCCCCACAGCGGCAAGCATAAACTATTCCGTATGATTACCAAATACTAAAAGCAACGCCACAAAACGCAATGTGGCGGCTTGTTCCTGCTGTCATAATATACACAATTCTGAGCCGGTTTCATGGCTGTATATTCTGGCAGTTTAGCGGGTTGCTATTATTCACACTATGCGGTAATATGTACACAACGCAAGGGAAACCAAGCGAAAACAACGAAAAAACGGAGGAAATTAAAATGGTATCATACGGAATCGCAAAGGCAAGAGCAAAGGCTTGGAGAACAGACTGGAACGAAAGAACCGAAATCACAAAAGCAATCATTACCTGGGTGGACAGCGAGTACGAATACGAACTTAAGATTGAAAACGAAGACCACATGGACGATGAAGAGTTCAAAGCCTGGATTAAGGAAAACGCAGAAGACCTTGCAAAGGAAGATGCTGAGGAAAACAGCACAGCCTTTGAAGAAATTGCAGACATCGACTTTGAAGAAGAATACATTGACGATGATGCCCTTTTCGAAGACGAATATGCGGCAGCCTGCGAATTTGATGGGTGACTCCCCACGGGGTGGGGAGATGTCACGAAGTGACAGAGGGGACGGGCACCGGTTAGGTGTGCAAAACCGGCAGATAATGCCATTTTCACTTCAAAAACACAGCCTCAGAAATGGGGCTGTGTGGCTCGTACCGAAGATGTATAGTACACAAATAATAACTGATATGTTTGTGCAGTATATTTCTCCGTTAACGCTTGATATACTTGAATTAGTATGGTAACATGGTTACAATGGGAATAGGATCTCGATTACAAAATCGCCCCACTGGGCTTAAAATTATTCAGACTTGCTTTTGGCAGGTCTTTTTTGTTAGGTGGTGAATAAAATGGCAAAATACAAACCGACAGAATTCATGGCGGAAGATTCAAGATACGATAAAAAGGCGGCAGACTATGCCGTTTCTTTTATTGAGTGTCTTAGTCATACAAAAGGCACATGGGCAGGAAAGAAATTTGAACTCCTGGACTGGCAGGAACAGATTATCCGTGACCTTTTCGGTATTCTGAAACCTAACGGTTACCGGCAGTTTAATACAGCTTACATTGAAATTCCCAAGAAAAACGGCAAGTCAGAACTTGCAGCCGCTGTTGCCCTTCTGCTTACCTGTGGTGACGGTGAAGAACGAGCCGAGGTTTATGGCTGTGCCGCAGACCGACAGCAAGCCTCGATTGTTTTCGACGTTGCCGCAGATATGGTTCGTATGTGTCCAGCTTTGATGAAAAGAGTCAGGATACTTACTGCACAAAAAAGAATCGTATATACACCAACAAACAGCTTTTATCAGGTGCTTTCAGCTGAGGCTTACTCAAAGCACGGCTTTAACATTCACGGAGTTGTCTTTGACGAGCTACATACGCAGCCTAACAGAAAGCTGTTTGATGTTATGACAAAGGGTTCAGGTGATGCAAGAATGCAGCCGCTTTACTTCCTTATCACCACAGCGGGAACAGATACAAATTCTATCTGCTATGAAGTACACCAAAAGGCAAAGGATATTATTGAGGGCAGAAAACATGACCCGACTTTTTATCCTGTTATCTATGGTGCTGATGAATCTGAGGACTGGACAGACCCGAAAGTCTGGAAAAAAGCAAATCCATCACTCGACAAGACAATCGGAATGGATAAGGTTGTGGCTGCGTGTAATTCAGCAAAGGAAACTCCCGGCGAGGAGAATGCTTTCAGGCAACTGCGTCTGAATCAATGGGTAAAACAGGCTGTCCGCTGGATGCCTATGGAAAAATGGGATAAATGCAGACTCAGCTTTGATGAAGATGACCTTGCAGGTCGTGTTTGCTACGGCGGTCTTGACCTCTCCTCCACTACTGACATTACGGCATTTGTGCTTGTATTCTCGCCAACAGATGAAGATGAACATTACTACGTTCTGCCTTACTTCTGGTTACCGGAAGAAACATTGCCACTCCGTGTAAGACGTGACCACGTTCCCTACGATGTATGGGAACGGCAAGGCTACTTGAAAACCACTGAGGGAAATGTGGTTCACTATGGCTTTATCGAAAACTTCATCGATGAACTGGGGCAGAAATTCCATATCAAAGAAATTGCTTTTGACCGTTGGGGTGCGGTGCAGATGTCACAGAATCTGGAGGGACTTGGTTTTACGATGGTGCAATTCGGGCAAGGATACAAAGATATGTCACCGCCGACCAAGGAACTGATGAAGCTGACCTTGGAACAGACACTTGCCCACAACGGACACCCTGTTTTAAGGTGGATGATGGATAACATTTTCATTCGCCGTGACCCTGCCGGAAACATCAAGCCGGACAAAGAAAAATCCACAGAGAAAATTGACGGTGCGGTTGCCCTGATTATGGCTCTTGACCGTGCAATTCGCTGTGGATTGGGTGATTCTGGGGCGAGTGTTTATGATGAGAGGGAGTTGTTAGTTTTATAATTATTGTAAATTTGGAAAATGATTGTTTAAGATTAACGATTAGATAGCAAGAACTTATTTAACAAGTGTTTATTCCACTCATCTTCACAAATAAAGCTTAGCACAGCCGAATCAAAAGAAAGAAGGTATGAATTTTGATCAAATATAATACTCTTCTTTCTATTTACAACTTGCTTGTCAACAGAGCCAACATAAAGCATATCAAAGATATCGTTCTTTTTGAGTTTCTGACCCCGTTCTAACCAAGCACTAAGAAGTGTTTTTATGTATTTAGCTTGATGCTTTGTATATCCCTTTTCCCTGAAAATATCAGGGATTCTTGTTTTAGCTTCCTGTAGAAAAGTAGAGTCAGTAGCAAGAGCGTCAACAACAATTCTCATTATGTGGTCTTCATCAAAACCACTATTGCGTGCTTTTTGAGCTGAATTACACATTACCGTGTATAAATCTTGTTCATTTTCCAAGAACTTCGTCACCGTGTCAATAATCATTTGAAAAATAACACAGTTTTGAACAAGCAATTCCATATATTTTTTCTTTAAATATTGCTGTGATTTATTATTATCCGCATACCCGTCTTTAAGAGATTT
>ERZ773188.2632-NODE-2632-length-16888-cov-6.909523_pt1 | contig 16888 bp, 13 predicted proteins | sample MGYA00581011_ERZ773188 | MGnify/ENA primary metagenome ERZ773188 (study PRJEB29015, sample SAMEA2737798) | human gut metagenome | biome: human gut; feature: human-associated habitat; material: faeces | place: China | collected 2012 ...
AATAGACCGCAGGTCTATGAATGGGCATGGCGCAGCCTTATTAACTTATTGGGCGACAGCCCTACATGAGGAAGTAGCTCCAGCGGATTCCGAATGGCTCGGCGCAGCCTTATTAACTTATACGGCGACAGCCCTACATGAGGAAGTAGCGTCAGCGGATTCCGAATGGCTCGGCGCAGCCTTACAACCGCTCCACATTCACTTCATCTTTCTGCCGGATTTCATCCAGAACCCATCTTCCATCTTCACGGATAAATACCCAATACTCATAAAATGTTTCCGGAGATGTTTTTCCACGTACAACTTCTCCTGTATCGATATTTATATAATATCCAATCATTCTTCCATGAATCAGATAAATCACCCGATCGTGTTCTTCGCCTTCTTTATCAAAGGCAAATACTGGAGCCGCATTTAAAAATCTGACTCGTTCTTGTATTGGCTTTTCATGATTTACTTCCATCCAACCCAGTTTCGAATTCCAATTTTGAATAAGATTTTTGCTCAGGTATTTTTCCGCATAAGATGTATCCTGACGCCTCCAACATTCCTGAATAACAAAATATGCATGCTTCACATATTTTTTCATCTTTTTCGGATTCCATTCTTCTCCTGGTTTTTCAAATGATTTCATAGAACGCAGGCTCTTTCGCTTTGCTTTTTGAATTCCATAATGAAACACTATCGTTCCGGCTCCGGCCATACAAATAAATGTGCCCCACCAGATAATCATTTCAACCGGTCCTCCACGTCTTCCGCCTTGCCCGTGATAATGACTATGCGATCCACTGCCCGAACTGCTTCCAGATCCGCCACCGGATCCTCCACTGGAACCTCCGCCACCGGCCCGTGCATATCCTGTAACCGTAAAACACATGCAACATATAACAATTAACAGTATTCTAAATATAACTTTATGTTTTTTCATTTTCTTCTCCATCAATCCATTCGAAACATTTTATTCTATTGTAACATAGTTATTATTGTTTAATCTCGCCTTTTGCATATAGTATTTAATACTATATATAAAAGAATAGATTACTACAAGATATTGACATCGAAAACGTTTTGTTTTATAATTAAATAGTTTGAAATTCAAACTATTTAATTTCAAGCATAAATGATTCTGGAAAGGATAAATATTATGAATACAAAATTAAAACATCTTCAAATTGGTGATCTGACTGCCAGACTCCCAATTATACAAGGTGGCATGGGCGTCGGTGTCAGCCTGAGTAAACTTGCCGGAGCTGTAGCAAAAGAAGGCGGAGTCGGCATCATTTCCACTGCCCAGATTGGTTATGACGAGGAAGGCTTCGAGAAAGATCAGGCAGGATGTAATCGTCTTGCTATACGGAAACATATTCAAAAAGCAAAAGAAATCGCCTGTGGCAACGGACTTATCGGAGTAAATATCATGGTGGCTCTAAAGCATTATGAAGAACACGTAAAAGAGGCCGTTGCCGCTGGTGCCGATGTCATTATCAGTGGTGCCGGACTACCGATGAAACTTCCGGCTCTTGTCAGTGAAACTTGCCGTACAAAGATTGCACCAATTGTATCGTCTAAAAGAGCATTACAGATTATTTTAAAACGCTGGGCACACAGATATGACAGAACCGCTGATTTTATTGTAATTGAAGGTCCAAAAGCAGGTGGACATCTTGGATTTTCTACGGAAGAACTTGTTGATATTAATTCTCTTAATTATGATGAAGAAATCAAAAATATAATTGAATGTAAAAAAGAGTATGAAAAACAATACAACAAAAAAATACCAGTCATTGTTGCCGGTGGTATCTTTGACTCAGCAGACATTGCCCACGCATTGGAACTTGGCGCAGATGGTGTTCAAATTGCAAGCCGTTTTGTTGCAACAGAAGAATGTGACGCATCAGATGCATATAAGCAAGCTTACATACATGCCAGAGAAGAGGATATTCAAATAATCCAAAGCCCTGTCGGAATGCCGGGCAGAGCACTTCGCAATGAGTTCATCAAGAATATAGAACGAGAGCGTCAGCCAATAAAAAAATGCTATAACTGCCTTGCCCAGTGCAATCCTGGCACTGTTCCTTATTGCATTACTCAGGCGCTGATCAATGCTGTAAAAGGTGATATTGAAAATGGGCTTATCTTCTGCGGAAGCAATGTTGGCAGAATTCATCAAATGACTACCGTACATAATTTGATGGAAGAACTTACCGATTTTTCTTCACTTATTGAAAGTTAAGTCTCAAAGCAGGCATCTCCGCCAATGAGCGGAGATACCTGTTTTCATTTTCTAACTGTTCAATTTTCTTCATTAATTCTCTAATTACTTGATCCTGCTCTTTGAGCCTATCATCCTGTTCTTTGAGCCTATCGTCCTGTTCTTTAAGTTTGTTAATTTGATCTTTAATTCTATCATCCTGTCCCTTAAGTATTTCTTCCTTCTGTTTTATATCTTCTTGCATCTCGTCAATCATTAACTGTGCCGTGTTCCGATCCATTTCTGCTAATTCTTTCGAGAACATTCCCATCACCTCTTCAATATTCTGACAGATTTCATAGACTTGCTGATACATTTCCTTGAAATCCGGATATTTTTCAATAACCTTCAAAATAATATCCGGATCATCTGAACCCATAAATGCAAGCCATGCATCTCGTCTAGTTTCCAGTTGTATACCTATATTTTGCTGGTATTTTAAAAATATGTCAATAGAAATAAATAAATATTTTTGCAAAAGATTCAGTTGGATTCCTGTATTTGAATGTTGTTCAAAATAATGAATATATGTGTCCGGAAATTCATGAAACTCGGTTGGACTTTTTTCAAACAGAACAATCGTGTATACATCTTTTACATCAGTATAATTAAATTTCTTTCCTTTTTTACTTCGTACTTTTTTGTATTGACGTAACAACAAATCTGCTGAATAACATGCACTTCTTGCTCCTGGAAATTTATATCCGATTTTCTGAACTTCCAGATTTACAATACTTCCATCTTCCAACTCGACTACCATATCCATAATCACAAGCGTAGATTCGTCCGAAATCCGTGTTCCATCGTTCGGAAGCACTTCCTTAATATGTACCTGCTGCCCTATCAATAATGAAAGTAATTCTTCTACTCGTTCCGGCACTATTTCCGGATTCAAGATTTCTTTACTAATAAAATCATACATAATTTTTACACCTTTTACTCCCGTGCAAAAATCCAGAAATTCCTTTCGATACTTTTTTCCCCAGCTATAAAATTCTTGTTTTAATTTCGGTTTTGCTTCAATTTCAGCTAATACCTCTTGTCTGGTATGAATCATTGGAAAATACTGTCGTAATTTGTTGGTCATAGGCTATACCCTCCTTCAAAATTTTGTCATCTGTTCTTTCATATCGGGTATTTGTTTCAGAAATCGAAACACCGAGATGAACGCCTAACGGCTTTGGGAATATCTGGAGACTAGATCTTCTCCTAAGATGAACGTAGCATAACATATATTATTCAAAAAATAAAGTGTATTTTACATTTAGTAAAAATAATTAATAATTCGTTAATATATCAGTGATAAGATTCCCTTTCATCTGTTATAGTCTCTGGAGAGCTTTCGTATACGCAGGAAACTACATTTTCTACGTATACGAAAAACAGCCTGAAAGTTTTCCTCTCAGACTGTTTCTTATTCTCTGCTATTTTTTGCTTTCCTCGCTGTTTTGACATGAAAATTATGTCTGCTGCACGGCTCCTTCATCTTCATCTGCTACAGCACAAATGCATACATCACTACAAAGTGGCACAGGCTTCCTCCCATCACGAACAGATGAAAAATCTCATGGCTTCCAAAATTTTTATGCTTCCTGTTAAAAATCGGAAGTTTCAGTGCATAGATCACTCCGCCGACTGTATAAATGATTCCGCCTGCTAAAAGCCATCCAAATGCCGCCGGTGACAGGGAGTTGAGCAGTTGTGTAAATGCAAGTACACAAGTCCACCCCATTCCAATATAAAGTACGGAAGATACCCACTTCGGGCAAAATACCCAAAACGCCTTTATCAGAATTCCCGCAATTGCGAATCCCCATACAATTGCCAGTAGAATCCATCCCATACGTCCGCCGAGCACTAACAGGCAAATTGGTGTATAACTTCCGGCAATCAGTACGCTGATCATCATATGGTCAATTTTCTTCAGAATCGTATTTACCTTCTTGGAAATGTTAAATGTATGGTATGTCGTGCTGGCTGCATAAAGCAGGATCAGACTTACCGCATAAACTGCAATAGATACAAGATAAATCCTGCCAGGCTCATGAGCTGCTTTGATAAGCAACGGAATTGCTGCAAATATTGCCATCAGCATTCCAATAAAATGTGTGATCGCACTTCCCGGATCTTTTACATGTTCTTCTATTACTTTTGCCATAACTTACCCCTCCTGAAAATAATGTTATATTCTTCTTTCGTATTTCCATACGTAGTTTTGATTACTACTTGTTCTTATATCAATATTATAACCGTTATTTTCAAAAAAGCAAGTACTTAAATATTAAATATTTCACCTCTATTCTCAATCAATTGTAACTTCTCTTTCCTTTTCATATGCTTAATCGCATACTCCCGGCTCATTGCCTCTTCCTTCGTAGCAAATGTTTCCGAATACACCAGCTTCACCGGCAGACGGCTCTTCGTATATTTCGCGCCTTTTCCCGCATTATGAGCCTGTATTCTTTTTTCCAGATTGTTCGTCCAGCCAGTGTAGAGACTACCGTCCCCACACTCCACAATATATGTATAATTCATGATTTCTCCTTTAATTGGGGACGTAGCAAAACTTCATTTTACTACGTCCCCAATTATACACATTCTTTATCTTTTTGTCATATAATCTACAGGGTTTACTGGTGTTCCATCTTTTCGTAATTCCATATATACGTTGCATCCTTCCACGCTGTAATACTTTGTCGGCTGTCCGATATAGCCGAGAATGCTTTTTGCCTCTACCTGGTCGCCGACTTTTACTGGCACTTCTTTTAACTGTCCGTAAAGGACTTCGTAACCATTTCCAAGGTCTACGGTCACGGTTGTTCCTGTCTGTGCGGTCACATCAATGGATTTAATTATTCCCGGTGCACCGCACAGAACCTGGTCTCCTTCTGCTCCGCTGATAACCAATGCCGGATTATACTTGTATTGGTCTAGTGTCGCGAAGTAAACTGTTTTGTCCATGCTGTAATTCATAAGCACCGTGCCGCTTACAGGCCAGATCATCTTGCTGTCGCTTGTAAAGTTTGCGGAAGATGCACCGCCCGCTGTCCTTGCCGCCTGCTGACTTCCGTTAGTCTGACTGTTGCCGTCCTGGTTGCCATTATTTCCGGATTCATCTGTGTTTCCGGCTGTTGCAGCATTTTTGCTTGCAGTCCCTGCACCAGAGCCACTCTTTTCGGCTTTTCCACCGGTTCCGGCTCCATCCGTGCCTGACTCGGAAGCACTGTCTTTCTGTGCATTTCCACTTGCTTCCTGACTGGCTTCCTCCAGTGCTTTCTTCTGTTCCTCCAGTTGTGCTTTTGCGAGCTCCCCTTCTTTTTTCACTGTCTTGTAATCCCGCATTGTGTATGTTCCAACAATTGCTATGGCTGCCACAAAGCACAGAACTGCCGCCAGTGTCGCCTTACGATTTCTCTTTTGCTTCTGCCTTGGCGTCATTTTTTTCGGACCGGCATGTTCTTTGCCGCGATCCATCTTATTATTATCGTTCATTTTCATCACCACCTCTGACTCTATTCTTGCCAGATTGTAGTGGTACTATACAAACTACATATAAAATATTGTCTTTGACTTTTTCTAGCCTTTCTTATATGGAAATTTCAAGAATGCCTCGGCTTTTTGTACAATACTATTATGACTTTACAAATTTTGCTACTCTCCTGCTCCGCCTTCCACCTGCACGATCTCCACGCCTTCTTTCAGTTCTGTCCCTTCGAAGAAATGTGCCAGTATCTCTTCCATGCTTTTTCCTTCTTTTGCCATTTGATTTGCCGTGTACTGGCTTAAGCCCAGTCCATGCCCGATACCCCGGGTCGTGATCCGCAGCTTTCCGTCATATTTCTGAAAAGAAAAGCAGCTTGATGCGAGATGATAATTGGTCCGGAATTCTTCTCCACTCACGGTGTCATTTCCAACCCGGACGCTAAGTACATATCCTGCAGTGTCTACCCCAGTCACTTCTGCATCCATATCGTCTATAGTAATTGTCTGAATTTGTTCTTTCGACTCAATATCTAGCGGACAGTCCACAATCTTCAGATACGGATAATCTTCGCTCCCCAGCGCCTCCCGTCCATCCCTTGTACTTCCATTACTGAGTCTGCAAAATGGTGTCTTTGCCAGCGCATTTTCATAAGTTAGCACCTGTCCGTTGGTCTCCTCCCATGCATGCTCAAGCCGCTTATAATACTTGGAATATTGATCTGCTCCCCAGGAATCCTGCATATCTTTCTTTGTCCAGTATCTCTCTTCTAATATAGTATCTGCCCCTGCGCCAAGCGCCAGACATACCTGGGTCCGCACAAGAACTGCCTGGGTTTTTAAAGCTTCCTCCTCATAAACCGCAGGGATTTCTCTGGCCATAATTCCAATACAGTATTCACTGAGCGGCATCTGAATTTTATCCACATTTTCAGCATTAGAATCTTCCTGTTTTCCACCATCACTGCCGGACTTTTCTCCGTCTGCCTTCACATTTACCATAGTCTCGTCCACTCTGGAAGCTCCATAAGCTCCCGGTCCGCTTAAGAACACGGTGATAATATAGGGCAGCAATATAATGATCAGAAGATAGCACCCCAGTTTTTTTAATCTATATTTCAAATATGCAAATCTCATATAAAAAACGCCCTCCCATATAAAATATGAGAAGACGTTCTTTTTTATTCTTCAAGAATGCCTTTGCATTGTTTCTGCATGAACTAAACTTCTACTGTCACTTTATCCAGATGCCAGATATCATCCACATACTCCTGAATCGTTCTGTCAGATGAGAATTTTCCACAGCTTGCAGTATTCAGAAGTGCCATCTTAGCCCATCTGTCTTTGTCGCGGTAAGCTTCTTCAACCTTCTTCTGTGTATCCGCATAAGAACGGAAATCCTTCAGAATGAAATACGTATCGGCTTTGCTTCCACCTTGAGCTGTCAGAAGTGAATTATACAGGTCACGGTACATTTCCTTATCACCTTGTGAATATGTTCCATCCACAAGCTGGTTCACAACGCGTCGGATATCGGCATCACTATTGTAGATATCCATCGGATTGTAGCCGCCATTGTTCTCGTAATTGATGACCTCGTCAGAGCTGAGTCCGAAGATAAATGCATTCTCTGCACCAACTTCTTCAACAATCTCCACATTTGCTCCATCCATCGTTCCAAGTGTCGGTGCGCCGTTGAGCATGAACTTCATATTACCGGTTCCTGATGCCTCTTTGGAAGCTGTGGAAATCTGCTCGCTTACATCAGCTGCTGCGAAGATAATCTCAGCATTTGACACACGATAATCTTCGATGAATACAACTTTCAGTTTGCCGTTGATACTGCGGTCGTTGTTGACTACATCCGCAACGGAATTGATCAGTTTGATGATCTGTTTTGCACGGATATATCCTGCGGAAGCTTTTGCTCCGAAGATAAATGTTCTCGGATAGAAGCTTATTTCCGGATGTTCCTTGATCTCGTTGTACAAATACATCACATGTAAAATGTTAAGAAACTGTCTCTTGTACTCGTGCAGTCTCTTGACCTGTACATCGAAGATAGATCTTGGATCCACTTCAATGCCATTGTGCTCTTTAATATATTTTGCCAGGCGGACTTTATTCTCATACTTGATGCTCATAAATTCCTTCAGAGCTTCCTCATCGTCCACCCATTTTTTCAATCCTGACATCAGAGACAGATCTGTGATCCAGTCCTTTGTTCCAAGCTTATCTGTTACCCAGTCAGCCAGCAGCGGATTTCCATGCATCAGGAAACGTCTCTGTGTAATTCCGTTTGTCTTATTGTTGAATTTCTGTGGCATCATTTCATAGAAATCACGAAGCTCCTGTTTTTTCAGGATTTCTGTATGAAGTCTTGCAACTCCATTGACAGAGTATCCGGCTACGATTGCAAGATGAGCCATCTTTACCTGACCATCTCTTAAAATCTGCATCTTTGCTACTTTCTCTTCATTTCCCGGATACATCTCACGGATCTGAGCCACAAAGCGGCGGTCAATCTCCTGGATGATCTGGTATACACGAGGAAGCAGCCTGGAGAACAGGTCGATTGGCCATTTTTCCAGAGCCTCTGACATGATAGTGTGGTTCGTGTAAGCGCAGGTCTTTGATGTGATTTCCCATGCCTCATCCCAGCCAAGTCCTTCCTCATCAAGAAGAAGTCTCATAAGCTCGGCAACTGCTACCGTCGGATGTGTATCATTCATCTGAATCGTCATCTTCTCCGGCAGTTTATGGATATCATCATGGTGCTTTTTATATTTTGTAAGCGCAGCCTGAAGACTGGCAGATACGAAGAAATACTGCTGTTTCAGTCTCAGTTCCTTTCCTGCATAGTGGTTATCGTTCGGGTACAGGACCTCTACGATCGTTTTTGCCAGATTCTGCTGCTCTACCGCTTTGTGATAGTCACCGCGATCAAATGAATCTAACTGGAAATCTACGATTGGTTCTGCGTCCCAGATACGAAGTGTATTTACAATATGATTATCATATCCTACGATCGGATAATCATACGGAACTGCCAGAACAGACTCATAATTCTCCTGTTTAAAACGGATATCTCCGGTCTTATCATCGTACTCTACACGGATATTTCCACCGAAACGTACTTCCTTTGCATACTCCGGTCTGCGAAGTTCGAATGGATTGCCGTTCTTCAGCCAGTTATCCGGTTTTTCTTCCTGATAGCCATCTTTGATCTTCTGCTTGAACATACCATAACGGTAGCGGATACCACAGCCGTAAGCTGCATAGCCAAGAGATGCCAGTGAATCCAGGAAACATGCAGCGAGACGACCAAGTCCGCCATTTCCAAGTGCCGGGTCCGGCTCCTGATCCTCAAGTTCATTCAGGTTCAGACCCATTTCTTCCAGAGCCTCTTTCACCTCTTTATATGCCGTCATATTGATCAGGTTATTGCCAAGAGCTCTTCCAAGCAAGAACTCCATAGACATGTAATACACGATTTTCGGATCATCTTTCTCGTACTGCTTCTGAGTTGCGATCCAGTCATCGATAATTGCATCTTTTACGACATAGGAAACCGCCTGATAAAGCTCCTGCTGAGATGCTTCGTCTACAGTTTTTCGGAACAGCTGCTTAACATTCTGTTCTACATCCTTCTTAAACGCTTTTTTTTCAAATCTCGGATTAATCATATTGTTTTGATCCTTTCTTGCTCTTGTTTCAGGAAATGTAAGATAAAAGAACAGGTCTGCCGGAGCAGACCTGTTCACATCTGTTATTGCTTCTCTACTCCAAGAGTTACTGCCTCACCATTGATCTTCCACTCTTTCACATAACCTGCAGGTGTCGCTTTTTTCACCTCCAGAGCCAGTGTCTCAGCTCCGATCTCATCAGCATTTTTCGCAAATACAGTTTCTGCCTTCTCACTTCCTTCATATGTGATCACGATCTTATCCATGACCTCAAAATCAGCTTCCTTACGCATCGTCTGTACTTTGCTGATGATCTCACGCACGAATCCCTCTTCCAGAAGTTCCTCGGATAAGTTCGTATCAAGAACAACTGTGATTCCGTTGTCATCCTCAGATACATATCCTTCCATCTGTGCAGTATCGATCAGAAGATCTTCACGGTTCAGGACTACTTCTTCACCATTTACCTCAAATCTCAGGCAACCATTTGCATTCAGCTCATCCATAGCAGCATTTCCATCCAGTCCGCTGAGTACATTTTTGATTCCCCCTAACAGTTTACCATATTTTGGTCCGACTGTCTTTAGCTGAGGTTTAAAAGAATAGGACGTAAAGTCACGTACTTCTTGTGTAAATGTTACATTTTTCACATTCAATTCATCGGCAACGATGGCATCAAAGAACTCGGAAAGCTCAAAATCAGCTTTGACATACATCTGTCCGATCGGCTGACGGTTCTTGATATTTGCAGTATTTCTGCAGGCACGTCCCATAACAACCAGTTTCAGAACACGGTCCATATTCTCCTCAAGCTCTTTGTCGATGTGTGCTTCATTTACCTTCGGGAAATCACACAGGTGGATACTCTCAGGAGCATTTGCATCAATACTTCTTACGAGGTTCTGGTAAATGTCTTCTGTCATGAACGGAATCATCGGAGCTGCAGTCTTGCAGATCTCTACCAGTGCTGTGTAAAGTGTCATGTAAGCATTGATCTTATCCTGCTCCATGCCCTTTGCCCAGAAACGCTCACGGCTGCGTCTTACATACCAGTTACTCATGTCATCAACAAAACTCTGAAGTGCCTTTGCAGCCTCCGGGATCTTGTAGTTTGCCAGATCCTCATCTACTGCTTTAATCGCAGAATTGAGCTTTGACAGAAGCCATTTGTCCATGACAGACAGCTTCTCATACTCTAATGTATATTTTGTTGCATCAAATTCATCAATATTCGCATACAGTACAAAGAATGCATAAGTATTCCACAGAGTTCCCATGAACTTACGCTGTCCCTCTGTCACTGCTTTTCCGTGGAAACGGTTCGGCAGCCACGGCGCACTGTTAATGTAGAAATACCAGCGGATCGCATCTGCTCCATATTTCTCCAGTGCATCGAACGGATCGACCGCATTTCCCTTGGACTTACTCATCTTCTGGCCATTCTCATCCTGAACATGTCCAAGAACAATAACGTTCTTATAAGGAGCTTTGTTGAAGATCAAAGTTGAAATCGCAAGCAGTGAGTAGAACCATCCACGAGTCTGGTCTACCGCCTCTGAGATGAAATCTGCCGGGAAATGTTTCTCGAACAGTTCCTGATTCTCAAATGGATAGTGATACTGTGCAAATGGCATGGATCCACTGTCGAACCAGCAGTCGATCACTTCTGGTACACGGTGCATCTCTTTTCCACATTTCGGACACTTGATCGTCACATTATCAATATATGGGCGGTGAAGTTCGATCTCATCCGGGCAGTTATCAGACATAGATTTCAGCTCTTCAATACTTCCGATCGAATGCTGGCATCCACACTCACACTCCCAGATATTCAGAGGAGTTCCCCAGTAACGGTTACGGCTGATGCCCCAGTCCTGAACATTTTCAAGCCAGTCACCAAATCGTCCTTTACCGATACTCTCCGGAATCCAGTTGATCGTATTATTATTCGCGATCAGATCATCCTTTACTGCTGTCATCTTAATGAACCATGACTCACGAGCGTAGTAAATAAGCGGCGTGTCACATCTCCAGCAGTGTGGATAGCTGTGCTCGAACTTCGGTGCATCGAAAAGAAGTCCTCGTCCGTCCAGGTCTTTTAACACTTCCGGGTCTGCCTTCTTCACGAATAATCCGGCGAATGGAGTTGTCTTGCCCATCTCACCTTTTTCATCTACTAACTGAACAAATGGCATGTCATATTTACGTCCGACTTTCGCATCGTCCTCACCAAATGCAGGAGCGATATGAACAACTCCGGTACCATCTGTCAATGTTACATAAGTATCACATGTTACATAAAATGCTTTTTTATTCTGCTTTGCGGCGCAGTCATAAGCACACTGATAAAGCGGCTCATACTCTTTGTACTCAAGATCCTGACCTTTGTATGTCTCAAGAACTTCATAAGCCTTTACACCATTCTCCTCATCGCCAAGTTTACCAAGAACCGTATCAAGAAGGGCAACAGCCATGTAGTAAGTATATCCGTCAGCTGCTTTTACCTTCGCATAATCCTCTTCCGGATTTACACAAAGTGCAATGTTAGATGGCAGAGTCCATGGAGTTGTTGTCCATGCAAGAATATATGCATCCTCGTCTTTCACTTTAAAACGAACGATCGCTGAACGCTCTTTTACGTCTTTGTATCCCTGAGCCACTTCCTGTGCAGACAGCGGAGTTCCACAACGCGGACAGTAAGGCACGATCTTAAATCCTTTATAAAGAAGTCCTTTATCCCAGATCTTCTTCAGTGCCCACCACTCAGACTCAATAAATGTGTTGTGATAAGTAACATACGGATCATCCATATCAGCCCAGAAACCTACAGTATTAGAGAAATCCTCCCACATACCTTTGTATTTCCACACACTCTCTTTACACTTTTTGATAAATGGCTCAACACCATATTTTTCAATCTGATCCTTTCCGTCAAGACCAAGAGCCTTCTCAACCTCCAGCTCGACCGGCAGTCCGTGAGTATCCCATCCGGCCTTTCTCGGAACTTCATACCCCTTCATAGTACGGTAACGAGGAATCATATCCTTGATAACACGTGTCAAAACATGGCCGATATGCGGTTTACCATTCGCAGTCGGCGGTCCATCATAAAACATATACTGTGGACAGCCCTCACGGTCCTCCATACTCTTCTCAAAAATGTGATTGTCTTCCCAGAATTTCTCCGTTTCCTTCTCCCGGTCAACAAAATTCATGTCTGTTGAAACCTTCTTATACATAATATCCTCCTTGTTGGGGACGTAGCATTTTGCCAAAGTACTACATCCCAATCATTGATTAAGGGTGTCTCTTTTTGCATTTTGCGGTGTCCCTTTTTTACCATTAAACATAACTTATTGTAAAGATATTACTTTCTTATACAATAAAACAGGCTCCCGTCCTGATTAGGACGAAAGCCTTATACTTACGTTTATAAACCACCTAAACATACTGACATATGCTTTCCCTGTAACGGTGGAACTCCGTCAGGTCTTACTGAATTCTGTTCCTTATGCCTGTGCAGATGCCCTGGCTCATATCACAGATCGTTCAAACTCTGAAACTCGGAAGTGATCTTCAATTATATCTTACTTGTACCGGATTCCCACCATCGCCGGTTCTCTGTATCGTTGGGATATAACCTACTGTCTTCGTCAACGTCTTTAAAATATCTCATATACTTTTTTATTATACGAGTTTTATCACAGATTCGTCAAGGGGTTAAGCCCCTTTTTACATGCAAAGTTTCTATGGACCAGAGTATTGTCAGCCAGCGTGAGATTAACGTAGATACAGAAAGCTATGTAACGGCTCTTCGTGCTTCCCTGCGCCAAAGCCCGGATGTTATACTCCTCGGGGAAATGCGTGATTACGAGACTATGCAGGTTGCTATGACCGCCGCTGAGACAGGACATTTGATCTTCTCGACCCTGCATACGATCGGTGCAGCCAGCACGATCGACCGCATTATCGATGTATTTCCTCCAAACCAGCAGCATCAGATAGCTGTCCAGTTGTCCATGGTACTGCAGGCAGTCATCTCACAGCAGCTTGTTCCATCTATTGATGAGAAAATGATTCCTGTCTTTTAACTCTTTATAAAGACGGGCAGATTACAGCAGAAACTGCATTGGCATACGCAACTAATCCGGAGATGCTGAAAAGAAAAATGTAGGTTGTGCACGATCATCACCTGTCCGGGCGGGCTTTTGGAACTATGCTCACCACGAACACACAAAAAAATGAGGACATAAGTGATTGTACCGCAAAACTTATATCCTCATTTTTCTATTTTATTTCTGCTATTTTATTTTCTAGTTTTTACTGTCCCTTTTCTTCACATTTCTTGTTGGCTGGATTTCTTACTCGAGTTCCTGGATTGCCTCAATTGTCTTGTGATACTCTGCTGTTACCTTGCTCATATAATCTGAAATGTTCGGATTACCTGGAACTGCAGTGTCTTCATTTCTCAATTCCTCTGTAAGCTGGCTGCTCACCTGATAAAGGCTTGTCAGTGACAGGTTCTGGCAGACACCCTTCAGTGTATGGGCTGCACGGAATGCTTCTTTGTAATCACCCTCGCTTAATGTTCTCTCAAGATCGGCGTAGCTCTTATCATCTAGAAATTTCAGGAGAAACTTTCTCACAAGCTTCTCACCCATCAGACGTCTTACTACATCATCATAATCACCGCCGATTTTCTCGTATACTTCTTTTAACTCCATTTTGACCTTTCCCCCAATTCAAATACCGTACCTTACTATGTATTCGCAACTGTGTTTTACTGTTTCTTTCTCTTATTAGTTTTTCTCTTATTACTCTTTTTTCTTATGCGGAACACCGTAGCTATAAATGTTATGATCAATATTACTAAAAGAATGCTCAGCCCCAGAATAACTTTTCCTTTTGTTGTTCCAAGTGACAGGTGTTTCCCGGATTTAGTCTGTTTTTTACTGTTGTCATGTCCACTGGATTTGCTTTCGTCCTGAGTACTGTCTGTATGCGCTTTCAAATAGGATTTGCTAAGCTTCACCTTTGCAGTTCCAAGTTCATGACCATCGTAACTGTATGTCACAATTCCTGTGCTGCTATCTTCTGTATCCTGCGTGATTTTCTGATCCAAAGCTGTAAAATCCACACCATTTGGCAACATCACATAATTCGGTTCACTCTGCCCGTCTTCTGTCAGAAATGTTTCAATATCCTCAGATTTCTCCTGGGTTGTCACATCTACTTTTGTGAAATTATTAAATGCATATTCAAATAAATTCGTGGTGTCCGGATATATATTCTTTCCGTGAGTCCTCAGTACCACACACACCAACTGAGTCTGCCCATTGTCCGCCATCGTAATCAGCGTTGACAACGCATCTGATGTATAACCAGTCTTTCCACCTATTGTATATGGATAATAATTGGAATTCGACGGCTGAAGCATTTTATGCTTTTGATGGAAAACGTGTTCTTCCGTCGTCTCGCTGGCTGGAATTGTATAATTGAGAGTCTGCACAATCTGGAAAAATTCCGGATGTTTGAACAACTCCCGTCCAATCAGCGCCATATCTCTTGCACATGTGTAATGATTCGGATCATGCAGTCCATTTGTATTAGCAAAATTGGAATTCTCACCGCCCAGTTCCTTGCATCGGCTGTTCATCTGCTCTATGAACCAGTTGTAATCATGACCGGCATTCACTCCGACACTCTCACCTATTGCATATGCTGCTTCATTGGCAGATGCCAGAAGCATCGCATGCATTGCCTGATCCAGTGTGATTACATTTCCCTCTTTTAATCCGACGGAAGAATCTCCTCTCTGTAAAAACGCTACGCTGTCGTGGCTGAATGTCACATTATCCGTCAGTTGTCCATTTTCCAATGCTACAAGCGCCGTCAATACTTTCGTAATACTTGCCGGATATTCATGAGCATCTATATTCTTGGCATACAGAATTGTTCCCGTTCCGACTTCCATAACAATTCCGGCTTCTCCATAAGTCCCAGGACCCTGCGGCCAGTCCTTATATCCATTCGATTCCACCGGCATATCATAGACCTGCTGCAATTCCTGAGCCTTTTGTTCTTCCGGTGTCAGTGCCTGCGCATCTGTACTCTGTGCGTCTATGGTCTGTGCATTCTCCGTAGCCGTTACCCCTGTCGCATATACACTCACCGCAGTATTGGCTGTAAACGTCACTGCCATAAGTGCCGTAAGCATCGCCGCGATGACTCGTTTGCCTGATATCATTGGCATTTCCTCCAGGTATTTTTCTTACTTAGTCTTTTTATTTTATCACATTTTTCTGCTGGATTCTATAATTATCTCCATAAAAAGACAAGATAATGACACGTATTTGCATTTTCCACAAGGATTGCTTATAATGAAAATATTTCATAACCTTGCACTGATAATAGGTAACGTTACATAAGGCACTTAAATCAAGAATAGGAGCATTTTTATGCATGTAGGAAAAAAATCGCAAAAAAGAGAAAAATCTGTAATGTCAGTTTCTTTATATGGTAACGTAGTCTTTGTTGTAATCGAGCTGATCATGGCAATTGCAACAGGATCTCAGGCAGTCCTCCTGGACGCAGTCTACGATGGAGTGGAGTTTTTTATGCTGCTTCCGTCCGTGTTCCTGATTCCACTTTTATACCGCCCGTCAAATGAACAGCATCCATTTGGATATATGCAGCTGGAAACACTATTTGTTGTAATAAAAGGCATCACCATGACAGCCGTTACATTTGGACTGATTTTCAATAATATCCATCTGATGCTGCACGGCGGACACATTGTATCCTTTCATACAATTGCCGGATTTGAAATGTTCGCCTGTATTTTAAGCGTGATTGTCACAATTTATCTGCGAATTAAGAATAAAAACCTTCATTCTCCACTCATTACAATGGAGCTGCAAGGCTGGCAGATCGACTCCGTCATATCCCTCGGCATGGCATTCGCATTTTTACTGCCACTTATGATACCATTCGCATGGTTCGACCGCGTAACACCATATCTGGATCAAATCATTACGATCCTTCTGTCTGTTATTATGATCCAGACACCAGTCCGCACAGTCATCACCGGAATCCGCGATCTCATGCTGATTCCACCAGAGGAAGAAACAATCGAAGACATCAAAAAGACCGTAGAACCAATCATCGGTATCTACGGCCACAAAAATCTATACTACGATATTGTAAGAACCGGAAGAAAACTCTGGATCAGCGTCTACATCACATTCGACAAAGATATCGTATCGCTGTCAAAATTCAAACACCTGCAAGATAAGTGCATCAAAGCACTGGCACAGAAATATCCAGATTTCTACTTCGAATTACTGCCAGATATCGAATTCACCGGAATTGAAGAAGAATAAAACACAATTCAAAAAGGGACAGGTTAAAGTGCAGTTGGGGACGGGGTTTTTTTGAAAACAATGTCATTAAGTTAAGGATAAAATTGTAA
>ERZ773188.2642-NODE-2642-length-16811-cov-2.854440_pt1 | contig 16811 bp, 8 predicted proteins | sample MGYA00581011_ERZ773188 | MGnify/ENA primary metagenome ERZ773188 (study PRJEB29015, sample SAMEA2737798) | human gut metagenome | biome: human gut; feature: human-associated habitat; material: faeces | place: China | collected 2012 ...
CGGCATTGTCTCCGGCAAATGTAGATGCCGGAAGACAATACGGACGGCCGTATAGCGTGTGTATCAGTCAGGCAGGAGCGGCATGCCCTGGCCTGACCTTGTTATTACTGATGCCATGCACATGCCGCCGCGGCGGCCGTGTCATGGTCAGGCTTCTCTCTGCTTCGTACCCATTCGGGCCTCAACAACGTTGATAACGTAGTCGCCAAGCTTCTCGCACTCGCATATTATGTCCATATACATCGTGCCGATGGCGTAGGTGTACTCATGACTGTTCACGTCGTTGATGTTCTGGCTCTTCAGCTGGTTGCGGTAGTTGTTAATCTCGTTCTCTATGTTGAACGAGCGGTTAACGTCGAGCTTGTCCTTGCGTCCCGAGAGCATGATGTTCATCTGCGTCAGGCTGTCGTCGGTAAGTTCAAACATCTGGTGCAGGTGTTCATACTGGCTTTCGGTGAAGTCTTCCTTGCCCTTAAACTTTCTGCTGATGTTGCGGGCAATGTTGTAGCAGCTGTCGCCGATACTCTCAATCTCCGATATCTCCCTGAGCATGGCCCTTATCCTGGCCTTGGTCTCATCGCTGAGGTGGGCGTCGCTCACGCTGTCGAGATATTTGGCAATCTCTATCTCCATGTTGTCGCTGATGCCCTCATACTTCTCAATTCTGGTAAAGAGCTTCGTGAAGGCCGTGTCGTTGGTGGTGTTGAGCAGCTCGCGCACAAATCCGAACATGCGCTGTATGCGCTCAGCAAAGAGAATAATCTCCTTCTGTGCCTCGAGCACCGACAGCTCCGGCGTCTCCATGATGCTGTTGCCGCCGATGTAGCGCAGGCGGAACTCCTCTTCCTCGTCGTTGGTGCGGGGCTTGATGAGCCAGCAGACAAGTTTCTCCATCTGCGGTATGAACCATATAAGTATAAAGGTGTTGCAGATGTTGAACGAGGTATGGAACGCTGCCAGCACTACAGAAAGCTTTATTGGGTTGAGGTCGTGCGACTGCGGGTCGTAGTTGACAAAGTTGCAGACGAGGTCGACAAACGGATAGAACACGCACAGCACCCACATCACGCCGAACACGTTGAACACCAGATGAGCCAGCGCAGCCCTGCGCGCCTGTGTGTTGGCTCCGAGTGCGGCCAGGTTGGCCGTGGCGGTAGTACCGATGTTCTCGCCCATCACGAGCGCTATACCCAGATATATGGGCAGCACGCCGCTCGAGCAGAGCACCATGGTGATGGCCATCAGGGCGGCCGACGACTGCAGGATGCAGGTCAGCACGGTACCGATAAGAAGGAATACGATTATTGTTATATAGCTGTTAGTGTCGAACGAACTGAAAAACTCTAACAGAGCCTGATTGTGGCCAAGGTCCATCTCCTTGCCCGTGTCGCTGAGAATTGCCAGCGAGAAGAACATGAAGGCTATGCCGAAGAGGAAGTCGCCTATGTAGCGGTGGCGCCGGGTGTAGATTAGCAGGATGCCGACAATAAAGGCAGGGAACACCACGTCGGTGAAGTTGAACGAGAATCCGAGGCTCATGATCCATGCCGTAAGCGTAGTTCCAATGTTGGCTCCCATAATAATTGATATGGCCTGAGCCAATGTCAAGAGTCCGGCGTTGACAAACGATACTGTCATTACCGTCGTGGCCGACGACGACTGCACTGAGCAAGTTACGAACATACCGGTGAGCATTCCGGTAAACCTGTTTTTAGTCATCGTGCCGAGGATGTGGCGCAACTGTGAGCCTGCCATCTTCTGCAGAGCTTCGCTCATGCCTTTCATACCGTAGATAAGAAGGGCTAATGCTCCAATAATCTTAAAAAAAATCCAAATCGACATATTTTAATTTAATTTATCATGTCATGTTGCGATGTGATGCGAAAAACGGAGTATCTTTACGAACGTAAATCGTTTAACCGCATGGATATGAAACAAACAATTCAAATACGTTGCAAAAATAATAAAAAAATTAAAATTTTTGCAATAGGAAGTACACTTTCTGATGTTTTTCGTGAATTTAATCTCGAAATGGATTACGGCCCCATAAGCGCAAAAGTAAACAACAAGGTGGAGGGGCTCAACTACAGAGTGTACCACAGCAAGGATGTTGAATTTCTTGACATAAGGTCGGCCTCAGGCTCGCGAGCCTACACGCGCACACTGTTCTTCGTGCTGTGCAAGGCCGCGCATGACGTGTGGCCGGGAGCCGAGGTGGTGATAGACATACCCGTGTCTAACGGCTACTACTGCAACATCAACATAGGACGACCGCTCACCGAGGCTGACGCCGACGCGCTGCGTTCGCGAATGCAGCAGATTATCGACGACGCGCTGCCCATACGCCGCCACGAATGCACCACGGAAGAGGCCATCGGCATGTTCTCCGAGATGGGCATGGACTCTAAGGTTAAGCTGCTAAAGAGCGTAGGCTCGCTCTACACCACATACTACGAAATCGACGGATATAAGGACTACTATTACGGCACGCTGCTCACCAACACGCGCCAGCTGTATCTCTTCGGCCTCGAGAAGTATTACGACGGCATGCTGCTGCGCATACCTCTGCGCGACGACCCGTCGCGTCTGGGCGACCTGATAAGGCAGGACAAGATGTTCGAGATATTCAAGGAGCACCACCGCTGGCAGAAGATTCTGGAAATGAGCACCGTGGGCGACTTTAACGACGCCGTAAAGAACGGCCACTCTACCGACCTTATCAACGTGTCGGAAGCCCTTCAGGAGAAGAAGATATCGCAGATTGCCGACATGATAGCAGCGCGCAAGGGCGTAAGAGTGGTGCTGATATCGGGCCCGTCGTCGAGCGGCAAGACAACGTTCTGCAAGCGTCTGTCCATACAGTTGCTCACGTGCGGCATCAAGCCTGTGCAGATTTCTTTGGACGATTATTTCGTCAACCGTGAGCTTACGCCTAAGGACGACAAGGGCGACTACGACTACGAGAGCCTCTATGCGCTCAACATCCCGCTGCTCAACGAGCAGCTCAACGCGCTCTTTGCGGGCGAGGAGGTTGAGCTGCCGCGCTACAACTTCCAGTCGGGACGCAGCGAGAAGAGCGGACGCAGGCTGAAACTGCAGCCCGACAACGTGCTCGTAGTGGAAGGCATCCACGCACTCAACCCCGAACTCACGGCCCTTATACCAGAGGAACAGAAGTTCCGCGTGTATGCATCGGCACTGACAACCATACTGCTCGACACGCACAACTATATACCGACGACCGACAACCGACTGTTGCGCCGCATCATACGCGACTACAAATACCGCGGTGTGAGCGCCGCCGAGACCATACGCCGCTGGCCGAGCGTGCGTGCCGGCGAGAACAAGTGGATATTCCCCTATCAGGAGAATGCCGACGTGATGTTCAACTCTGCCCTGCTCTTCGAGCTTGCCGTCATAAAGAGCCAGGCCGAACCGCTGCTCGAGCTTGTGCCAGAGAACATGGAGGAGCACGCCGAGGCCTACCGCCTGCTGAAGTTCCTCAAGTATATCGCCCCGATACCCAACCGCCAGCTGCCGCCAACATCGCTGCTGCGCGAGTTCCTGGGTGGCAGTTCGTTCAAGTACTGATGCCGTTGCTTATAGCATTATTTCAATAAAAAACAAAATAGCCGGATGTCTTTATACATATATTTAATAAAGACGTCCGGCTATTTCTTTGCATACGTCATCTGCAATACTACGAGTTGATGGCTGAAGACGCATTGCAGCCACGCCGACAGGCTGTTCTCTCCATACTAACAGTGCCGGCTCTGCCATGACGGTGCGGCATACTGCATGCCCGGCAGTCGGTCATAAGCCAATCACCATCTGCCGACAGCCTTGCCGACACAGCACGAGGGGGTCTGTCTTACCCATAATACTTTCTGCCGGAAACGTCATGCCCGCATCCAAACCGTCACGCCTATAACGCATCTGTCTTTAAAATCTTCCGTTTAATTCGCATTTATTACTGATTAAGCAACATAAAACAGGGGCTTTTTACTTCATATTGATACATATGAAGTGATAACGGCAAGACATTTTAAAGAAAATAACAACATTTATTTAAATTTGCAAATGACAGACACTTTGTTACCTCGAAGTATCATATTATGTTTAATTTAAATTGTTATACTCATGAGAAAGACGTTACTTTTATTGGCTGTTGCACTTGCAACATTTGCTGAAAATGCATGGGCAGACAAAAGCTTTAAGACATTACCGGAGTTAACTTACGGAGTGGCGATTTCACCCAGCGGACAATATCTTGTAGGAGTGAATCCCTCATACATGGTTGACGGCTCTTATTCTGTCAGCTATCTGTATGACACCAACACAGGTGAGACACAGTGGCTTACCGAGTTTGACCAAAACGACTTCAGCAAGTCAGGAGAATTTAAGGCCGTAAACGACGCCGGCGTGATTTGCGGAGCATCAAAGGACCCGGATCTTCTCATAACTTACTCTGACATGTTTGGCACTGAAACCAGGCCAACTCTGCCGCGATATGGAAAGACGGCAAATGCACGCTTCTTTACTACGGCGACTTCGACACATCTAAGTTTGAATTCCTGGGTGACGGCTCACAGGCTACAGACATTTCGGCCGACTCAAAGACCGTCTGCGGATATATCAGCATAGGCAATGCCGCATCATTCTATCCATGTATGTGGAAAGAGGGCAACGACGGTAAATGGACTCTCGAGTGGCTCGCATTACCTGAAGATGCAAAAGGCGGAATGACTTACTTCATCTCTGACGACGGCAAAACTATTGTAGGAAAAATAACAGACGCTACAAACAACCAGCATGTGACATTATGGAAAGACGGCGCATGCACTATTCTGACAGACGAGCAGTTCGGATGGGAATCTTCAGGCTACGGCGGACAGGTGAAGATTCTGTCAATGAGCCCTAACGGCAAGTTCATCGTGGCCAAGAATCCGTCTAGCATGGTATATCTCTACAACATTGAAGCCAATGAAGGACGCAAGATTCCTGCCTTCGAAACAGCAGCAAACGTAGAATATGCAGCCGTGGACAACGAGGGCAACGTGGTGGCTGCCTATAACTATGGCTCTATATTCTTCGGCGGAGACGTATATACACGCCCGTTCTGGTACTCATACAAGGAGGACCGCAACCTCGACTTCCCTTACTATATGCAGCTGTTTGCCAGCGGAGTTACTCCCGACTTCACATTTGAGTATGGCGAGAAGACACAGGCTGTGCCCATGGCAATATCTGCCGACGGCAACGTAATAGTAGGAAACATCGACATCTATGCTGCCGTAGGACAGAAGGCTAAATGCTGGATTCTGAAATCAGAAAGATACGACGTGTCTATCCCTGTAACCCCGTCAGGACTCTCTGCCAAGTCGGAGGCTTTAGGACAGGTTACGCTGACATGGGCAAAGGACGAGACTAAATATGAAGACCTGACCCTGAAGTCATACAACATCTACCGCGACGGCAAAAAGGTTGCCAACGTTACAGCCGACAAGCCGATGACTCTGACCGAGAACAACGTTCCGGCAGGACACCCGGGCTATGCCGTTGAAGCAGTGTTCGAGACAGCAGACGGCGGCGAGATGCTTTCGCCAAAGTCAAACATTCTGAAGGCTTCTGTGCCCGACACATACGACATGCCTCTGTTCGACGACTTCTCGTCAAACTCTCTTGAGACTAACTACTGGGAAGTTGTAAAAGAATACGGCGATCCTACTGACGCAATGTGGGGCGTCATGCAGGACTACGGACTGATAGGCAGCAGCATTTCTTATATGGTATTCTCACAGCAGCCTTATTCAGGAAGCCTCATATCACGCCCGCTCGACGCCACAAAGGCAGAATCAGTAAGCCTGTCGTTCTTCATGCCGCTGAACTCCGTAGACCAAGATCTCGAGAAAGACTCTATCAGCGTTGACATCTCTACCGACTTCGGAAAGACATGGAAGGAGATAAAGGCATGGTCGCTGAAAGACATCTATGCACAATACAGCTACAACGTAATCAGCCTCGACATCTCTGCCGGAACAACAGGCAAGATCTTCCAACTGCGTCTGCGCAAGCACGGACAGGGCGTTGCTCAATACATGATGTACGTAGACAACCTGAGGATTGAGGCCGGAGGCTCTGGCTCAAAGGCTCCTGCCGGACTTACAGGCACACTGGGCAAAGACGGCAAGTCGCTCTCACTGATGTGGCAGAACCTCTCAGGCGCTTACCAACTCAACTACATCAACGATCCTTCTTTCATCAACAAATACACCATAGGCAACGAAGGCAAGGAACTTATTGCCGCCAACAAGTTTGAACCTGAAGACTTGGCTGCATACAAGGGCAAATATCTCTCAGGCGTGCAGACAACCATCAACTACTACAGCACAGAAGAGGAAGTAAAGGGCATACACGCTTCAGTTGTAGTGTTTGAAGACGGCAAGATGGTACGCGAACAGGAAATAAAGGACATGACATACAACGAGGCTCTGACCGTTGCTCTCGACGAGCCGCTCCTCATCGACGGAACCAAGGAGCTGATGATAGGTGTTAAGATCTTCGACTACGACGAGCAGCAGATACCTATATGCTACATTATAAGCGACAAGTTTGTTGCAGGCAAGAGCGACCTCTACTCTGAAGACAACGGCGCAAGCTGGCTGAAACTCTCTGAATTCTACAACGAGCAGGGCACACCTGAGCAGGGATACTGCTGCTGGGACATCACCGGATGCATCACTGACAATCCTGAACTCACACCGGTTGCAGAGGGCGATCTGTTTGCATACAACATCTACCGCAACGGCGAGCAGCTCAACGAAGGAGTAATCGACAGACTGCAGACCCGCTTCACCGATCCCGAACCTACTGAGGACGCATGCTACCAGGTAGTTGGCTTCTTCTACGACGGCACGAAGTCAGAGGCTTCTGAGCAGTTCTGCCTCGACGACGTAACAGGCATTGAGCACAACATAGCCGACAACGTGACGATAACACGCAATGAAGGTGACAACTGCCTGACCATCAACGGCAAGTTTGACAATGCCACTCTCGTTGACATCAGCGGCGTATGCGTGTCACGCTCTGAAGGCAACCGCCTGTCGCTGAACGGAGTTAAGGCCGGTATCTACATTATCAGCATCAATGTTGACGGCAGAGTTTACACACAAAAGATGATTGTAAAGTAAAAGTCAGCAGCTAATCCTGCTGCATGATTATCCCCCTAACCTATTTTCAGGCGGCTCTTTCCTCGCGAAAGGGCCGCCTTCTTTATCCCTTGCCGGTAGTCATGCCGTGCCTGCAACGCACATCACAGCGGCACACGGCACCCCACTACTCCCGCCCATTGCCGCCACACAGCCGCCGCCAGCAGAAAGTTCTTCAGCGCGTGCCACTGCGGCAACGGCCGAATACACATTGAGCCGCATCGAAGCAAAACGCTTACACATTGATTTATGCTGACGCTCTCATACTGCGATATTTGAAAATTAAAATCGCCCGGCCGCAAAAACGGGCAGTTTTCGCGTGCAGTCGCAACAGTCTAAGCATCAGAGTGTTATACTCATAAAGAACATAATGTGCAACATTTTTTGTCCCAATTAGGACAAAAAAGCCATTATTTCAATAAAAAAACAGGCCCGTTTACGGTGCAAAAACCGCCTGTTTCTCATCCAAAAGTGGCCGAGTAATTTTTCAAAAGCATACCTTTTGCATGATAATGTAAATATTGTTTACCGCCGCCATGCCTCCGCTGCCCTCAGAAATTCTATTTCGTCTGAAAATCCTGACAAAACTCTGATGACACATTGCCATGTCTGACTGCTGTAAAGACGACAAAAAGAAATGTCTCCACAACACGATGCACAATCCTTTGTGTGTGACGTGTTGCAGAGACAACATTACCCAATAAAAACAATCTTAAAACCCAAAATCGGTCAGCAGACCGCATATTATGTTCGTCAGCCAAACTAATACCTTCGTCTGTCATTGTGCTTTCTGTCGGCATCTTGCCGTTAGCCTTATCCTTACACAGACAGCCACGACGGCGTAAAAGATGACGGCTGTAAGCTCAATATAAGACATGTATGCGGCTGAAACATGAAGAAATCATTAAATTAAAAGCCCGCACCTGCCACACGGCAACAAGAACGATAGGAACAAATTGCCATAAGGCTTTCCGTAACGGAACGGCACGACTGCCAGAACCGCACGAAACTGCCGGCACGGGCCTTGGCGCTGTCAGTCTCAGCGCTTTATAAAACTTTTGATGTTGTCAGGTATTACGGGCATGGCGCCGCTCTGTGTACACACATAGGCTGACACCTTTACCGCAAGGGCATGGGCATCCCTGACGTCCATGCCGCTCAATATGGCGGCACAGAACGTGCCCGTGAACGAGTCGCCCGCGCCTACAGTGTCTGCCACCTCTACTATCGGGGTCTCCTGGAAGGACACGCTGCCGGGTGTGAACACGTAGCTGCCGTTGACGCCGCATGTCAGCACAAGCATGTCAAGGTTGTACTTGCCAAGTATCAGCCAGCACTTGTTGCTCATGTCAAGGCCCGGATAGCCGAACAGGCGGCCTATCACAACGAGCTCCTCGTCGTTTATCTTCAATACGTTGCAGCGCTTCACCGACTCGCTTATCACTTCCTTCGTGTAGAAGTTCTGGCGAAGGTTGATGTCGAATATCTTCAGGACGCCCTTGTCAGAGGGCATCGCGTCGAGGAACTTGCCGATCGTTTCGCGCGAAACTACGTTGCGCTGGGCCAGAGAGCCCCAGCACACTGCACGGCAGTCGCGGGCAAGGGCCTCAAGCTCCGGGGTGAAGGGGATGTTGTCCCAGGCAACGTTCTCGCGGATGTCATACGTCGGAATGCCGTCGTCATCGAGCGTAACCTGAACAGTGCCCGTGGGATAAGGAACGCGAGGCATCATGTATTTAAGACCTTTGTCGTCAAGGGCGGCGAGGGTCTCGTCGCCTAGGCGGTCGTCGCCCACGGCGCTGACTGCCACGGAGTCGAAGCCGAACTGGCCGGCATGGTAGGCGAAGTTGGCAGGAGCTCCGCCCAGCTTCTTGCCGTCGGGAAGTACGTCCCAAAGGGCTTCGCCAAGACCTACTATTATATCTTTCATATCGTTATGCTTGTTTGTTTGAAGTTTGTCAATGTTTTACCTTGTTTATATAATAAAGGAGATAGACCACGCCGACTGACATCACGCCTACGGCTCCAGCCTGGCCTGCAGCGTCGGAGGCGAAGCCCATCAGAAGGGGGAACACAGTGCCGCCGAAAAGGCCCATGATCATCAGGCCCGAAACCTCGTTCTGACGATCGGGGACTGAGAGAAGCGCCTGAGAGAACACTATCGAGAAGATGTTCGAGTTGCCGTAGCCTACAAGCGCTATCGCCGTGTAGAGAACGGCCTTCGACGTGCCGAAGAACATGCCGCACATGCTAAGGGCCATCATAACAACGCTTATGGCGAAGAACACGCGGTTGTTCATCACGCGGAGGAAGAACGAGCCTGTCAGGCAGCCGGCCGTACGGAAGATGAAGTAGAGGCTCGTGGCGAAGGCGGCGTCATTAAGGCTCATACCCAGACGCTCAATAAGGAGCTTGGGCGCAGTGGTGTTGGTGCCGACGTCGATGCCTACATGGCACATAATGCCTAGGAAGGACAGAAGGACGATGGGCTTGCCGAGAAGGCGGAGGCAGTCGCCGAAGCCCGAAACCTTGCCCGCAGGGGCTTCTTCCTTAATGGGGGTTACCAGCAGAAGGAGCGTGGCAAGAACGCCTGCGACGAAGTATACCAGGAACAGAACGCGCCAGCCCATGCCCAGAGAAGGAAGCACGCCAGTGGCGCCCCACATGGCTATGTAGGGGGCGAGGAAAGAGGCGATGGCCTTGATGAACTGACCGAAAGTAAGGGTGCTGGCAAGGTTGTCGCCGCGGATTACGGTCGAGATCAGCGGGTTGAGCGATGTCTGCATCAGGGTGTTGCCTATGCCGAGCAGCGAGAACGACAGAAGCATTATGGCGAAGCTCTCGCCGAAGAGCGGAAGAACGAGCGACACGGCAGTCACGGCAAGAGACAGCAGCACCGTATTCTTGCGCCCGATGCGGTTCATAAGCATGCCTGTGGGCACTGAGAAGATAAGGAACCAGAAGAACACCAGCGAGGGGAACACGTTGGCGACGGAGTCGCTCAGCCCAAGGTCTGACTTCACGTAGTTGGAGGCTATGCCGACAAGGTCGACAAAACCCATGGCGAAGAAGCAGAACATCACTGGGATGAGATATATGGTCTTGGTTGGTTTCATAAGTTATTTATTTAAAGGATATACAACGAGCGAGGCCGACTTCTTCTTGCCGTCGCACTTAACTGATATGCTGTTGTATGGCTCTGACGGGAACACGAGGTTGGTCATAACCGAGCGTCCGCCGTTGGCAAAAGCCTCAACGCTGCAGTTGTCTACATAAAGGCGCAGCTCGTTGAGCTTAGATCCTACAACGGGGGCCACAGACACGGCAGGGAACTGGTCGCTGAACGAAACGTTTCCGCTCTTGCGGCGGTCGAAGCTCAGTGTGCCTTTGGCTGCATCATACATCATGCTTACGTTCTCGCCCTTTGTGTTAGAGAGCACAAGCTCAACGTTGCCGGCATTGTCATTGCCCAGAGTGAGCACCACCTCATAGGTGCCGCGCGGCTTGCTGAACATCTTGCTTATGGTCTTCGAGCCTGAAATATTCTTCTTCACGGCAGCCTTTCCTCTCATTTTCTCGTTCTCTACAGAAGGCTTCGAGGCCAGATATTCTGTCGTTCCGTCTGTATAGAGATACAGGTCGCGCGCAATGGTGTTGGCACTTCTATACTGCTGTGTGGGCGCCTGGTTGGCATACTGCCAGTTGCTCATCCAGCCTATCATTATGCGGCGTCCGTCGGGAGCATTGTCAAAAGTTACTCCGGCATAGTTGTCCTTGCCATAGTCGGCCCATTTTGTAACATCGGGCTTTGTGTCACAGGTAAACTTGTGGCCGTCGAATGTTCCGGTGAAATACTGTGTGGCGCTGCCGCCTGCAGGTCCGCCGGGGTTTATGTTGCACACAAGCACCCACTTGCTGTAGTTCTTGCCTTCAACAGGCAGTTCAAAGAGGTCGGGGCACTCCCACACGCCCTCATGGCATCCGTAGCCCTTGCCGAAGCTGCTCTCATAGGTCCAGTCTTTCAGATTGGCTGAAGAGTATATGCGCATCTCCTGCCCTGCTGCCAGAATCAGAATCCAGCGGCCGCTCTTTTCGTGACGGAACACGTGCGGATCGCGGAAGTCTGGCACGTCGGCAGTCAGAATTGGGTTGCCGTCATATTTGGTAAATGTCTTTCCGTTGTCAGTGCTGTAGGCCATGCTCTGCGTCTGGTTCTCGCCTGCCGTGGTGTAGAATGCCACTACGGCTCCGGCACCAAACCCGGCGGTATTGTCCTTGTCAACCACACAGCTGCCGCTGAAGATTGTGCCAAGGCCGTCGGGTTCAATGGCCAAGCCTTCGTCGGTCCAGTTTACGAGGTCACGGCTTGAGGAGTGTCCCCATGTCATGTTCTCCCATTGTGAACCGTACGGATTGTATTGATAATAAAGATTGTATACGCCGTCTTTATAGAACATTCCGTTAGGGTCGTTCATCCAGCCGTATGCAGGCGTGTGATGATATGCAGGACGGAACTTCTCGCGGTTAGCAGTGTCAAAGGTGTCGGCATAAGAAATGTTCTTCCAGCAGGCATAATCCTTCATTGCCGTAGGCTTGCCGTCAACTCCGTTTACATGGAAGTCGAACAACACCTTCTTGCCGTCAAGCTTCGAGATGTCCAGCGGAACGTAATAGTCTATATTGTCTGTGGCAAGCTTTACGTTCAATGTCTTTACAACGTTATTGTCAACAATCACTTTGACATTGGTTATTTCTGATGACTCCTGTACAGGCAGCAGCACGTAGCGGCTATTGCCCTCAGCGCGCATAATACAATGCGACTTGCTCAGGAAAGACACATTACAATTCTGTGCAGCCACCTGAAAAGAGGCTGTTCCAAGAAGTAATGCTACAAGTATATTTCTTATTTTCATGATTATATTCTTTATATATCCTAAAAATTTTTCTCTATTCAAGACGGAACGGTTAATATTTTGCAGGTTCTGATCAGAGCTGTTATTTGTTCAAAATACGTTTCAGCACTTAACAAGGCACACTCTTCTGTTATGCTGTATCCTTTATGAATCTGCAATGTCGGCAGCATTCCTGCACGCTGCACCTACACGACCGCCGTCATTATAATTTTACCAATGTATACAATATTGGCAATATCCTTTTAAAAACAATCTTATTACCTTTAAAAGATACATCCGCACGAAATCTTATGCAAAATACATCGCACATCCGCCGGATGTATCTTCATCAACTTAAAATACCTATCATCTTCTATTCCATAAATGCAACCGGCAATTATTCTTTAATCATAATTCTGATTCTGGGTGTATAATCCAGGTATGTAGAACAACTGATTATAAGGTATCGGGAAGAACTCGTTCTTGCCTGCCGTAAAGTGAGCATCGCGGTAATACTGTCCGTAATGCTGTTCCCTGGCACTTGTAACATTGCCGTTTTCATCGTATGATACTGGCGCGCCTTCCATCACGTTGCCGTTGTGGTCGAAGAAGCCGTATGTAGAGTTCTGCTCGCTTGCGAAGTAAGCGTTAAGTGTCTGAGAAGCAACACCCCAACGGCGCAGGTCGAAGAAGCGTCCGTTCTCCATAGCCATCTCAAGACGGCGCTCCCAGCGCAGACACTTGCGTGCGTTCTCCTTGTTGTCGAAATACGGAGAAACAGGATATTCTGCTATCTGGCACTGGTCGGCAGCATATTCAATGTGCTTGTTCACAGAGTTGGCAGCACGGCGTCTGATATCGTTGATGATGACGCGGGCCTCAGACAGACGGCCAAGTTCGATGAGTGCTTCAGCACGCATAAGCATGACATCTGTATAACGTATTACATAGTCGTTTGTTGCAAAAGCCTGCCATGAATCATTGAAGGTCTCACCCTTAGAACGCTGCGGAACTTCCTTAAGCGATGTATAATAGCCATAGTCGGTAGCGTCGCGAGAGTTAGCCATAGTCTGCGTATATTCCTTCTCGTATTTGTATGGGAAAGATGGCATTCCTACAGTATGGAACAATCTCGGATCCCACTTCTGTGCAGTAGGCTGTCCGTTGATAGGATAGTCAACACTGTCGTTGTAATTGTCAAACATTGGCAGACCGTCCTTTGTCTTGAAGGCATTTACGAGGTTCTGAGAAGGCTTGTGGAAATCCCATCCGCAAGACCACATACCCCAGCAGCCGTTAAGCATTACCGACCAGTTGGCACGGCCGTAAGTAGTATGGTCATCCTCATAGTCAGAACACTGTACTGCAAACACAGACTCTTTACTGTTCTTATATTCGGGAAGGAAAATGTCGCCATAATCCTCGAGATAACCGTAATCAGAGTTGACAACTTCGTCGGTGTATATCACAACGCTGTCCATATAGTTTGTGTTGATGTGGTCAACACCTGTACCTGCTTCATATCCGTTACCCCATGCCAGGTTAAGATAGCATTTTGCAAGGTATGCTGCGGCTGCCACCTTGTTGGCACGGCCGTCCTGTCCCGGTTCTTTTACCGGCAAAACATCATAAGCAACCTTAAAGTCGCTGATAATCTTGCCGAAGAGTTCTTCATAAGTGTACTGGTCATTTCTTACAGACTCCTGTGTTCCGTCGTCTTCTACCCTCTCATCAATCCAAGGTATTTTACGGAATACGGTGAGCAGCTTATAGTAGAAATGACCACGGAGGAATTTAACCTCAGCCACACGCTGGCGAGTAGTCTCGGCTCCGAGCTTGCTCTCGCCGTTACGTTCAAGTGACAGCAATGCACGGTTGCAGCGAGACACGGCACAATAAAGACGATACCACAGCTCGTCCATCTCACCCGGAGTGGTAGAAGTCAGTGTTGTCCATATATCCATGGCATGATATCCTGTATCATTAGGTCCGCTTCCGCCCTTAAGACAGTCATCAGACGTTATGTCTCCATAAGGAAAGAGATTAAACGGATATGAGAACCAGCAGTCGCCGAGCATGGCGTAAGCAGAGGTAACCATTCCTTCAGGATCAGAGAAGGCCTTATCCTCGTCTACCACAGCAGTAGGAGTATAGTCAAGAAAATCGTCACAGCTTGTCAGCGTAAGGCCCAGGACGCATGCTACTAATATGCTATATATCTTTTTCATTTTGATAAATCGTTAAAATGTTAGAAACTTAATTGTAATCCGAATGAGAGTGATGTTGACAACGGATAGTTCCAGTCCGGGTTCTCCGGATCAGGACATGTAAGGCTTGAACTCTTTATTGTAAGCAGGTTCTGGCCTGAAAGATAAACGCGTGCACTTGTCATCTTTAGCTTTGAAATAAGACTTGAAGGGAATGTGTATCCCACCTGCAGCGTACGCAGTTTCAGATAAGATCCGTTCTCAACGAAATAGCTTGATGCGCGGCCTTCGTCGGCTGTATTGGTCGTTGACAGCCTCGGGATGGTTGAGCCGGTATTGTTGGTGTTCCATGCGTTGAGCAGTCGGTTACCCTTGTTAGATCCTGCGTCAGTAACAGCCCAGAAGTCTGTCTGGAATTTCTGGTTGTTATAAACATCCTTGTCGTAAACGCCCTGCCAGAACATGCTCAGGTCGAAACCTTTATATGTAAGGCCTATGTTGATGCCATAAGAGAACTTAGGAACGGGATTGTAGATCCAATCCTGGTCATCAGAGTTGATAACACCATTATTGTCGAGGTCGGCGTATTTCAGTCCGCCCACACGCGCATTGGCCTGACCGGATGCATTAACTTCCTCTTGTGTCTGATAAAGTCCCTCAACAACGTATCCTACTATTGAACCATAAGGCTGTCCTGACTCTACGAGATTCTCCTTAGACGTATGAGCATAAGAGCCTGTTGCTGTTTCGGGCAGAGATGTAACCTTGTTGCGGAAGAAGTCGGCGTTGGCATTGATGTCGAGTCCAAGTCCGCATGGCAGTGTCTTGCGGTATCCGAGCATAAACTCCATACCCCAGTTGCGCAGCGAAGGACCATTCATCCATGTTGCACCACCCTCGCCCTTTGTACCGATATATGCCGGATTAATAAGCATGTCGTCAACGTCCTTGATATACCAGTCGATAGAACCATAGAGCATGTTGTGGAACAGCGTAAAGTCTGTACCTATATTATATTGTGTGGCCGACTCCCACTTCAGGTTTGCATTAGGCAGCTGTGTGGCACGGTATCCAGAAGGGAATGTGCCTGAGCCCTGAAGGAAAAGGTCATAGGCTGTAGAGGTTATACGGTCTAATCCATAATCAGCGACATACAGTCCGAATTGTGCGTTGTTGTCTATAGCCTGGTTACCGGTCTTACCCCATGACAAACGTATTTTCCAGTCGTCTAACCAGTCTTTCTCAAGCAGTTTGGATACACGGAAGCCTAATGTGGCTGCGGGGAATGTACCCCAGCGGTTGCCCTTGCCGAAACGTGAAGAACCGTCGCGGCGCATCGTGAACGAAGCCAAGATAAGATCATCATAATTATAGTCAACCTTACCGAAGAAAGAAGCGAGCCTGTATCCTACCATTGCGCCGGCAACGCGGGCTGTGCCTGTTGCAGCGTTAGGCCACATATAGTCAGGATCTTCGAGTGCATAGCCTTCATTGTAGCCTGACCAGTCGATAGAGTTCTGCTTTGACAACTCAACACCCAGCAGAACAGAGAAATCATGCTTGTCGGCAAGCGTAAAGTTGTAAGTGGCTGTGTTAGACCATGTCCAGTTCATATCATTCTTGTTAGAGAGCGTTGTGCTTGCAACGTTGTTGTTGACGATATCTGAATGGAATGTATGATTCATCGACTGTATAAAAGATGTATAGAAGTCGATACCGAAACTTGAACGGAGCACAAGGCCTTCAATCGGCTTCAGCTCTACGTATGCATTACCGAACAGACGCCAGTAGTCAAGATGGTTATCACGATTCTGATACATCTCGCGGAGCGGGTTCTGACGGTCGGACATGCTTCCTACAGGACCACCGAATGTTGTTCCGTCAGTCTCATATACCGGCACGATAGGGGCCATTTTCAAGGCATTCTCCATTGGCGCACAGTCAACTTGTCTCGACCATGTTATGGTGAAGTTTTCGCCTACTGTAAGATTCTTGTTAATGTTGTAAGAAGAATTCATTCTGGCAGAAATATTCTCAAACGAAGTATACTTCAATATACCCTCGTTCTTTTTGTATCCTAAAGAGAATAATGCCGAATATTTGTCTGTTGCGTTAGATATAGACAGGTCGTAGTTCTGAGAGAAGCCTGTACGCGAAATCTCGTCAAGCCAGTCTGTATCTGAATATTTCATTGTTTTTGCGCTGTTGATAAATCCGTCATAACGGCCGTTTACAGTATAATTCTCATACTGTTCTGTTGCCGGATTCCATACCGTGATAGGGGTTCCGTTGGCGGCGTTGAGATTAAGTCCGTAGTTGGCTGCATATGTAACAGGATCTATTCCGTCGTTCAGGGCTGCCTGAGCCATTGCAGTGGCATATTCGGCAGAGTTACACAGGTTCATCAATGACTGTGATGTGTAGAACGAAGCCGTAAGATTTGCAGAGAAGTCAACCTTCATCTTGCCGCCTTTCTTACCCTGCTTTGTCGTGATAATGATGAC
>ERZ773188.2644-NODE-2644-length-16796-cov-6.995699_pt1 | contig 16796 bp, 17 predicted proteins | sample MGYA00581011_ERZ773188 | MGnify/ENA primary metagenome ERZ773188 (study PRJEB29015, sample SAMEA2737798) | human gut metagenome | biome: human gut; feature: human-associated habitat; material: faeces | place: China | collected 2012 ...
CATCAAAAAAAGCCGTAGCCTCTGAATGGAACATTTCAGAGGCTTCTCTACCGATGTCCGTAAGCGTGGCTTTTACCTCATTGTACGGCTGTCCGTATCTTTGGGTAAGATATCTCAGTGCAGCTGACGCCTCGCCGTCTGGACCGCCGTATTGTGTTATTATAATTTGAGCATATTTAGGATTCGGATTTTTAATATTTACCGGATACTGTAATTTTTTTTCATATTTCCACAAGGTTTATCCCTCCATAAAATCGTTGTCCCACGGCCACGGTCCGTCTATCCATTGCCAGTGCTCTGCGTCATCGGGAACATTTGAAAGTGTTACTATATACTTTCCGAAACGTTTTTCATAATCGTCTACAAGCTCCTCGCGCATTTTTCTGTAACGTGCCATAAGCTCCATTGCCTTCTTATTTTCAGGGTGCGAATCCAGAAAAAGCACAAGCTCATAAAGCGCAAAATCCGTTTCAAATATTTTTCTTCTTAAGGCCGCCTTTTCATTCATCTTCTGCTACCTCCCAAAAACGGTTTATTAAGGTTCGGGAACAAGGTTCCGTTTTTGTAAGCCTCGTCCTGTGAATATACATTTTCAAGCGGCTGCATATTTATAAATACCATAGTAAGCGGTTTTTCACACTTATCGGGCTGTTCGGAGCCGCTTATACATTCCCTTCCGCGACAGGCTACGGCTTTATAAAAGTCAGATATATCAAACTGCTTTCTTTCCATAAAAGATTTTCTCCTTCTCGCTTTCTGTGCAACGCAGCAATAAAAGCGGTATGCGTTGTCCAATATCATTTTATTAGCGCACTGCAAAATTGTTACCGCCGTAATTTTACTGCGTAGCGCAATAAATTGTTAATTTTTTGTTAACAAAGAAGTTTTATTATTGTATAATATTGATTTTATAATTATAATTAGGTTAATAGGGGTAGATTTGTTATTTTTACCACAAACTACATTTTGTGGTCTATCAAACCGATTTTTCAACCCGTGGGGAGGTGCATTTCATTGTCAAACGTTGTAGATAATCTTTATGTTGTAGGTATGGGCCTCGGAGTAGTTTTTGTAGGACTTATTTCCATAATTATTCTGTGCTACATTATCGGAGCAATTTGTACTTCGGCAGAAAAAAAGCCCGAAAATACCGCAACAGCCGAACCTCCGGCGACGGCTGTAAAACCGATAGAAAACCGTGGGGAAATAATTGCTGCGGTTTCGGCAGCACTTGCAGAGGAAATGGGTACTGACATTTCCGCAATAAGAATTTTGTCTTTTAAAAAAATTTAAGAAAAAGGTGTTTTAAAATGAAAAAATACAATGTTACGGTAAACGGTACCGCATATGAAGTAACTCTTGAAGCTGTTGACGCGTCCGAAGTAAAGGCCGCTCCCGCACAGGCTGCTCAGGCACCCTCACCCGCTCCGGCTCCGGCTCCGGCTCCGGCTGCTGCGCCCGCAGCGCCTGTTTCCGGCGGCAAAGAAACAATTACAAGCCCGATGCCCGGCAATATTTTAAACGTTAACGTTACAAACGGCGCCGCGGTTAAAAAGGGCGATGTGCTTATGATTCTTGAAGCTATGAAAATGGAAAACGAAATTATATCCCCCTGTGACGGAACCGTTCTTTCGGTTAATGTTACAAAGGGTGCCACGGTTGAGACCGGCGCTGTTCTCTGCGTTATAGGTTAACGGTTGGGAGAATTGACATATGGATAGAATAATTGATTTTGCCAAAACAACAGGCTTTTATATGCTGTTCGGCAATCTTAGAGAAAACTGGACGTCACTTGTGATGATTCTTATTTCTCTGCTTCTTTTATACCTCGGTATTAAAAAGCAATTTGAGCCGTTACTCCTTGTCGGCATAGCTTTCGGTATGCTGCTTACAAACCTTACCGCATTTACGGGTGCGGATAACGCCATGTACCATACAGAGCTTTGGGCTGAGTTTATGGCGGCGGGCGAGCACCATTATGATTACGGTTATATATTAAGCAACGGCGGTCTGCTTGATTTCTTATATATCGGCGTTAAAACCTGCATTTACCCCTGCCTTATATTTATAGGCATAGGCGCAATGACAGATTTTGAACCTCTTATTGCAAGCCCGAAATCATTGCTTTTAGGCGCTGCCGCACAGCTTGGTATTTTCGTCACATTTATAGGCTGCTTAGCGCTCGCTTTCCCGGCAGAGGCCGCTGCGTCTATCGGCATTATAGGCGGTGCGGACGGTCCTACCGCCATTTACACCACATCAAAGCTTTATCCGAACCTTTTAGGTCCGATAGCGGTTGCCGCTTATTCATATATGGCGTTGGTGCCTGTTATCCAGCCGCCGATTATGAAGCTGCTTACCACCAAAAAAGAGCGCTCAATAGTTATGAAGCCGCTGCGCAAAGTAAGCAAAACCGAAAAAATAATCTTCCCGATTGCGGTAACAATATTTGTGGCTTTGCTTGTTCCGTCTGCCACCCCGCTTGTAGGCTGCCTTATGCTCGGCAACCTTTGGAAGGAATCCGGCGTTTGCGAACGTCTTTGCAAGACTGCTCAAAACGAGCTTATGAACATTGTAACCATATTCTTAGGCATTTCGGTAGGCGCTACCACTACCGCAAAGGCATTCCTTAATTGGCAGACTATTAAAATACTCTGCATGGGAATAGTTGCCTTCGGTCTCGGTACAGCGGGCGGCGTTCTGCTTGCAAAGCTTATGAACCTGTTTACAAAGAAGAACAAAATAAATCCGCTTATCGGCTCTGCCGGTGTTTCCGCAGTTCCTATGGCGGCGCGCGTTTCGCAAATGGTAGGTCAGAAGGAAAACCCCTCGAACTTCCTGCTTATGCACGCTATGGGACCGAATGTTGCGGGCGTTATAGGCTCTGCAATTGCGGCAGGCGTTCTTATTTCGATTTTCGGTTAATCGGAGGATTTTAAAATGGAAGAAAAGAAATTATATATAACCGATACCATTCTCCGTGACGCACACCAGTCGCAGGCGGCTACGCGTATGCGTATTGAGGATATGCTCCCCGCGCTTGAACAGCTTGATTCGGTAGGCTACTGGAGCCTTGAATGCTGGGGCGGCGCTACGTTTGACAGCTGTATGCGTTTTTTGAACGAAGACCCGTGGGAGAGACTGCGCACCCTTAAAAAGCATATGCCCAACACTAAGCTTCAAATGCTTTTGCGCGGTCAGAACCTGCTCGGCTACAAACACTATGCGGACGACGTGGTTGATATGTTCGTTAAAAAGTCGATTGAAAACGGCATTGACGTTATCCGTATTTTTGACGCGCTTAACGATACGCGCAATATGGAACAGGCAATGAAGAGCTGTAAAAAATACGGCGGAATATGCGAGGCGGCTATAAGCTACACCGTAAGCCCGGTTCACAATGAAGAATACTTTGTTGAAATGGCAAAGACTCTTGAAAAAATGGGCGCGGACGTTATCTGTATTAAGGATATGGCAAATTTACTTCTGCCCTACAACGCTTATTCGCTTGTTAAAAGGCTTAAAGAAAACGTTAAAGTTCCGATTCATCTGCACACACACAACACCACCGGCACCGGCGATATGACCTATCTTATGGCGGCGCAAGCAGGCGTTGATATTGTTGATACCGCGCTTTCTCCCCTTGCAAACGGTACTTCACAGCCCTCAACCGAGGCGCTTGTGGCGACGCTGCAGGGCACTCCGCGCGATACCGGACTTGACCTTATGAAGCTAAGCGAAATAGCGGCGCACTTCCGCAAGGTTGCAGATAAGCTTAAGGCAGAGGGCATACTTGACCCGAAGGTGCTTAATGTTGACACCAAAACCCTTATTTATCAGGTTCCCGGCGGAATGCTCTCAAACCTTTTATCACAGCTTAAGCAAGCTAATGCAGAAGATAAATACTATGAGGTTTTAGCGGAAGTTCCGAGGGTAAGAGAAGATTTCGGCTATCCCCCGCTTGTAACACCCACAAGCCAGATAGTAGGCACGCAAGCCGTGCTCAACGTGCTTTCGGGCGAGCGTTATAAAATGATAACCAAGGAATCAAAGGGACTCCTGCGCGGAGAATACGGCAGGCTTCCCGGCAAGGTTAACGAGGAAGTACGCAAAAAAGCCATCGGTGACGACAAGGTTATAACCTGCCGCCCTGCCGATCTTTTAAAGCCGGAGCTTACGGCATACGCTAAGGAAATGAAGGAAAAAGGCATAGGAAAATCGGAAGAGGACGTATTAAGCTATGCTTTGTTCCCGCAGGTTGCCGAAAAGTTTTTTGCCGCAAGAGATAAAAAAACACCGTCTAATATTGATGAAAACGGCGTTCGTCAGCTAATTGTAGAGGATTTATCTGTTTAAATTTTTCGGGGTCGCCTGACGGCGGCCCCAAATTTCACATTATTAAAGAAAGCATAAGCATTTCCTTTACCTGTTCATAAATTTCCGCGGCGCTTTCGGCAGGCAGCGGGTTTTCGCCTGTTCCGAGCTCTACCGTAAAACCCGGTCTGTTAAATTCGGTAATAAACCAATCCTTAAAACCGCCGCCGTCTGCAATTCCTATCGGCGTATCAAGCGCATAACCTGAAGCCGTTGCCATAATTTCCGCCATTTTTTTAGAGCGCGGCGGCGTATTTTCACCGTAACGCCAATATATAACCTCGCCCTGCGAGTGAAGCGCCGTTGCCTGACGTATTTTAACAGTTCTGCAAAGCTCTGTCAGCGCTAAGGTTTCCGGCTCGCTTTCGGGCTTATAACCGCCGAAACGCGTAGGCGCAGGGCCGAAAATCCCCATTTTGATTTCCTTTGTACGCAGCTCCTGCCAGCCCGCGTTAAAATTGTGGTTGATATCAACGCCTCTTAAATTGGCGTTCCAATGCTTAAAATCTCCCATACAAAGTCGGTTCACGGCTCCGGATAATTCCCCGCAGGCCTTAGCTCCGTAAAGGGATATATCGCACCCGTCGGGATTAACGCACGGTACAAATATAACGCCCTTGTTATTAAGTGCACGGCAGGCGTTAAGGCTGCCTAAAAAACCGTTTTCGCTTAAAGCCCTGCTAAGCTCCTCAACAAACATTAAAAGCACTGTAGAGGTTATTCGTTCGCTGCCGTGAAAAGCGGCGGCTATAAGGCTGTATTCCTCTGCCGAGCCTATTTTAACGGCGGTAATATCCCTGCCGCCGCAGCTGCGCCCGATATTTTTTCGTTTTAAAAAACCGTATTTTTCGCAAAGCGTGCTTATAAGCCTTTGCCTTTCGGTATATCCGTATTCGGCGGATCTTACTAATTCCAACATTTATTCACTCTCCCATAAACATATATATTTAAAGAAGGTGCGTTTAATGAATTTAGATGAAAAACAATTATCAAGCGAATATATTTATAAAGGGAAAATTATAAGGCTGCGCCGCGATATGGCGCTTTTGCCTAACGGTAACACCGCCGCACGCGAGGTTATAGAGCATAACGGCGGGGTTTGCGTTGCCGCGCTTACCGATAATAACGAGGTACTTTTTGTAAAACAGTTCCGCTATCCCTATATGGAAACGGTAACCGAAATTCCCGCAGGAAAGCGCGACAGTGCGAACGAAGACCCACTTGCCTGCGGAAAACGCGAGCTTAAAGAGGAAACAGGTGCCGAGGCTCAAAAATTTATACCCCTTGGAAAGCTTTATCCGTCTCCCGGATACTGCGGCGAAATAATATGGATGTACGCCGCAACAGGCCTTACCTTCGGCGAACAGCACCCCGACGACGATGAGTTTTTATGCGTAGAAAGAATACCGCTTGAAAAAGCGGTGAAAATGATAATGAGCGGCGAAATAACCGACGCTAAAACCCAAGCCGCTGTTTTAAAGCTTAAGCTATTAAAGGATAAAAACGAGCTGTAACAACAACCGGCAGGCTTAAAAAGAGCCTGCCGGTATGTTTTAAAAAAGTTCACATTGTGAGGGCTCTGCCCAAAGTAATCTTTACGACCATTGCAAACGCCACAGAGCACGCGGCAATCCGTACCTCTTGTAAGGAAAGACGGATTCTTTCGCGCAAGCGCTCAGAATGACAAATCGGCGGCTTTATACAGCCGTAGCTTATTTTTATAAACAAAGTAATAATGGTTCAACTTATATACAAGTCACAACCTCCGGCAAAGCCGGAGGCTTGAATAAGCCCTGGAAGGGCATTCTACAGGCCACACCCCTAAAGGGGCTCCGAAAGGTTCTGCCAACCGCATTACTTCTTCGGACAACCCCTAAAGGGGTGTTTAATTTAGCCTACTTTGTCTTGCTACCCGTAAACGGGTCTATATATTCTTGAATGCTCATCTGGTCTGCCATTTCATCTTCTTGCAATTGGTTCCTTATGTATTCCGCTATTTGTTTTTTATTGCGTCCTACGGTATCCACATAATATCCTCTTGCCCAAAAATGACGGTTCCCATATTTATACTTCAAATTTGCGTATCTGTCGAAAATCATAAGACTGCTCTTACCTTTTAAAAATCCCATTATTTGTGCTACGCTGTATTTAGGCGGTATTTCTATAAGCATATGAATATGGTCAGGACACGCTTCGGCTTCTATTATATTTACACCTTTTTTACTGTCCAATTTATTGACATTGGTCCACTTGATATATTTTTGTTGGGTTGGCGAACCTCAACTTCAAATATATCAAGGAGTTTTTATTCTGTCCATAGATAAAGCTTTTTCCCCACTGGCAGAGCCAGTGGTTCTCCTACGAAAAAAGCCCCTGCCGTATCGGGTTACCGATATGGCAGGGGCTTGATTTGCTGTTTTATTCAAAGTATTGAAAATATGTTCCTTAAAGCCTTAGACGTTTTTCAGTCTGTTCGGTTGATTCCATAAGCCTTTCGGCGGTTTTAATTCCGTCTGTTGCAGCAGACATTATTCCGCCTGCATATCCTGCGCCCTCGCCGCAGGGATAAAGACCTGAAAATCCTATGCTTTGCCCGTTTTCTCCTCTTACTATCCTCACGGGCGAGGAACTGCGCGTTTCGGGCGCGGTAAGCACCGCGGCGCTGTCTGCAAAGCCTTTGATTTTATTATCAAACAGCTTTATGCCTTCCTTAAGGGAAGAAGCTATAAATTCGGGGAAAATCTTATTAAAATCGGCATAAGCAAAATCGGGTTTCACGGTAGGGGTTACCCTTGTTATTTCAAACGGTTTTTCAAAAACAAAATTTCCCACGGTGCTTACAGGCACCTTTCCGCATGCGGCACGGTATGCCGCGTGTTCGATCTTCTGCTGTAAAAGACAGCCTGCAAGCACATCGTCGCCCTCAAGATCGGCAGGTTCTATGCCTACAAGCACCGCGCTGTTGGCATTTTTGCCGTTGCGCCTGCTTTCGCTCATACCGTTTACCGCAATGCCGCCCTCTTCGCTTGAAGCGTTTATAACCTCTCCGCCGGGGCACATACAAAACGTGTATACTCCCCTGCCGTTTTCAAGGTGAACGGCAAGCTTGTAATCCGCCGCCCTTAACGCCTTATGGTCCGCAAAATCGCCGTAAAGCGCTTTATTTATATCGCTTTGCAAATGCTCTATTCTTACTCCCGCCGAAAACGGCTTTCTTATAAGCGGTATTTTATTTTGCTTTAGCATTAAAAAAGTATCGCGCGCGGAATGACCGGTGGCTAAAATAAGGCTTTCGCACGGTATTTCTTCACCGTTTACAACGGCGGCTTTAAGCACGCCGTTTTCAAAGCGCAGGTCTTCAAGCATTGCCGAAAACCGCACCTTGCCGCCTAACGCCGTTATTTCGTTTCGTATGCTTTTAACAACGTTTACAAGTATATCGGTTCCTATATGCGGCTTTGCGTCGGTTAAAATACTTTCGGGTGCGCCGTGCTTTACAAACTCTTCAAGAACGGCTCTGCAGCGGCAGTCCTTAATTCCGGTATTAAGCTTACCATCCGAAAAGGTACCCGCTCCCCCTTCGCCGAACTGCACATTGGAATTAACGTTTAATTTCCCGCCGGAAAAAAAGTCTTTTACGTCCTTAGTGCGCGAATCTGCGTCCTTTCCCCTTTCAAGCACAACGGGCTCAAGCCCCGCGCGCGCAAGGGTAAGCGCCGCAAACATTCCCGCAGGACCAAAGCCTGCAATAATAGGTCTTTTAAGCGGCTTGTTTACGGCTTTTTTCCATATATACGGTTTTGGAATAAAAACCTGAGCGTTTTTATTCCTTTTTAAAAACGCGCCCTCATTTTTTACCTCGGCTAAAACGGAACAGCAAAAATGCACGTTATTCTTATGCCGCGCGTCTACCGATTTTTTATAAAGAGAAACCGAAATTATATTCTTCTCATCGGTTTTAACAGCCTCTGCAACCGCCCGTTTAAGCAAAGAAAAATCCGTATCAAGCGGCAGCGCTATATTATTTATTAAAAGCATTATTGCTCCTTTTCACAATATCAAAGGCGGCGCACATAGCGCTTGACCACGCCCATTTAAGGTTAAAGCCGCCGCAGTCGCCGTCTATATCAAGTATTTCCCCTATTGCGTAAAGCCCTTTATATTCGCGGCTCATCATAGTATTACAGTCAAATCCGGAAGTATCAAGTCCGCCGCCCGTCACCTGCGAATTTATGTAGCCCGTGTTTCCCGTAACCTCAAAGCTCATATCCTTTAAAAGCGCGGTAATTTTTAAAATATCGGCTTTTTTAAGGCTTTCCGCTTTATCGTTAAGCCTTAATCCGGCGTTTTTAATTATAACCTGACCGAGCCGTTTATTAAGCATACCCGTAAAAAATTCGTCAAGCGTTCGGTTTTTAAGGCGCTTTGCACGGTTTAACAGCACTTCAAAAAGCGTATTGAAATCCTTATCGCTTACAAGGTCAAGCGATACCGTAATATTTTTTTCGCCGCCTGCCGCGCCCGAAAGCTGAAGTATGGGCGGACCGGAAAGCCCGTAATCGCAAAACAGCACCTCGCCGTATTCGCTTTTTAAAACCCTTTTGCCCTGCTTTAGGGCGGCTGACGCGTTAACCTTTATACCCTTAAGCTGCCGCACAATATCCGGCTTTGTTTTAAGCTGAACTATTGCCGGGTGCGTTTCAACGGTTTTAAAGCCAGCCTTTTTAAGCAATGCAAGCATACTGCCGTCGTTACCGAGTTTTTCCCCGCCCGATAAAAGCCCTGCGGCTATAACAATATTGTCTGCAAGAAAGCTCATATTACCGGCTATAACCTTGTATGCGCCGCCCGATACCTGAATGTTTGTAACCTTTGTTTCGGTGCAAATGGTAGCGCCGTATTCCTCGGCGGCAAAGCGCAGGCAATCCACCACGGAAGCCGCCTGCAAAGAGGCAGGATAAGCCTTGTCCCCTTCGTACACAAAGGGCACGCCTATACTGTTAAAAAAATCTTCACAGCACTTATTATCGTATTTTTGAAGGGCATAAAGGCAAAATTCAGGGTGAAGACCGTGGTATCTTTCAGCCGTTATGTTTTTATTGGTTATATTGCAGCGCCCGTTACCCGTTGCGGCTAATTTTTTTCCTACGCGCGGCAGGCTCTCAAGCAGCCGCACCTTAAGGTCGGGCGCCGCCTTTTTAAGGGTTACCGCGGCGCACAGCCCCGCCGCGCCGCCGCCTATAATTATTACATTGTCACGCATTTTCAGTGCCGCTCTTCAAAATTGGAATAGGTCTCGCAAAACCGCGCCTGAAAAGACGCAGGCTCGTCTCCTGCGTACAAATGCGAAATATCGCCGAAGCCAGAACAGCGGAAATACGCAACGCCCTGCTCGCGCTCCTCGGTGTTAAGAGTGGTTACGGAAGACGGCAGCGCCACAAATCCCTGCCACAGCGCCATAGGCGAAATTTTAAGCAGATGCGAAAGCAGCACGCACTCAACGCCGAAATGACAGAAGAGCGCCACCGTATCGGTATTTTCCTTTTCCACATTAAATATTTTACCGTTATGAACGTATCCGTGCCGCGCCAAAAGCCCGTCAAGCCCGTCACACACAGTTTTATACTTTTCTTTAACCGTGCCTTCACTTATAAACGGGGTATCTATCCATTTATCCTTATCGTAATAATCTTCGTTTTCGCACATAAATCGCGGGTATCTGTCCCACGGGTAGGTTTTTTCGCCTGTTTCGGGGTCTGTAACCACGCCGTCAAACTCCCTTAACCAATCGCACACACGGGCGGTTTTATTAAGCGCCTCAAGCGTAGGCTTTGCAGTTGCCTGCGCCCTGCCTAAGGGCGAGACATAAAACGCGCATATATCAAGCTTTAAAAGGCGCTTTTTTAAAAGCTCCGCTTCCTTCCACCCCTTTTCGGTAAGGGAATCTATGCTGTAATCGGGGTCGCCGTGACGAATAATTAAAAGCTTCATAAATAATTTTTCTCCTTAAATTCCAAGTTCCTCGTCCGATACCATTTCTTCTTTTGAAAGCCCTGCCTCAATATTAACGTCTTCCCATTTGCAAATACCTCGCAGCAAAGCAACGGGGAATGAATGAATTTTTGCGTTATACTTAGCCGCGGCGTCGGTATATGTCATTTTGGCGTTAAGCTTTGCATTTTCCGTTGTTTCTATTTGGCTTAAAAGCTGCAGCAAAAGACTGTTTTTTTCATAAAAACGCTCCCCTAAAGTAAAATCTATAATGATTATACTTTAGAGGAGTCTCAAAATCAATATTTAATTTCAGCTGACGGCGTTGTTTGAACCAATGGTAATATCGGTGGTATAATACCTGCCGCTGCGGTAAATTTTAACGCTTACCTTTTTGCCCGGCTCGCACGAATTTACAAATTCCTCAAGCTGGGAATACTCTGAAACCGTTTTACCCGCAAATTCGGTTACAATATCGCCCTTGGCAATTCCCGCGTTATCGGCAGGGCTGCCCTCAGCCACGCTTAATACAACCGCTCCCGAAGGATAGCCGTAATATTTCAGTACGCTTGCGGTGTACTTTTCGCTTACGGTTATGCCTATATACGGTTCGGGATCGTTTTGCTTATCAATAATATTTTTGCATATTTTGGATACGGTGTTAGAAGGAATCGCAAAGCCCATACCCTCAAATTCCTCTGATACTATTTTAGAGCTTGTAATACCCACTAACTCGCCCTTTGTATTAACAAGCGCGCCGCCCGAATTGCCGGGGTTTATAGCCGCGTTTGTTTGAATAAGCTTAACGTCGGAATCGCTTGAAACCACACGGTTAAGCCCGCTTATAACGCCGTAGGCTACGCTGTCCATAAATTCAAGACCGCCGGGGTTACCCACGGTTACAACATACTGACCTACCTTAAGCTTATCGGAATCGGCAATTGTTACGGGCGTAAGACCGGAAGCGTTGATTTTAATCACCGCAAGATCCGAAGAAATATTATACCCTACAACCGCAGCCTCATATGATTTTGAATTTACCGAATCAAGAAATACCTCGATTTTAGAGTCTGATTTATTGGTAACTGCGCTTGAAATAACGTGGTAGTTGGTGATAATGTATCCGTCCGCCGAGTATACAACGCCGCTGCCCTCTCCTGTTGACGAGCTGTTGCCGCCGAAAAAGCTTCTTACAGAGGTTGTGGTTCTGATACCTATAACGCTGGGCGTTACTTTATCGGCAACCGCTTCCACAACCGATTCGGCGGTTTCATCTACATTTATATTAACGTTACTGCCCGATACACCCGAACTGCTTGTAAGCGGGGTACTGTCGTTGCTTTTGCTTGTAAGCTTTACCGCCGTTACGCCGCTTACCGCGCCGATAACCGCCGCAAGCAGACAGGCAACCGCTACCGTTGCGCCGCCGTGACCGTTCTTTTTGGGCTTTTTAGCCTTCGGCGGCTTATAAGCGTAATTATAGCTTTGCGCGCCGTATTCGCCGTTCGGGTAAAAATTATGCGGCGGCTCCTTAGCCTCAGTTTTATCTTTATTTTCATAATTTGAGCCGTACGCCTCGTCCTGAATTATATCGTCGCGGCGCTTTGTGTAAAAGCCGCCGTCCGGCGTTACGGTATATCCGCTTTGCGAGGTTTCGTTACCATTCACCGAATCAAAGCCGTTAAGCTCGCCGTTTTGGTTATTTATATTGTTAGTGTTATTATTATTGAATTCGTCCATATAGGCTTCCTCCTTTTGTTTAAGCTTATTGTATAACGGCTTTGTTGCACCGATTATTCAAATATGTGAACTTTCGGTTAATAATTTTTTATTTCATAGGATAGCGTATAAAAAGCTCTAAAAAGCCTTTTTTGCTGAACGGGACAAGCGGATAAAGATAATTTCTTCCCGAAAGCGTTTTAACGCACAGCATACCCGTTATAAGCGCGATAATTCCGCCCGCAAACCCCCACTCTCCGAATATCTGCGTTAAAATAAGCAAAAACAGCCTTTCAAATTTCATGGCATATCCCATTTCGTAATTAGGCAGTGAAAAGCCCGCGATTGTAACAAACGCCATTAAAAGTATCGCCTCGGCAATAAACCAGCCCGCGCTTACCGCAAATTCGGAAAGCAGCAGTCCGCCTATAATACCAAGCGAGTTTGAAAGCGCGTCCGGTGTATTTACAGAAGCAAGCCTTAACCCGTCCACCACAAATTCAAGTATTAAAAATTGAAAAAACAATGGTATTTCACCCGTTTTTTCGGGCATTAAGACTGTAAGCCACGAGGGAACCGCGGCGGCTCTTACGGCAAGTAAAAGGTAAAGCGGAGTTATTATAACGTTCGCAACCGAAACGAGCATTCTTAAAATACGCGTGTAGCTTGCAACGATCGGCAAAAAGTAATAATCGTCGGTTTCCCTGAAAAAATCTGAAAGCGATATCGGCAGTATCATAACCGCAGGCGAATTATCCATAACAAGCACTATTCTGCCGTCAAATATACAGGCGGAGGCATAGTCTGGTCTTTCCGTAAACTTAAATTTCGGAAACGGGTTAAAAAAAGCGTTTTTTTGCAGCTTTTCAGAAAGCGCCTGCTGCGTCATTGAAATACCGTTTATATCAATTTCCTTAAGTCTTTTTCTTAAAATATCAAGCACGCGCCCGTCCGCCGCACCCTCAAGGTAGCTTATTGCAATATCAAGCTTTGTGCCCTTGCCTATCTGCATATATTCCATACGAAGTCTTTTATCTCTTATGCGTCTTCTTATAAGCGCAGTGTTCATAACAAGCGTTTCAACAAAGCCGTCGCGCGAACCGCGAAGCGACTTATCCTTCTGCGGCTCGTCGGGCGAGCGCATAGGGTATGTTCTTGTATCAACCGCAAGCGCGCCCGAAATCCCGTTTATAAGCAGCACCGAGGGACCCGACAGCACCGCCGTTACCGCTTCCTTAACAGTTTTAAGCTCGTCTGCTTCAACATACGGCATTTTTGCTTTTGCAAATTCAAGCATATTCGGAATATCCGCTATATCCTCCGGCGTTTGTTTATAAAGAAATTCAAGTATTTTCTCGTAAACCTCGTCCTTTATAAAGCCGTCTATATAGTAAAGCACGGCGTCCCTGCCGCCTATTTTAAGCTCGCGCTTTATAATATCAAAGCTTTTATCGGGTTTCAACTCGTCGTCAATTTTTTTAAGCCATTCATTATAAGTCATAAAAATAACCGCCCTTTCTTCGGATTATTTTTCCCGAAAAAATGGCGGTTTATTATACTTTATGCAACTTCTTAAACAGCTTCCGCGTCGAAATACAGATTTGAAGATATTATATTGTACCCGAAATGCGAATTTCCGTTTTTCGCAAATAAGGTAACCGCCGTACCCGTGAGCGCTTCCCCGTCGTGCGCGTTAACAGTAACCACGGTTGTAACGGTGCAGGTTCCGTCCTCATTAAACGAGATAACCGCGCCCGAATGCTTATAAACCGAAAAACCGCGCGGCACTATATAAACAAACCCTTCCTTTTTTGGGAACTGCGCGTTTATACCCGAAAAATCTTCAATATCAACGCCGTACATATTAAATACGTAATCCTTTATATACCGCTCGGCTATAAAATCGCCGTCACGCATATCAAGACAAGCCAAAGCCGCGCAGTTTACAAGCTCTTCGTTATAATCAAGCGCTTCACCGTATGCGAAATTGTGATTAAGCATATTAAGAAAGCGCGATTTTAAAACCTCGGTCCTATCGGCGGTAACAGGCTTTGCCGCGTTTACCTGCTTATCGGACGGCTTTACCGCAAATGCGGAAAAAGAAAACATTAAAACCAACGACAAAATAATACATACCGTATATTTCTTTTTCATTAAAACCGCCTCCTTGCCGTTACAAATATATTATACACCGAATAACAAAAAAGTGCAGATACAATTCGATTACAAATCGTATCAAACCGGTAACAGCAGGAACTCTTAAAATTACAATTTGTTATTTTTTCGTCTTAAAAATCTCTGTTTTCAGCAGATTATGACATTTAGATATATTTAAAATAACAATTTTATAATTATTGGTTGTATTTGCTAATGAATTATGTTATAATACTTTTAAATCATTCCGCCGTATAAGGCGGCGGCTTTTAAAGGAGTGCATCACATTGAAACAGTATCCGCTTAATATGACAACCAACATTGCTCTCTTGGGTCACGGCGGTTCGGGAAAGACCACCCTTGCAGACGCAATTTTATGCTACGGCAAAGCCACCGAGCGTATAGGTAAAACCGCAGACGGCACCACCGTTATGGATTTCGACCCCGAAGAAAAAAAGCGTAAGGTATCAGTGTCCGCTTCTGTTTATGCGCTTGAAATAAACGGCAGAAAATTAAATCTTGCAGACGCACCCGGTCTTTTTGATTTTGCGGGCGGCGTTACCGAGGCTCTTTCGGCGGCGGATTCCGCGTTAATAGTAATATCGGGTAAATCAGGTCTTACATCGGGCGCAAAGCAAAGCTTTTTAAAGGCAAGAAGCGCCGGCAAGGCGGCAGCGTTTTTTATAGGCAAGCTTGATTCAACGCACGCGCATTTTTACCGTGTAATATCGGCGCTTGTAGGCAATTACGGCGCGCTTATATGCCCCGTTACCGTACCGTATATCGAAAACGACGAGGTTAAATGCTACATAAATCTTATTGAAAACAAGGCCTATTCCTGCGACGGCTTTGAAACAAAGGAAATGCGTATGCCCGTAAGCAACGAAACGGAAGAAATGCGGAATATGCTTCTTGAGGCGGTTGCCACTGCGGACGACGCGCTTATGGAAAAATACTTTGCAGGCGAGGAATTTACACCGGAGGAAATAATATCCGGCCTTAAAAAGGGTGTTGCCTCAGGCGATATATGCCCTGTTTTCTGCGGAATACAGCAAACCGGCGCCGCTGTTCCGATGACAGTTGATATTCTGCTTGAAACAATGCCTACCTGCGCGGATTCCGCTTATTTACTTGCAGACCGCAGCGAGCATAAATTTGATGAAAACGGCGAAAAAGCCCTGTTTGTATTTAAAACCATTGCAGACCCGTTTGTAGGCAAGCTTTCTTATTTCAGAGTCGTATCCGGCGAAATTACAAACGATACAAGGCTTATCAACAGCCGCACGGGCAGCGAAGAGCGCCTTGCCAAAATAATGTGGCTTAAGGGCGGAAAGCAGGAAGACGCGGACCGCATAAAAGCCGGCGATATAGGCTCGGTTTCAAAGCTCGGAAACGTTCTTACGGGCGATACCCTATCGGCTTCGGGCAAGCTTACGGTAATGCCTTCGCAATTCCCCGCGCCCTGCATTTCTGTTGCGGTTTACCCAAAGGCTAAGGGAGACGAAGAAAAAATCACGTCGGCATTTTCACGCCTTACCGAGGAGGACCCGACTATTTCCGTTTCAAACGACCCCGATACGCACGAGCAGATACTTTCCGCCTTGGGCGAGCAGCATATAGACGTTATAGTATCGCGCCTTAAATCGAAATTCGGCGCGGATGTTGAGCTTAAAACGCCCAAAATCGCATACCGTGAAACCATAAGAAAACCCGTTAAAATACAGGGCAGGCACAAAAAGCAGTCCGGCGGCCACGGTCAGTTCGGCGACGTTTGGATAGAGTTTGAGCCGTGCGACTCGGAAGAACTTGTGTTTGAAGAAAAGGTATTCGGCGGAGCCGTACCCAAAAACTTCTTCCCCGCCGTTGAAAAGGGCCTGCGCGAAAGCACCTTAAAGGGCGTGCTGGCAGGCTACCCGATGGTTGGTATAAAGGCAACGCTTGTAGACGGCTCGTACCACCCTGTCGACTCTTCCGAAATGGCGTTTAAAACTGCCGCCTCAATAGCGTTCAGGGAGGGTATACCGCAGGCGTCCCCTGTGCTTTTAGAGCCGATTGGCACGCTTAAGGTTACCGTGCCCGATGAAATGCTGGGCGATGTTATAGGCGATATCAACAAGCGCCGCGGCAGAATAATAGGTATGAATCCGGCGGAAAATAAAATGCAGGAGGTAATAGGCGAGGTTCCTATGGCGGAAATGTCCGACTTTGCAACCGCAATGCGCTCTATAACGCAGGGCACTGCGTCGTTTACGCTTACTCCGGATCGCTATGAGGAGGTTCCACCCGCAATAGCGCAAAAAATTATCGGAGCCGCAAATAAATAATTGGAAACCACATAAAAACGCGGGGCTGTTACAAAACAGCCCCGTTAGTCTTTAAATAAACCGAAAATTTAATTTTCCGCGCTTACTTCTGCCCTTTGTCATACTTAGCGCTATGTGCGAAAAAATCCGTATTTTCGTTAAAAGAGAACGGATTGCCACACGCCTTGCGGCGGTCTCGACTGCCGGCTCGGTCGGTGCTTCTGCTTCGCAGAGGTGTCCACCGGACACCCGCAC
>ERZ773188.2651-NODE-2651-length-16764-cov-3.178467_pt1 | contig 16764 bp, 18 predicted proteins | sample MGYA00581011_ERZ773188 | MGnify/ENA primary metagenome ERZ773188 (study PRJEB29015, sample SAMEA2737798) | human gut metagenome | biome: human gut; feature: human-associated habitat; material: faeces | place: China | collected 2012 ...
TCGGGGATTATGTAACAGTTGAACACCGCAGGTTTGGTCTGCGACAGAATAAAATACAACTTATCGGTATGATTGAGAGTTTTGACCGGAACGGCAGAAATCTCACACCGACATTTAAGGAGGTATAGCTTATGGCATTTTCATTCGGATTTTTTAATGCAAAGAATCTTGACAGAACATATACTGCTGAGAACTTCTGCGACTATCTTGGCAGTATAATCTGCAACGGTATTCAGGATAACTATGGTCAGTGTTTCAAGCTGACTGCAAACAAGTTAAAGTTAACTATTGGCAGCGGAAAAGCGTGGATTGACGGTCACTATTTCCTTTCCAACACTCCGTACACATACGACCTTTCAAGTTATGTGAACGAATCACTGGGCAGATATTTGTCAGTTGGTATCTGCTGTAATACTGGTGAAAATTATCGAAAAATAGAGTTTGAGATTCTCGCCGGTACTCCTGCAACATCACCGTCAATTCCAAGGTTCAAGGATACAGAAACCAAAACATATCTTACACTTTGTGCAGTTAGAATTGATGCAGGTGCAACTGAAATCAAAGTAACTGATTATCGAGAAAATACAACATATTGTGGTTATGTCCGCTGTATTCTTGGTAAATGCAAGGTCACAGATATGATGTCACAGCTGGCTGAAATTACAGAGCAGATGAATGATTACAATTCAACTATTCTCCAACTGACTAATCAGGTAGCTGAACTGACAGCCAAAGTTGATGAAATTACGGGAGATGTGGTTTCAGTCGGCAAATGCGGTAATAACATCAATTACGTTCTCTACTCTGACGGCAAGCTGATTCTCAAAGGTACTGGAGCAATGTATGATTACACAAATGAAAATAAATCACCGTTCTATGATAATGACAGAATTAAATCTGTGGTTATTTCAGAAGGTATTACTGCTGTCGGTGAATATGCATTTCAGTATTGCAATAACCTTAAAACCGCTGCACTTCCGACTACTCTCAAAACAATCAAGAGAAATGGTTTTATGCCGCACATTGATGAATATATGGTTCATCAAAATCTTTACGGACTTACAGAAATTACGATTCCGCCTAAAGTGACTGATATTGCAAAGTTTGCCTTTTCTGGAACAGCAATAAAATCAGTTACAATCCCTGCATCTGTTACAACAGTTGGTGAACAGGCATTTGGTGAATGTCAGAAACTTGAAACTGTTCGTTACAGCGGTAAAATCATCAGTGACAGAATGTTTGTCCGCTGTATTAAACTGAAGAATTTCACGATAACAAAAAGTACAACAGAAATTGTTGGAGGCTGTTTCAATTACTGTGAAAGCCTCACGCTCATTACCTATGAGGGTACTATTTCTGAGTGGAATTCAATTACAAAGCATACAAATTGGGACGGTCATACGGTAGGAACAATTGAAACTCCGCTGACAAAAATCCAGTGCCTTGACGGATATATGGAATATGTAAACGGAGAATGGAGGGAAGTTCATGATTAAATATCTTATTAAAGGACAGAACATTGAAACCTTAGAGCATGAGATAATCGCAGCCGATCAAATTGCTTTTGTAAAAGTACATTTTGTGTTTGATAACAGCTGGAAACCTCTTCACAAGGTAGTGCAGTTCTCACAGGACGAATTCACCTATAACAGAGTTCTTGGCTTTGATGATACAAGCTGTCTGTTGCCGGCAGAACTTACTCCAGGAGCAGTTAAGATGTCACTCTTCGGATATGATTCATCTGCAAAAGAAACTGTAAGGGCAACCACAGTTGTGAAAACGCTGAACATCAGACCATCTGGATTTGACGGAGAGAGCTGTTATGTACCGCCAACTCCGGATTTGTATCAACAGTTATTACAGAAGATAAATGAAGCAGAAAAGGGCGATGACGGAAAATCTGCATTTGAAATTGCTGTAGAGAATGGCTTTGTTGGTACTGAAGCTGACTGGCTTGAAAGTTTGAAAGGCGCTGACGGTGTTATGGGTCCGCAGGGTGAACAAGGTCCTCCGGGAGCAGACGGTCAGCCTGGCAGAGATGGAATGAATGGTTCTGACGGACGTGACGGAATAGATGGACAGCCAGGTAAAGATGGTGCTGACGGAATAAACGGAAAATCTGCATTTGAAATTGCTGTGGAAAACGGCTTTGTCGGTACTGAAGCTGAATGGCTTGAAAGTCTGAAAGGCAAAGACGGTGCAGACGGAAGAGATGGTGCTGATGGTGCTGTGGGTCCGCAAGGTGAACAGGGTCCTCCCGGTAAAGACGGAGTTACTCCCGATATGTCTGAATATTCTACCAAGGCAGATTATGAAGATTTACAGCGAAAATTACAGTCATTGCAGGATAGCGCCATGGACTATATCTTAGGACTTACGAACAGATGTGATTCACTTAACAGTTCTATTCAAGAAAAAGAAGAGGAAATCCTTAATCTTGAAACAAGAATTATTGCTCTTGAAAATCACTCCGGTATCGAATATATTACTGTATTTTCTTCCGGCAATGATACCTTACAGAAATATGGTGAGAGCATCTATACCTACTACAATGACGGTTATCGTTCACTTGCTGGATTCTCTGAAAGCTACCCTCATTTCTGTTGTGCTGAAAATGACTATGCGCTTTACTTTAACCAGACCGATTTCAGTTGGGCAGGAACGGTATTTGTGCTTTGTCTGACACCTGTTGCTTTGACTTCTTCCATGAACCTGATTCTCAGATATACAGTAGGTGCATCGGAAGAAGCCGAATTCTATCTTGTGAGAAAAACTGATAAAACAGGCTCTGAACTTGCAAGGTATATTTATGAGGAAGTACAGGCAGGCAATGCTTTAGAGTTATCATTCAAATGGCTTTATTCCGATACATACATTTCAGTGATGCAATCACTTGAAAATGTACCGGATGGAGAATATTATCTTGCCTTTAAAGGCACATCGGATAATTCACATCCAATGGTTGAATCAATCAAATTTATGAAGGGATGATGTTTATGAAAGAAACTTTTTGCCTTATCGCAGGAGTTGTGGGTGGATTTATCGCAACGCTGCTCGGTGGCTGGGACTCTGCACTTGCAACGCTCGTAGTCTTTATGGGCATTGACTTTGTGACGGGTCTGGTTACTGCTGTAATGGGTAAATCCAAGCACAGCAGAAGTGGTGCACTCAACAGTAAGGCAGGCTGGATTGGTCTTGCTAAGAAGTTCTGTATTCTGCTCATGGTTGTAGTCGGCGTGAGAATTGATATTCTTCTGGGAACTACATATATCCGTGATACAGTCTGTATTAGCTTTTGTCTGAATGAGCTGTTATCTATTGTAGAAAACACGACACTTATGGGAGTGCCCTATCCACCAGTATTTAAAAAAGCAATTGATGTTCTGCAAACTAAGGTTGGCAGAATGGAAGAAGAATTTGAGGAGGAAAATGATAATGATTCTGAAACCTGATAAAACTACAAATCTCGGCGGTGTAACCGTCAACGAGTATTTACTCACAAATCACAATCCAAATCATATTGATATGCCCTCTGTATCTATGGAGGGCAAAATTATTGGTATTACTGTTCACAATACAGATTGGATTACAACTGCCACAGGAACAACTCCTGCCGAACAGTATACCCGTGCTACCGTCAATGGCAATATGAAAGATGTTCGTGTCCATTACTATGTGGATAACACCTGTGCGTGGCAGAATCTTCCGCTGACATTGTCCGGCTGGCACGCCGCTGACGGAAGTGGCAACGGTAACCGCAGAACAATCGCAATTGAGTGTATTATGTCTTCTGCATACAATGACAAGGATAAGAAGTCTGAGGACAACTGTGCAAAACTTGCGGCAGCACTTCTTAATAAATACAAGCTGTCAATTGACTGCCTTTATACACATAATCACTGGTACAGCAGAAAATACTGTCCTGCTTACATACTTCCGCACTGGGATAAGTTCAAAGCAAAGGTGCAGTCATATATGAACTCCGGTTCTTCCTCACCTTCAACGCCTTCTGCAAAACAGATTTACAGAGTAAGAAAGACATGGGCTGATGCTAAATCGCAGATTGGTGCTTTTTCTTCTCTGGAAAATGCGAAGAGAGCCTGCAAGGCAGGATATTATGTGTTTGATGAAAAAGGAAACGCTGTATTTCCTGCAAAGAAATCTGTTGACGAAATTGCCCGTGAGGTTATTCAGGGAAAATGGGGTAATGGCTCTGAACGTAAGAACAGACTGACAAATGCAGGTTATGACTATAACGAAGTACAGGAAAAAGTAAATAAACTTTTAAAATAATATAGTATATAGTGCTGTGAACCTGTCCGCATTCTTCGGAGTGCGGACAGGCTATTTTTTTGAAACATCCTTTTGATACTTCATTCAAGGCTATAAGATAGGAAGATACATATCGGAACAAAAAAATATTTAAAAACGTCCTTTTAAATATCTTCCCAAGGCTAATAGACAGAGGGCAGCAAATAATGCTCTCGGAATTGGAGGTGTAACGATGAAACATAATCTTCACATTAGTGTTTCTGACAAGCCACAAAGTTTTGGCTGTGTTTCCTGCAAGAATATCACTTTGAGAGAACGATTCATGAGAATGCTTTTTGGCAAAAAGCAGAAAATTACAATTCTTGTTCCGGGTGATACCATTGAGGAACTGGCCATCACAAAAATTACGGAAGGAGGCAGACCATGAATAAAGTAACAGCATTACTTGATGCAATTGCCACAGTAATCACTAATGTTCGTGCTTTGGCAGACAGTCTTCAGGCTGCAGCAGATGCTTTTGCAGAGTTCAAGCCTACAGAAATTGTTGAACAGCCTGTGGTACAGATTCCAGAAAAGGCTGAAAAAGCCTACACATTGGAAGATGTAAGAGGTGTTCTTGCTGAAAAGAGTCAGAACGGATTTACAGCAGAAGTCAAGGCATTAATTTCCAAGTTTGGAGGCAGTAAATTATCTGACATCGACCCCGGTAAGTACGAAGAAGTCATCAAAAATGCGGAGGCAATCGGAAATGAGTAAACACGCATTGCTATCTCCATCATCTTCTCACAGATGGCTCAATTGTACGCCAAGTGCAAGGCTTGAATCAGAGTTTGAAAACAAGACAAGCGAAGCAGCAGAAGAAGGAACGGCGGCCCACGCCTTGTGCGAACATAAGCTGAAAAAAGCACTCCGCAGAAGAAGTAAAAGACCTGTTTCGTCCTATGACAGCGATGAAATGCAGGAACATACAGATGCATATGTGGACTTTGTCCTGGAACAGCTTGATATTGCAAAACAGAACTGCAAAGATCCAATTATTCTGATTGAACAGCACGTTGATTTCTCTGAATATGTTCCTGATGGATACGGAACAGCAGACTGCGTGATAGTTTCGGACGATAAACTGCATATCATTGATTTCAAATACGGCATGGGAGTTCTTGTAGACGCTTATGAAAATCCACAGATGAAATGCTATGCACTGGGTGCCCTTGCAATTTATGACAGCTTATACGATATAGAAGAAGTATCGATGTCCATTTTTCAGCCACGCAGGGAGAATGTAAGTACCTGGGCAATTACAGTCGATGAGCTCAAGACCTGGGCAGAAGAAGTATTAAAGCCAAAGGCTGAAATGGCCATGAAAGGCGAAGGCGAATACTGTCCTGGTGAATGGTGTACTTTCTGCAAGGCAGCGGTCAGATGCAGAGCAAGGGCAGAAGAAAAGTTAATGCTTGCACAGGAAGAATTCAAACTTCCGCCACTTCTTACAGATGAGGAAATCGAAGAAATTCTATCCGTTATTCCTGACCTTACAAAGTGGGCAAATGAGATTATGGCTTATGCAACAGATTCAGCTGTCAATCATGGTAAGCAGTGGAGCGGTTTTAAAATTGTTGAAGGACGCTCTGTGCGTAAGTATACAGATGAAGATGCTGTCGCAAAAGCTGCCATAGATGCAGGCTATAAGGACATATACCGTCAGAGTCTTATCACTCTTACAGAGATGCAGAAACTGATGGGAAAAGCAACATTTGAAAAGGTACTGGGTGACCTTATCTATAAACCACCCGGAAAGCCGACTCTCGTTCCTAATACTGATAAGAAAGAGGCAATAAACATATCAGATGTAAAAGACGAATTTAAAATGGAGGATTAACGATTATGGCAAACGTAAACAAGACAAAGGTTATCACAGGCAAGAATACAAGACTTTCTTATTTCCACGGTTGGGAACCGACTTCAATCAATGGATGCCCTGAAAGATACAGTGTATCTGTTCTTATTCCAAAGGATGATACTGAAACTGTAGAAGCCATCAACAAGGCAATTGATGCTGCTATAGAAGAAGGTATTGCTAAGTTCGGTGGTAAGAAACCTAACAAGGCAGCAATTAAACTTCCTCTCCGTGACGGAGATACAGAACGTGAAGACGAGGCTTACGCAGGACACTGGTTCGTTAATGCAAACAGCAAAACAGCACCTCAGATTGTTGACAGAGCAGTAAAACCTATCCTTGACCGTGATGAAGTATACAGTGGCTGCTATGCAAGAGTTTCACTGAACTTCTATGCATTTAATTCCAACGGCAACAAGGGAATTGCTTGTGGTCTTGGAAATATCCAGAAAATCAGAGATGGAGAACCGCTCGGAGGTCGCAGTTCTGCTGCTGATGATTTCAGCACAGAGGAAGATGACGATTTCCTTGCTTGATTTGAATACTGTAAATTGATAAGTACAGGCGGTGGAGGAATATCCTCTGCCGCCTTTTTTGAGGTGAGAATATGAAAACGCTTAGTATTGATATTGAAACTTTTTCAAGTGTAAACCTGCAAAAATCGGGAGTATACCGTTATGCCGAGAGTGATGATTTTGAGATTTTGCTGTTTGGATATTCTGTTGATGACGGTGAAGTAAATGTAGTAGACCTTGCTGTGGGAGAAAAGATACCGGACAATATCATTGACGCTATTACAGATGATTCTGTAATAAAGTGGGCGTTTAATGCACAGTTTGAAAGGGTATGTCTTTCAAGGTATCTTTCTGATATGGGTATATATCTTGATCCGTTTTATGATAAGCATCCGTTATCTACGCATTGTGCGAGATTCTTAAATCCATCATCATGGCGTTGTACTCTTGTTTGGGCGGCAACGCTTGGACTACCGTTATCTCTTGAGGGAGTTGGTGCAGTTCTTGGACTTGAAAAGCAGAAGTTATGCCTGCATTGCTTTGTGGTGTGGAAACAATGAATGCCAGGATGCCTGGCTGGGCTGGGGCTGGAAGTGCGAGATAGAACGGCAGAACAAGGAATATGCCGTATCACGATATGGATAAATGGAAACAGTTCAAGGCTTATAATCTTCGTGACGTAGAAACTGAAATGGGTATACAGCAGAAACTGTCAAAGTTTCCGGTAAGTAATGCTATATGGGACGAGTATCATTTAGACCAGGAAATAAACGACCGTGGCATTGGTGTTGATATGACTTTGGTAACCAATGCTATAGCATTTGATGAGATAAGCAAAAATACACTTACAAAGCAGATGCAGGAACTGACAAATCTTGAAAATCCTAATTCTGTACAGCAGATGAAGAACTGGCTTTCAGAAAACGGACTTGAAACAGACAGTCTTGGAAAGAAAGTTGTAGCAGAAATGATAAAAGATGCTCCTGCTCATCTTGCAGATGTGTTATCCCTCCGTCAGCAGCTTGCAAAGAGTAGCGTCAAGAAATATACGGCTATGAAAAATGCTGTGTGTAAGGACAGCAGAGCAAGAGAAATGTTTCAGTTCTATGGTGCAAACAGAACAGGAAGATTTGCAGGAAGACTTGTACAGCTGCAGAATCTTCCACAAAATCATATGACTGACCTGGCTGATGCAAGAGGTCTTGTAAGAAACGGAAACTTTGATGCTTTGGAATTTCTCTATGACGATATCCCAGATACTTTGTCACAGCTTATCCGTACAGCATTTGTGCCACAAGGAGATAATAAATTTATAGTTGCCGACTTTTCAGCTATTGAGGCGAGGGTCCTTGCGTGGCTGGCAGGAGAAAAGTGGAGAATCAAAGTGTTTGAGGAAGGTAAGGATATATACTGCGGCAGTGCATCACAGATGTTTGGTGTTCCGGTTGAAAAGCATGGTATCAACGGACACTTAAGGCAGAAAGGCAAGATTGCGGAACTTGCTCTTGGTTATGGTGGTTCAGTCGGTGCTTTGAAAGCTATGGGTGCTATTGAAATGGGTCTTACCGAAGAAGAATTGCAGCCACTTGTGTATGCCTGGAGAAATTCAAATCCTGCTATTACGATGTTATGGTGGGATATTGATAACTGTGTAAAGGAAACTGTGAAGAAAAGAGTTGCTACTGAAACACACGGTATTCGTTTTGAGTATGAGAGTGGCTTTCTGTTTATTGTACTTCCATCCGGCAGAAGACTTGCATATGTAAAGCCGAAAATGGGTGTAAATCAGTTCGGCGGTGAATCTGTCACATATGAGGGAATAGGCAGTACAAAGAAGTGGGAAAGACTTGAAAGCTACGGTCCTAAATTCTGTGAAAACATAATCCAGGCAATTGCAAGGGATATTCTGATGTATGCTATGCAAACTTTAAGATGCTGTGAAATAGTTGCTCATGTTCACGATGAAATAATTATTGAATGCAGAAAAGACACATCTCTTGAAGCTGTTTGTGAGCAGATGGGCAGAACACCGCCCTGGGCTAAAGGTTTATTACTTCGTGCTGACGGATACGAATGTCAGTTTTATAAAAAAGATTAAAACGTCCTTTTTTACCTCCTGCAATGGCTATATTATAGGAGGTGCTTTTTAATGAGTACAAACAATAGAATCGTAACAACGATTACAGAACCTGAATCTATTTCGGTTTTATTAAAACCCCATATTACAGATGAACAGCTGAAACGGGATTATAACTACTGTATGGCACAGAAAATACTGAATGCAATGCTTGAAAAAGGTCTTATTTCTGCGGATGAATTCAACAAAATTACGAGGAAAAACCGTGAAACTTTCTCTCCGTATTTAGCTGAGATAATGTCCTGAATGACTTGCTATTTCATCGGTTTTATGGGAATATGTCTATACCGAAAGTGGAGGTGAACCAAATGAAGAAAATTACTAAGATTGAGCAATGTCAGGGTGTTTCAGTTACGGATAAAAAAGTTCGTGTTGCAGCTTACTGCCGTGTGTCCACAGATAGTGAAGAACAGCATGAGAGCCTAGAAACGCAGAAAGACCATTATAGCAGATTTATTAAATCTAACTGTGAATGGGAATATGCGGGTCTTTATTATGACGAAGGCATATCTGGTACTAATAAGGAACGCCGTGAAGGGTTACTGACATTGATATTCGACTGTGAGAAGGGATTGATAGATTTGGTTTATACCAAGTCTATTAGTCGATTTTCCAGAAACACTACCGATTGTTTGGAAATTGTGAGAAAGCTGCTTGACTATGGAGTTTTTGTATACTTTGAAAAAGAAAATTTAAATACCGGGTCAATGGAAAGTGAATTAATGCTGTCCGTATTGAGCAGCCTTGCAGAGCGTGAATCAGTTAGTATTTCTGAAAATGAAAAATGGAGTGCCCGAAAACGTTTTGAAAAAGGTACCTATACTATTTCTTATCCACCATATGGTTATGAGAATAAGAATGGCGAGATGAAAGTTGTAATAGAACAAGCACCTGTAGTAAAGCAGATATTTGCAGATGCACTTTCTGGGAAAGGTACTCATGCTATTGCAGTATCTCTAAACAAAAAAGGTATACCATCAAAGAAAGGCGGTAAATGGACAGCAAGTTCGATTAGTGCAATTCTTCGAAACGAAAAGTATACGGGAGATGTTATTTTTCAAAAGACCTACACAGATAGTAATTTCAAAAGGCATATCAACCGTGGAGAAAAAGATAAGTACTTATGTCAAAATCATCATGAGCAGATTATCAGTCATGAAGATTTTGAAAAAGTGCAGAAAGTTTTAAGGCAGAGAGGTCTTGAAAAAGGCATCGATTGTGATACTGATAAATATCTGAACCGATATGCCTTTTCCGGAAGAATTGTTTGTGGGGAATGCGGTAGCGTTTTTAAACGAAGAATACACTATAAGCCGAGTGGGAATTATATTGCTTGGTGCTGTAATCAACATATTGAAGATAAGAATTCCTGCTCTATGAAATATATTACAGACGAGGCTATTAAATATGCATTTCTGATAATGATGAACAAACTGCAGTTTGGACGAGAATGTATTTTAAGGCCCTTGCAGGCTGCAGTTAGCCGTTCAAATGCAGAGAAAAACGGAAAAAGACTGAAAGAATTGGAAACTTTGATAAAGGATAATGCAGAACAGCAAAAAACAACTGCCGGACTTCTTTCAAAAGGATACCTTGACAGAGCTGTTTTTATTAAGGCAAATAATGAACTTTTAATGGAAAAAGAACGCTTGAAATCAGAAAAGGATTTTCTGATAAAAATGAATGAATCAGGATATCAAGTAGAGCAGGATATAAAGGAACTTATTTCTTTCTTAGGAAAGAGTGACCACTTTACTGAATTTAATGAAGATACCTTTAGCAGGTTTGTTGAAAGAGTAACAGTAATTTCCAGAACAGAGATTGAGTTTGAATTGAAAATAGGTCTAAAACTTAAGGAAAGGTTGTGATTGGATGCGACAAGGACATACACCATTTGGTTATAATATTGTAGATGGCAAAGCCATTATTGATGAAACGGATGCTGCAATCTTAAAGAAACTTTATCAAAATTATCTTGATGGAAAATCATTAGAGACTTCTGCTAAAGAGGCGGGAATTAATTGTTCCCATACTTCAGCATCAAAATTATTGCTGAATAAGAAATATCTTGGTGACGATTATTATCCGCCTTTGATTGATAAAGAAACCTATGATATGGTTGTTGAAGAAAAAGAAAGGAGAGCAATTGCATTAGGGAGAACTAATCGCATTAAGCCGAAAGAAGAAATTGTGATTCCATGTAGGTTTAAAATGCGAAAACCAAGTCAAAATCTGCGTGACCCTTTTGCAGATGCTGCTTACTTATACAGTTTGATAGAAAGTGAGACATGATAGTATGGCACAAGGAAAAAGCGTAACCATTATTCCTGCTCGTACCAGGGTGGGCAATATCGCATCAAAAGAAGTCAAACCTAAGTTGCGTGTTGCAGCCTATTGCCGTGTCAGTACTGATACTGATGAGCAGGCTACCAGTTATGAAACACAGGTGGAGCACTACAAGGCTTTTATACAGAAGAACGATGACTGGGAGTTTGCAGGAATATTTGCAGATGACGGAATATCGGGTACCAATACAAAAAAGCGTGAAGAGTTTAATCGTATGATTGAGGAATGCATGGACGGTCACATTGATATGGTAATAACCAAATCCATTAGCCGTTTTGCAAGAAATACTCTGGATTGCCTAAAATACATCCGCCTGCTGAAAGAAAAAAACATTCCTGTGTTCTTTGAGAAAGAGAACATCAATACGATGGATTCTAAGGGAGAGGTTCTGCTTACAATTATGGCTAGTCTGGCACAACAGGAATCAGAATCATTAAGTAACAACGTAAAGTTGGGATTGCAGTTCCGATACCAAAATGGAGAGGTGCAGGTCAATCATAGTCGTTTCCTTGGATATACAAAGGACGAAAATGGTCATCTTATTATTGATAAAAAAGAGGCTGTTATTGTAAAGCGTATTTTTCGTGAATATCTGGAAGGACGAAGTCTGGCTCAGATTGGAAAAAGTTTGATGGCAGACGGTATTCTGACGGCTGCCGGAAAACCAACATGGCGTCCTGAAGCACTTAAAAAAATCCTGCAAAACGAAAAATATATCGGAGATGCATTGCTGCAAAAAACGTATACCGTAGATGTGTTGACAAAAAAGAGAGTGAAAAATACGGGTATTATGCCACAGTATTATGTTGAAAATAATCATGAAGCAATTATTTCACGTGAACTTTATACTCAGGTGCAGGAGGAGATGATTAGACGAGCCAATCTTCATAGTGGACAGTCAAGAAAAAAGCGAGTGTATAGTAGCAAATATGCTCTTTCCTGTATTGTGTATTGTCCGAAGTGCGGAGAAATTTATCGTAGAGTTGTGTGGAATAATCACGGTAAGCGTTCTGTGGTATGGAGATGTGTGACGAGGGTTGAAAACGGACCTTCCGCTTGTGATGCAGAAACCATTCGGGAAACGGAATTGCAGTCAGCAGTTGTGAAAGCCATAAATTATGCTCTTGGTGATAAGGCAGAGATGCTTAAAACACTACAAAACAATATTGAGTTGGTTTTGAAAGAGGAAGAAGAAAACTCTACAGAGAGCATAGATGCCAGACTGCGGGAACTGCAACAGGAACTTCTAAAAAGAGCAAATTCCAATAAGTCTTACGATGACCTTGCAAATGAGATTGACAGCTTGCGGAAAGAAAAGCAAAATGCTGCAGTTGATAAGGCCGAGCGAGAGGGCGTAAAAAAACGTATTGCTGATATGAAATATTTTCTTGACAGTCAAAAGGGAGAAATCGAGGAGTACGATGAACAACTTGTTAGAAAAATGATTGAAAAGATCATAGTTTATGATGATAGATTTGCCTTCGAGTTTAAGTCTGGAACAAGCGTTGATGTCGAACGAGACCGCAGAAAAAATTTCATTGCACCATAATTCATATCATTACAGTTAACACCTTGCAGAAATGCAGGGTGCTTTTTTGATGCATTTCTGATTAGTCTATGAGTATTGACAAATTGACTAATAACGAGTATAATATATATACGTATTTTAAGTGAACGGAGGTAAAATAATGCGAAAAAATATATCCTTTGGAGTGGATTCAGATGTTTATGAAAAATTTAATATAGCTCTTAATCTGTCCGGAGATACATCTGAAGAGGCATTGGATACTTGTCTCCGCTGGTATATCGCACAAACATTCGGAAGTGCATCAAAAGAATATACTCCGAAAGCTGTGAAGCAAACAGATGTTAGTACGAAAGATTTTTATGGGAAGGCGTTACGACGTATTCCTATGTGGGCGTTGAAACCAAGTCAGTACAATCATAAAATTATCAAGGCATTCTTTATGTCTGTTGATATTGCCGGAGAAGCAACACTGACTATGATGGAGCGTTTATGCAGTGATAAAGAACGCCCGGACTTATTTGTTCCCACATTTAGGAATAACTATTCCCAACTGAAACTGGATGGTCCTAAATCCCACGGAAAAGTTTTTGAAGATGACGGAAATCGTGTCTGGATTTGGGATGAAGTAGAAGAAACTCTTATGATGTATAAGGATAGTTTCTATGTTGGAGAGGAGTAACTATGATAACAATAGATATGAAATATTTTAATGTATATTACTTTTGCCATTTAGCCAATGAAAGTATGGGAAAAATTGAGTATGCATCTACTAATGCAGAATTTACAGAGCGTCACTTTGAAATAGAACCAGAAGAATTTCCTAAGGTATCTGTATTAAGAGAATACTGCTTATGGTTGGTTGATAGAGTTTTTTATGAGCAGGCAGAACTTATTGCTAATGACCAAGCTTTTGATTTTAATCCAATCAGCTGGATTAATCAAGCAGTAATAAAATATAGAAAAATTGATATTTCTAAAAAAATTGATTTCGAATTTGATAATGATGATTACCTTGAAACATACAACAACTATTTAGAGTACATAAATAAGTATGAAGATGGTTTATTTTATGGTGTGATTTCTGATATTGCTGTAGAGATAGAGTATATTTTGTTTCAAAATAGAGATTTTTTGCTTAGATTTAATGAACAACAAGCCGTGGCATTTGAAGATAAGCTGAGAAAAAGAGTTTATATACCGGAGTGGGTAAAGCGTGCAGTTTTATTTAGAGATAAAGGCTGTTGCGTTTTCTGTAAAAAAGACTTGACAGGAATATGTTCACTATTGGAAGACAACGAAAAACAGTTTGACCATATTGTTCCATTAAATGAAGGTGGAATAAATGATGTTTGTAATATACAGTTATCATGCAAAAGTTGTAATCTAAAAAAGTTGGATAGTAGTAAAACAAGCACATTATATCAAAGTGCTTACTAATACGGAGGTTTATAAATGAGCACATTGAAAGATAATAGTATCACTATATATGAGGCATTGGGAAATATAAAAAACGGAAAGTATGTTATGCCTGCATTTCAAAGACAGTATGTGTGGAGTATGGAGCAGATAGAAAAGCTGTGGGACTCCATTCTGTTGGATTACCCTATCGCCACTTTTCTGTTTTGGCATGTAGACGATAATAATGTTAGTTGGGATACATACTTTTGTAATTTCTTACATGAAGTAACTTTTGACAGCAGAAAACAGGCTGATAGTGTTAATTATGAATTGTCAAGCATTGATGTAAAATTGACAGACACAGCTGTTTTGGACGGACAGCAGCGCTTAACATCACTTTATTTATCGTTGTTTGGAGATGCGTTTATCCGTCAAAAACACGCAAGAAAGAAGAATGGTGGAGGCATTGTTACAAAGCTTCTTATTGAGTTGAATAAGAACAAGCTTACTGTCGATGAAGAAGAGTACAACAGCAAGAAATTTGATATTAAATTCAGCGAAAAAGTCGGTAAGCTAAGTCCTACACAGTTTGAGATTAGAAAGATACTTGATTCGAAGTTCCAGGATGATGCAACAAGGGATAAAGCAATCGAAGAGGCAATATCAAATGTTCCTAATGATAGCAAGGAATACGCAAGATATATTTTGAACAAGCTTTATAACAAGATTTTTGTTGAAAAGTTAGTCAGATATACAGAAATAAAGGATATGAAACAGGACGATGCACTTGAGATGTTCGTTCGATTTAATAGCGGTGGTAAAGCATTACGTAAATCAGAAATTACAATGTCTATTCTTGAGGCTTACTGGCCTAGTGCAAAGACCGAGTTTGGAAAACTGTTAGTTGATTCTTACGCCGGATTTGGTTCAGACTTCATCATCAGAGCAGCATTGATGCTTTATGGTGATGTAATTAAATCAAATATAAACAAGCAGATTGCTGAGGAACTTAAAAACAACTGGAGTGATTTTAAGAAGACACTTAAGAATCTGGAAACGTTTCTCAAGGAAATGAAAATTGAAGTGAGCCGTTTTTCAAGTAGCTGGAACGTACTTCTTCCAATCATATACTTCATGTATTACAACCCAGAGTATGCAAATAACAAGGACGCAATAAAAGCATATTTGATTCGTGCTATTCTGTTTACATATTTCCAATCAGGAACTACAAGTAAGTTGCAGCAGATGAAGAGTAACATCAACGAATTTGATTATGAAATTACGATTGAAATGCTCGACCAGATGAATGACCTCAGAGTAACTGATAGCAAAATTGAAGACATACTGAACTCTGAAAAAGGTAGCCGTGTAGCCGGAGAAGCACTTTACTATTTGAGCCTTGATTGGATTAATAAGAATTTTAAGTATGAGCAAGATCATCTTCATCCAGGAGATAGATTCGATGGTAGTAAACCTGTTTCTGTTTCAATGGAGAATTGGAGAAGATGGCGAGGCAATAGAAACAGACTCCCTAACCTTCAGCTCCTTGAAGGAAGAAGTAATGGTAGTAAGAACGATATGCCATTGATTGATTATTACAATGATATGAATGATGAACAGAAGGCTGAATTTTGCAAAGATGCTCTTATTCCGGACGGTGTATCCCTGGAACTGGAGAACTTCGAAGAGTTCTACGAAAAGCGTAAGGCTCTGTTAACTGCTAAGATTCGTCAGTTGCTTGGGTGAGTTAAAAAAATAGAGGAGGATAACTTGTTATATGATGCATATACCAAATGATTTTTATGTCAAATGTGATAAATGCGGTAATGTAACATTGGTTGAAGCAGAAGGCTTGGATTATGAAACCTCTGTGTATGACAGACCGATGGGCGAAGAGATTGAATATGATTTTCGAGGAGAAATATGCTGTGATAGATGTCATTCGTGGATTGAATTCAGCATTAGAGGATATGAGTATCCAGCGGGAGCTTTTAATTTCTCTGATTCGGAGTGTCATGGAGGCTGTTTCGTAGATGAACCAGTCGTAGAAATGGATTATGAATTTGATTTTGATTATTATGATGAGGCTTATGCAGAGTATGAGAGGGCGGAGTATTTATTAAAATATCATAGAGAAAAAATCAAAAGAATGTCACCGCGAGATTTTGAGTTTTTTGTTGCTGGTATATTTGAAAAACGTGGTTTCAGTGTAAAAATAACACAAGCAACAAGAGATGGTGGAAAAGATATTATTGCCACAAAATCTGACCCAATTCCATACACGTTAATTGTTGAGTGCAAACACTGGGGCGAAAACCATAAAGTCGATGTAAGTGTTGTAAGAAGTGTATATGGAGTTCAAATGGCGACGCAAGCAAATCAGTCTGTAATTGTGACATCTTCCAAATTTACAAGAGATGCCCGTAGATTTGCAGAAGAACGAAAAAATTTAATGGCTTTGTGGGATATTGATGATTTGTTGAAGCAAATCATCAAATAAGGAAAAATGATGCTACTGATGACTTGATTGAGTTTTTATAATATTGGTGTTGCTATGCATAAAGGAAATATGATATGGAAAGACATATTGGAACATGGTACAAAGAGAATGAACCTCAAAAATATGAGGTTGCAGAGTTAATTATTGATGGAAACAATATAGAGTTTTATA
>ERZ773188.2660-NODE-2660-length-16724-cov-3.003719_pt1 | contig 16724 bp, 16 predicted proteins | sample MGYA00581011_ERZ773188 | MGnify/ENA primary metagenome ERZ773188 (study PRJEB29015, sample SAMEA2737798) | human gut metagenome | biome: human gut; feature: human-associated habitat; material: faeces | place: China | collected 2012 ...
TCAACGAACTTCACGGTGAGAAGATCGATATCATCAACTGGGATGAGAACCCGGCTATCCTCATTGAGAATGCATTAAGTCCTGCAAAAGTTATCGCAGTTATGGCTGATCCTGATGAAAAGACAGCACTGGTAGTAGTACCGGATTATCAGCTTTCCCTTGCAATCGGTAAAGAAGGACAGAATGCACGTCTTGCAGCACGTCTGACTGGATTTAAGATTGATATCAAGAGTGAAACCCAGGCAAGAGAGTCCGGCGACTTCTATGATTATGACGAGGATGACGATGAGTACTATGAGGATGACGAGTACGAAGAGTCTGAGGAGTCCGCTACAGAAGAAATTTCTCAGGATAGCGAAGAAACAGCTGCCGGTGAAGAGTCTGAAGAGACTGAGGATGCGGTAGAGAATGAAGACGAAGAATAAAATTCCCATGCGCCAGTGTACTGGCTGCAGAGAAATGAAGAATAAAAAAGAAATGATCAGGGTGTTGAAAACCGCAGAGGATGAGATCATTCTGGATGCTACAGGCAGGAAAAACGGTCGCGGAGCCTACATCTGCAAGAGCCGTGAGTGCCTGGAGAAAGCCAGAAAGAATCACGGACTGGAGCGTTCTTTGAAAGCAGCTATCCCGGATGAGGTTTATGATAGCCTTGAGAAGGAGTTTGATAGTATTGAAGAATAATAAAGCGCTGTCCCTGATCGGACTTGCAACAAAGGCCGGAAAGACAGTCAGCGGAGAGTTTTCCACTGAGAAATCCATTAAGACCGGCAAAGGATATCTGGCAATCGTAGCCGGGGATTCTTCTGATAACACCAAGAAGAAATTCCGGAACATGTGTGAATTTTACGAAGTGCCCTTGTATATCCTTTCAGATAAAGAAACGTTAGGGCATGCCATGGGTAAGGAATTCCGTGCCAGCCTGGCTGTACAGGACTGGAATTTTGCAGAAGCTATTAGGAAGGTGCTGCAGGATGAGGGGAAGGAGCTCTAGAGCATACCACTGTTGTCTGAGAAAACGACCTGAACCAAAGAGGAAAAAGCGTTCCGGGGAATGCTTTTAAATGTTCCCGGGAAATGATTTTTGATAATACGAGCTGCGGAAAACTTGTGAAAGCGTATCCTGACTCGTACTGGTGAAGGGAGAATGGCATATGGTGATAAATTCACATGAGCCTGCCAAAGACAGAAATAAGCAAAACAGAGAGAATAAAAACAGAGTGAAAAAAGTTATAGATACGGGAAAGGAGAAAGGAATAACATTGGAGACTCCTAAGACAGAAGAGCAGAAAGTGTCAGTAAAGAAAGAAGGCGACGGTGCAGAGGCACCGAAGAAGAAAAAAAATATTATCCGCGTATATCATGCACAGAATGCAAGTGACGGCGGGAAGAACAGAAAGAAACCAGCTGGAGAGAGAAAGCCACGTCCACAGGGCACACGTCCTGCAGCACAGGCACAGCCGGCAGCGAAAGCAGAGGCACCTGTAAAGGCAGCACCGAAGCCAGAAGCTCCTAAGACAGAAGCACCGAAGCCGGTAAGTGCACCGAAGCCGGTAAGTGCACCGAAGGCTGAAGCTCCTAAGACAGAAGCACCAAAAGCTGAGACAGCACCAAAGAGCGCACCGGTAAGTGCACCGAAGACAGAGCCTGCAAAACCGGTTCAGGCTGCACCGAAAGCAGAAGCTCCAAGGACAGAATCCCAGAGACCAGCTGCACAGCAGAACAGAAACGACGGCCAGCAGCGTCAGGGAAATGGCCAGGGCAACCGTAATTTCCGTCAGGGCGAAGGCCGCGACAATAATCGCGGGGACAGAAATGGAAACGGAGGCAGATTTGGCCAGGGAAGACCACAGGGCGGCAATGGCGGCCAGGGCGGATTCCGCGGAAACAGAAATAATGATGGTCAGGGAAGACCTGTAAGACAGGGAGACTCCCAGAACAGAGGACCACGCCAGGGTGATGGAAACGGACGTGGATTCCGTCAGGGCAGTGACAACAGAGACAATAGAAATGGAAACGGAAATGGCAGCAGATTTGGCCAGGGAAGACCACAGGGCGGTCAGGGACGTTTCGGAGGAAAAGACGGAGATAACCGTAGTGAAGGACGCTTTGGCGGACAGAACCACCAGGGTGGACAGCGCTCCGGCGGTGCAAGAAGAAGCGGCGGCGGATCTGACGCAATCTTTACACCAGAGCTGACCAAGACATCCAAGGACAGCAAGCGTGAGCGTGACAGAGAGAACAAGAATAAAAAGAAAGATTTCGATAAGACATCAGGTGGCGGACACAGACCAAACCAGGGCGGCAGAAACCAGATGTCCAGAATCCCGAAAGCACTTCAGAAACCTGCTCCGCAGCAGAAACAGGAAGAGAAGAAACCGGAGATCAAAGAAATTACAATTCCAGAGAAGCTTACCATCCGCGAGCTTGCAGAAGCGATGAAGATGCAGCCATCTGCAATTGTTAAGAAGCTGTTCATGGAAGGTCAGATGGTAACGGTAAACCACGAGATCGATTTCGAGCAGGCAGAAGAGATTGCTCTTGGATTTGACATTATTGCAGAAAAAGAAGAAAAAGTAGATGTAATTGAGGAGCTTCTGAAAGAGGAAGAGGAAGACGAATCCACAATGGTTTCAAGATCACCGGTAGTCTGTGTAATGGGACACGTTGACCATGGTAAAACTTCTCTTCTGGATGCAATCCGTAAGACAAACGTAACAAGAGGCGAGGCTGGTGGAATCACACAGCATATCGGTGCTTATGTAGTTGATATCAACGGACAGAAGATCACTTTCCTTGATACACCGGGACATGAGGCATTCACGGCAATGCGTATGCGTGGAGCAAATTCCACCGATATTGCGATTCTGGTAGTCGCTGCAGATGACGGTGTCATGCCGCAGACGATCGAAGCAATCAACCATGCAAAGGCGGCGGGAGTTGAGATTATCGTTGCCATCAATAAGATTGATAAGCCGAGTGCCAATATTGAGCGCGTAAAGCAGGAGCTGTCCGAGTACGAACTGATTCCGGAAGATTGGGGCGGAAGCACGGTATTTTGTCCGGTATCTGCACATACTAAGGAAGGTATCGAGAACCTTTTGGAGATGATCCTTCTGACCGCAGAGGTACTTGAGTTAAAGGCAAATCCGAAGCGTAATGCGAGAGGCCTTGTCATTGAGGCTCGTCTGGATAAGGGACGCGGTGCAGTTGCCACCGTTCTGGTACAGAAGGGTACCTTAAAGGTTGGTCAGCCGATTGCATGCGGAAGCTGCTACGGCAAAGTGCGTGCAATGATTGACGACCAGGGAAGAAGAGTCAAGGAAGCGGGACCGTCAACACCGGTGGAGATTCTCGGACTTTCATCGGTACCGGAGGCAGGCGAGACATTCGTTGCCATGGATACGGAGAAGGAGGCAAGAGCATTTGCCGAGACCTATATTTCCGAAGGCAAGAACCGTCTGATCGAAGATACCAAGGCGAAGATGTCGCTGGATGATCTGTTCTCGCAGATTCAGTCCGGTAACGTCAAGGAACTGGATATTATTGTTAAGGCAGATGTACAGGGTTCTGTGGAGGCTGTAAAGCAGAGTCTGGAGAAACTGTCCAACGAAGAGGTAGTAGTAAAAGTAATTCACGGCGGTGTCGGTGCCATCAACGAGTCCGATGTCAGCCTTGCATCCGCATCCAATGCGATCATCATCGGATTCAACGTTCGTCCGGACCCGATGGCGAAGACAACAGCGGACAAGGAGAACGTCGATATGCGGCTCTACAAGGTCATCTACAATGCTATCGAGGATGTAGAGGCGGCAATGAAGGGAATGCTCGACCCGATCTTCGAGGAGAAGGTGCTCGGTCATGCGGAGGTGCGTCAGATCTTCAAGGCATCCGGAATCGGAAATATCGCAGGTTCCTATGTGCTTGACGGTGTGTTCCAGAGAGGCTGCAAGGTTCGTATTTCCCGCGCCGGAGAGCAGATCTTCGAGGGCAATCTGGCATCCTTAAAGCGTTTCAAGGACGATGTGAAGGAAGTAAAAGCCGGATACGAGTGCGGTCTTGTCTTTGAAGGCTTTAATGACATTGCAGAGCTTGATATCGTTGAGGCATACACGATGGTGGAGGTACCACGTTAACAAACGTTTTGCGTGTATGGAAGGAGCTAGAAATTGAGAAAAAACAGTATTAAAAATACCCGGATCAACGGGGAAGTGCTGCGCGAGTTGTCGAATATCATCCGCGGGGAGATCAAGGACCCGCGGATCAATCCGATGACCAGCGTGGTCACCGTGGAGGTTGCACCGGATCTGAAAACGTGCAAGGCTTATATCAGCGTGCTCGGGGATGAGGAATCCCAGAAGGCAACGCTCGCAGGTCTTAGAAGTGCGGAGGGGTACATCCGCAGGCAGCTTGCCCACAGCATCAACCTTAGGAATACGCCGGAGATCACATTTGTGCTGGATCAGTCCATCGAGTACGGTGTGCGCATGTCCAAGATGATTGACGATGTGACAAAGGATATTCCTGATCGGGCGGATGAGGCGGAAGAGGAAACAGAAGAATGACGAATTTTGATGATTTTCTGGCAGAGGTTCATACGGTTGCCATCGGCGGACACATCCGTCCCGATGGTGACTGTGTGGGCTCCTGCCTTGCTACTTATAATTACATTAAAACATGGTATCCCGACATTGATGTGACGGTTTATCTGGAGCCGATTCCCAATATTTTCAAATTTATGGCGCGCTCCAATGAGATCGTCTCCGATTTTTCCGGGGATACGGTATACGATCTGTTTATCGCACAGGACTGCGGGGATACCGGACGTCTGGGCGGTGCGGCGCATTTCTTTGAGCAGGCGAAGCATACCGTCTGTGTGGATCACCACATCAGCAACCAGAGCTTTGCGCAGGACAACTATATTTTCCCGCAGGCAAGTTCTGCGTCGGAGCTTGTCTATGAACTGCTTCCAAAGGAGCGCATCACAAAGGAGATCGCCGAGTGCATTTATACCGGAATGGTACATGATACCGGCGTCTTCCAGTATTCGTGTACGTCGAGAAAGACGATGGAGATCGCCGGAGCGCTGATGGAGTGCGGGATCAATTATCCGAAGATTGTGGATGATACCTTCTACACAAAGACATACAACCAGAACCGCATTATGGGGCTTGCACTGTTAAAGAGCAGGCTGCACCTGGACGGAAAATGTATTTCCAGCGTGATCACGGAGGAGGAGATGACGCAGTATGACGTGCTGCCAAAACATCTGGACGGCATTGTGAATCAGCTTCGCGTGACCAAGGATGTGGAAGTGGCAGTCTTTTTATACGAGACGGGAGACGGCACGTTTAAGGTGAGCACCCGCTCCAAGGAAGTGGCGGATGTCTCAAAGGTGGCTGTGAAATACGGCGGCGGCGGACACGTCCGGGCGGCCGGATTTTCCATGACCGGCGATGCGGATGCCATCATCGAACAGATTGTTTCGGATCTGGCAGAACAGATAAAGTGAGAAAAAAGCAGTATGATGAATGGAATTATCAATATCTATAAGGAAAAAGGATTTACCTCGTTTGACGTCGTGGCTAAGCTTCGGGGGATCTTAAAGACCAGAAGGATCGGACACACGGGGACACTCGACCCGGATGCGGAAGGGGTGCTCCCGGTGTGTATCGGCAAGGCGACGAAGATCTGCGAACTGCTGACGGACAAGACGAAGGAATACGAGGCTGTCATGCTGCTTGGAAGAACGACGGACACGCAGGATGTGACGGGCGAGACCCAGACGCAGCAGGAGGTGCGCTGCAGTGCAAAGGAAGTGGAAAAAGCGGTTCTCTCGTTTGTAGGTGATTATATGCAGGTGCCGCCGATGTATTCTGCCTTAAAGGTTGACGGCAGGAAGCTGTGTGATCTGGCACGGGCCGGCGTGACCGTGGAACGTGCGGCGCGTCCGGTTCATATTTTTTCCATCGAGATCCTTTCGATCGAACTGCCGCGTGTCAGGATGCGTGTCTGCTGTTCCAAGGGAACGTATATTCGCACGCTCTGCCAGGATGTGGGGGAGGTGCTCGGCTGCGGTGCGTGCATGGAATCGCTGCTCCGCACGAGAGTCGGAGAGTTCGCGCTTGCGGACGCCATAAAGCTGTCCGAGGTGGAGGCGTACGTGATTGCACATAGGTCGGATGCGGCGGAGACAGAAGAGATGCAGCTTCCGTTCCTTCAGGCGGTGGATACCGTCTTTCTAAAATATGAGAGCGCGACGGTGGACGGACAGTTCCGCAAATATTTATATAACGGAAACCGGCTGCGCCCGGAGATGTTTTTGGAGGAACATGAGAGCATGAGAATGGCGCCGGTCCGCGTCTACGACGATGAAGGCGCATTTTTCGGCATTTATGAATATCAGGCGGAAAAGGAAGACTATAAACCATTAAAGGTGTTTAAGTAGATCATGAAATATATCAGGAACACAACGGATTTTTATATAGAAGAGAATACGGTGCTTTCTCTCGGCAAGTTTGACGGGATTCACAGGGGGCATGAGCAGCTGCTGCAGTATTTTGCAAAGAAAAAGGACGAAGGTCTCGCGGGAGCGATTTTTACCTTCGACATTCCACCTCGCAGAAATGTGCAGAATGTGGAGGCGAAGGTGCTGACCACGAATGAGGAAAAAAGGCACATGTTTGAGCGTCTGGGGATTGATTATGTGGTGGAGTGCCCGTTTACGCAGGAGATCATGTGCATGGAGCCGGAGGATTTCATCGCAAAGATTGTGCGGCAGCTTCATGTAAAGTGCATGGTTGTGGGGGAAGACTTTCATTTCGGACATAATCGCAGGGGCGATTACCATATGCTGCGGCAGTATGCCGGAAAATACGGATACGAAGTGATCGTTGTGGAGAAAATAAAAGAAGACAGCCGGGACATCAGCAGCACGTTCGTGAGGGAAGAGATCGCAGCCGGGAATATCGAGAAGGCAAATCATCTTCTGGGATACCGTTACTTTGTGACCAGCAGAGTCCTGCACGGCAACCAGATCGGAAGAACGATCGGGATTCCGACCATCAACCAGCTGCCGCCGAAGGAGAAGCTGCTGCCGCCGAACGGTGTCTACGTGACGGAGGCATACATCGGAGACCGGTGGTACCGCGGCATCAGCAACGTGGGGTGCAAGCCTACGATTGAGGGAGAGTATCCTGTCGGGGTGGAGACACATCTGCTGGATTTCGCGGAAGATGTCTACGATAAGATGGTGACGGTGGAGTTCTTAAGCAGAGTCCGCAGCGAGCGGAAATTTGCATCGATTGAGGCGCTCAAAGAGCAGATGCAGAACGATGTTGCCTATGGCCGTGCCTATTTTGAGAAACACACCTCGCAATAATTATTACATAAATGTTACAAAAATATGTTGACATCGTAAAAAATGGTTGCTATACTGGACGTTAGATTTAAAAACTAGCATAAACTTGAATTGCGCAGGAGACAGCGCAAGAATGGAGAACCATATGAAAGCACGATTAGCGAGAATCGCAGGTTTAGTCCTGGCGGGGACCTTAGTGGTTTCCACAGCGGCAATAGATCAGAAGTCAAAGAATGCAGATGTGGATACCGGTGCAACCGTGGCGTCCGGTGTTACAAGCGCACTGTCCGGAAGCCTCAGTGATGCGACGATGGGTGTGGCCGGTGTTTCCGGAATGGACGTTGCAAGAACGGCACAGGGACAGGAAGCGGTTGAAGAGGGCACCGAATCAGCAGAGGCGGGTGTGGATGCATCGACGTCTTCTGCCGCTGCCGGAGTATCGGCAGAGCTTGCAGACGCAGCAACTGTGGCTTCACAGGCGCAGGACGAACTTACAGAGACGGAGAGCACAGAGGAGCAGACAGAGAGTACAGAGCAGGATGCCGCACAGCAGGCGGCGAGCGCTTACGGATATACCAATCTCGGTGTGGCGAATGTTGAGGGCAATCTCAACGTCCGTGCAGCGGCAGGCACTGATGCAGATGTCGTGGGCAAGATGCCGAACAACGCAGGATGTGAGATCCTCGGCGTGGAAGGCGAATGGACACAGATTAAGTCCGGTTCCGTGGAAGGTTATGTAAAGTCGGAGTATCTTCTGACCGGAGATGCGGCGCTTGCCAGAGCGGATGAGGTAAAGCAGACGCTTGCCACTGTGAAGACGACAACCCTTTACGTCAGAGAGCAGCCGAACACCGACTGCGCGATTGTCACAATGATGCCGCAGGGCGAGGAACTCGAGGTGCTCGAGGTGCTTGACGGATGGGTGAAGATCAACGTCGACAGTGATGAGGGATATGTCTCTTCCGATTATGTAGAGATCTCGACAGAGCTTTTAAAGGCGATGACCATGACTGAGATCCGGTATGGACAGGGTGTTTCGGATGTGCGTGTATCGCTGGTGCAGTATGCGACACAGTTTGTCGGCAATCCGTATGTATGGGGCGGCACAAGTCTGACCAGAGGTGCGGACTGCTCCGGTTTTGTCATGAGCGTATTTGCCAACTACGGCATTTCCCTTCCGCATTCTTCCGGCGCGCAGTCGAATTGCGGAACGAAGATTTCGGCCTCTGAGGCACAGCCGGGAGATCTGTTCTTCTACGGAAACGGAAGCCGCATCAACCACGTGGCAATCTACATCGGCAACGGACAGGTGGTACATGCAAGTTCACCGAAGTCCGGCATCAAGATTTCCGGTGCCTATTACCGTACGCCGGTCAAAGTTGTGCGTGTGATCAATAATTAAAAAGTTGTTTACAAGCGTATGCAGCTATGCTATAATGCGAGAGTATGAGTTCAGCCCATATTCGGTAAATGGACACTCCAACCTTTTACTGAGTATCATACACAGTCGGGCGATGGGCCAAAAGGGCCCGGTATGGCAGAAGCCATCCAAACAGAATATTATAAGGAGGATCAGAACATGATCGCAAAGGACAAGAAGCAGAACATTATCGCAGAGTATGGAAGAACACCGAATGACACAGGTTCACCGGAGGTACAGGTTGCTCTTTTGACAGCACGTATCGAGGAGCTTACCGCTCACTTAAAGGAGAACCCGAACGATCATCACTCCAGAAGAGGTCTTTTAAAGATGGTTGGTCAGAGACGTGGTTTACTTGCTTACTTAAAGAAAGTAGATATCGAGAGATATCGTGCTTTAATCGAGCGTTTAGGTCTCAGAAAATAAGATGTCCAAAGCGGGCAGACATGCCCGCTTATCAATAGAGCGGAGAGCTTCCCCGCTCTATTTTTACTGTATGGAGGCACTTCCGTGCAGCATGGCAATCTGACAGAAGCGTATCCCCGAGACCACTGAAATATAGATACGTGCAGTGTATGTATTTCAGTAGTTTCGGTGCTTCTGCAGAGTGGTTTTGCGGGATCCTTCCGGCAGAACCGAAGAAGAGAATGAAAGAGAATCAGAAAAGGAGAATTCGCATGTACAAAAGTTTTTCGATGGAACTTGCAGGCAGAACACTTACCGTTGATATCGGAAGAGTCTGCGCACAGGCAAATGGAGCAGCTTTATTAAAATATGGAGAGACGACCGTGCTTTCTACCGTGACGGCATCGGACAAGCCGCGTGACGGCATTGATTTCTTCCCGCTTTCCGTAGAATACGAGGAGAAGATGTATTCGGTTGGCAAGATCCCGGGAGGATTCAACAAGAGAGAGGGTAAGGCATCCGAGAATGCAATCTTAACCTCCCGCGTGATCGACCGCCCGATGCGTCCGTTGTTCCCGAAGGATTACCGCAACGACGTGACGATCAACAACATGGTAATGTCTGTAGATCCGGCATGCCGTCCGGAGATCGTTGCCATGATTGGTTCCGCACTGGTTACCACAATTTCCGATATCCCGTTTGCAGGTCCGTGTGCAACGACGCAGATGGGTATGGTGGACGGAGAGTTCATCGTGAATCCTTCCCAGAAGGAGTGGGACAAGGGTGATCTGCAGCTGACCGTGGCATCCACAGCAGAGAAGGTGATCATGATCGAGGCAGGCGCCAATGAGATCCCGGAGGACAAGATGATCGAGGCGATCTACAAGTGCCATGATGTAAACCAGACGATCATCGCGTTTGTCAATAAGATCGTGGAAGAGGTTGGCAAGCCGAAGCATGAGTATACAAGCTGCGCAATTCCGGATGAGATGTTTGCGGCAATCAAGGAACTGGTTCCTCCGGCACAGATGGAGGAGGCTGTATTCACAGACGAGAAGCAGCAGCGTGAGGAGAATATCCGCGAGATTACGGACAAGCTGGCAGAGGCTTTCGCAGACAATGAGGAGTGGCTTGCTGTTCTGGGCGAGGCAGTTTACCAGTATCAGAAGAAGACTGTCCGCAAGATGATCTTAAAGGATCATAAACGTCCGGATGGACGTGCCATCAACCAGATCCGTCCGCTGGCAGCAGAGGTGGATCTGATCCCGAGAGTACACGGCTCTGCGATGTTTACACGTGGACAGACACAGATCTGCGATGTGGTGACACTTGCACCGCTCTCCGAGGTTCAGAAGATCGACGGACTGGATGAGAATATTACGACGAAGAGATACATCCATCAGTACAATTTCCCGGCATATTCGGTAGGCGAGACCAAGGTATCCCGCGGACCGGGACGCCGTGAGATCGGTCACGGTGCGCTCGCTGAGAAGGCACTTATGGCAGTGCTTCCTTCCGAGGAGGAATTCCCGTATGCCATCCGTGCAGTGTCCGAGACATTCGAGTCGAACGGATCTACTTCCATGGCGTCGACCTGTGCGTCCTGCATGTCCTTAATGGCTGCCGGAGTACCGCTCAAGGCTATGGTGGCAGGTATTTCCTGCGGTCTTGTGACCGGAGATACCGATGACGATTACATTGTTCTGACAGATATCCAGGGTCTCGAGGACTTCTTCGGAGATATGGACTTCAAGGTAACCGGTACGCACAAGGGTATCACCGCCATCCAGATGGATATCAAGATTCATGGTCTGACCAGACCGATCGTAGAGGAAGCCATCGCAAGAACAAGAGAGGCGAGAATCTACATTATGGATGAGGTAATGTCCAAGGCAATCGCAGAGCCGCGCAAGCAGGTGAGCGAGTATGCACCGAAGATTGTCCAGATCCAGATTGATCCGGAGAAGATCGGCGATGTGGTTGGACAGAGAGGCAAGACGATCAATGAGATCATTGCCCGCACCGGCGTGAAGATCGACATCACAGATGACGGTTCCGTATCCGTATGCGGTACGGAAGCGGAGATGATGGATAAGGCCATCGAGATGATCCGGATTATCACGACCGATTTCAAGGAGGGACAGATCCTTACCGGAACGGTAGTGAGCATCAAGGAGTTCGGCGCATTCTTAGAGTTTGCACCGGGTAAAGAAGGCATGGTTCACATCAGCAAGATCGCAAAGGAGCGCATCAACCATGTGGAGGATGTACTGACCCTTGGCGATAAGGTGAAGGTGGTATGCCTTGGCAAGGATAAGATGGGAAGAATCAGCTTCTCCATCAAAGATGTTCCGGCGGAAGCATAAAGCAGTCATGCACCGGTAATTGCATAACAGAAATGAAGTGCCTTTTCTATGGCTTTGCATAAGCTATAAGAAAAGGCATTTTTTATGAATCGGGTCAGAAAAATCATCCATACGGATTATGCATATAAAACAGGTTTGAGCGGGAAAAATGTAACCGTGGCGATTATGGATACCGGAATTGTTCCGCATGTGGATTTCGGGAACAGGATCCGATATTTTGGAGATTTCTGTGAAGGAAAGACGGGACTGTACGACGACAACGGTCACGGCACACATGTGTCCGGAATCGTGGCGGGCAGTGGCGAGGCATCGAGAAAAGAATACGGGATGCCGGTTTGCCACGGCATTGCACCGCAGGCGGATATCGTGATGTTAAAGGTGCTAGACGCCAAGGGGAACGGAAATACCAGGGATGTTCTGGCGGGAATGGAGTGGATTGCAAAGAACCAGCAGGAATATCAGATCCGCCTGTTGAATATTTCCGTTGGAATGCTTCCAAGCGCGGGAGAGCGGGAACAGCAGGAACTTCTTAGCGCGGTGGACGATCTCTGGGACAGGGGGATCATGGTTGTCGCGGCAGCCGGAAATAACGGCCCTAAGGAAAATTCGGTGACCATTCCCGGAATCTCAAGAAAGATTGTAACGATTGGAAGCAGTGACGACGGAAAGAGCGAGCCGGGGAAGCGGGGGCTTAAGACGGGGTACAGCAGCAACGGTCCGACGGCATGCTGTATTGTAAAGCCGGAAATCCTGGCTCCGGGCACGGCGATTAAAAGCTGCGGCAGGGAAAAAAACGGATACCGGGTAAAGAGCGGGACTTCCATGGCGGCGCCGGTTGTCACGGGTGCACTGGCGCTTGCATTTCAGAAGTATCCGTATCTGTCGCCGGCGGAGATGAAGCTGCGCCTGTACGAGAGAGCGTATCCGCGGGGAGAGCAGCTTGGCAGAAAATGCTGGGGAATGATTCATGTCGACCATCTGGTGAGAGGCTGAAGAGGAGCGGGAGGCTGAAGAAAATAGAATGCTGCAAGACGGAAAGGAAGGGAAGGGGAGGGGACGTGACCGGCGGTTGACATTTTATATGAAAAAACGTAAGATAAAGGATACGGTTTTGAAAGGGAGGAGACTTATGAAGAAGATTGCACACCTTCTGATGGGAAGATTGACCATTGTCGGGGTTTCGATATTGCTGCAGATCTGCTGGCTGTTTCTGGTGCTGTGGAAATTCAGCTATCAGTTCACCTATGCGAACCTGATAATCCGCGCTGCGGCGATTGTTCTGGTGCTTGTGATTGCGAACAAGTGGGAGAATCCGGCGAATAAACTTTCCTGGACGTTTCTGATTCTGTTGTCGCCGATCCTTGGAATCATGTTGTATTTCCTGTTTGGACGCTCCGGTCTGACGAAGCACACCAGAGAACAGATGGATGCCGTGAACCGGAAAGTGGATGCCTGCATGCCGGTAGACGAGGAGGCGGTCCGGCTGCTGCAGGAGGCGGATCCATCGGTCTTACGACAGTCAAAATATATTGCGGACTGGGGACATTTTCCGGTCTACCGGAATACCGCCACAAAGTATTATGAGAGCGGGGAGGCGATGTTCCCGGATATGCTTGCAGCGTTGGAGAGCGCGGAACACTTTATTTTTCTGGAGTATTTCATCATCGAGGAGGGACATATGTTCCACCAGATCGAGGATATCCTGGAGAAAAAGGTCAAAGAGGGCGTGGAGGTACGCCTGATCTACGATGATGTCGGCTGCATCGGCACACTGCCGCCGCGGTATTATAAGCAGCTTCAGAAAAAGGGCATCAAGTGCGCTGCCTTTAATCCGTTCCGGCCGTTGCTCTCGGTAATCATGAACAACCGGGATCACCGGAAGATTTTTGTGGTGGACGGCGCGGTCGGTTTTACGGGCGGGATCAATCTGGCAGATGAATATATCAATGAGGTAAAACGGTTCGGCTACTGGAAGGACACCGGCGTGCGCATCGAGGGCGAGGCGGTCTGGAGTCTGACCAGCATGTTTTTGTCCATGTGGAATTACATCGTCCATTCCACGGAAGATTACAGCCGGTTTATGCCGGCACAGCATCAGAAAGCACCCTTTGAGAATGACGGGTTCGTGCAGCCGTACGGTGACAGCCCTCTGGATCATGAGAATGTGGGCGAAAATATTTACCTGAATATCATAAACAGGGCAAAGAATTACGTCTATATCTTCACACCGTATCTGATCATTGACCATGAGATGCTGACGGCGCTCTGCAACGCGGCGAAGGACGGTGTGGACGTGCGGATTGTGACGCCGGGGATTCCGGACAAGAAGATGATTTTCCTGCTCACGCAGTCCTACTATGCACCGCTCATACAAAGCGGGGTAAAAATTTATCAGTACACGCCGGGATTTATTCACGCAAAATGTTTTGTCTGTGACGATGAGATCGCAACGGTGGGCAGCGTGAATCTTGACTTCCGCAGCCTGTATCTGCATTTCGAGTGCGGCGTTTTCTTCTACCGCTCCGCGGTTGTGGCACAGGTAAAGGAAGACTGCCTGAATACGTTTGCGTGCTCAGAGCAGATGACGGCAGAGTTCTGCAGAAACCGGCCGGTACCGGTACGGCTTCTGCAGAGTGTGCTGCGCCTGCTGGCACCGCTATTATAATAGAAAAAAGTCAGGTCAGAAGATAGAAAAGCGCCATCTTGAAATAATCGCGGTATGAGGCGGCGTGAACATCCGCAGTGTAACGGATATTCACGGAGCCGAGTTCCCTGCCGCCTGCGGAGTAGACAACCCTGCCGGCCACGTCACCCTTTCTGACAGGTGCTGTGACCGTCTCGGGGAGAATCTGCTCTTTTTTTACATCAGAGAGGTCCTCGCCTTTTACAGACAGGTAGGAGAAGGGAGAGTCGTAGGCGAGACCGACGGCGGTTTCGGTGCCCTTTGTCACAGGAAGATCGGGCAGAGCGTCCGTGTTTTCCTCCGTGTACAGGCGGCATTTTCCGAATCCGTAATTTAAAAGCGTGGTGGCATCTGCAAAGCGCACTTTGTAATCGGGCGCTGCCATGACGACGGCGATCAGTTCCAGACCGTCTTTTTCTGCGGTGGCAGACACGCAGTATTTGGCGAGACTGGTGGAACCGGTCTTTAATCCGGTGGCATACTCATACTGCCGGATGAGTTTGTTGGTGTTGGTCAGACCGAATTCCGAACTTCCCTTTGCCGTGACATGGGTGATGTTTTCCATCCAGATGGTGCAGTAGTTGTGGATTTCGGGATGGTTTACGGTGAGTTCGCGGGACATAAGGGCGACGTCGTAGGCGCTTGTCATGTGCCCTTCCGTATCGAGACCACAGCAGTTGACAAAGGTGGTGTCTTTCATGCCGAGCCCTCTGGCACGCTCGTTCATCTGACGGACGAATTCGGATTCGGAACCGCAGAGATATTCCGCCATGGCGACGCAGGCATCGTTGGCGCTCGCAACGCTGATACATTTGATCATGGTCTCTACGGTCTGGGTCTCCCCAGGCTCTAAGAACACCTGTGAGCCGCCCATGCTTGCAGCGTATTCCGACACGGTCACCGTGTCGGTCAGGGAGATCTGTCCGCGCTCTATGGCATCGAAAATGAGAATCAGGGTCATGATTTTTGTGATACTTGCGGGATGCCGGATTTCATGTGCGTTTTTTTCGTAGACCACAGTTCCGGTGGACGCCTCCATCAGAAGAACGCTCGGCGCCGAGACGGAAAGGTCGGCTTCGCTGTTTTCCGCCGCAAGAACGGGAGAAGAGAGAGTGAGGGTGCAGCATAACAGAAAAGAAAGAAACTGCTTCAAGGTATTCTCCAGGATTCTTTTTGTTACTATTGTAGAGGAAGAACCTGTACATTATGCAGCGTGCACAAAAAGAAATTGGCATCCCGCGGGAAACTCTCATTTGAAACACTAATTATAGTAGAGAAGATTGTGCGAAAATACTAAATATAGGAAAAAACCTTGAATTTTTCGAGGAAACAATGTAAAATGGATACGTTGAAGATGTGGCAGAGAGGTTCTGCCGCCGGAGAGGATAAGAGAATCAGATGGAAATGACCGTAAAACTGCAGGTATTTGAGGGACCTTTAGATCTGCTTTTGCACTTGCTCGAGAAGAATAAAGTAAATATCTATGATATTCCGATTGTGGAGATCACGAATCAGTATATGGAATACATCGCAGAGATGAAGCGTCAGGATCTGAATGTGGTAAGCGAATTTCTTGTCATGGCGGCGACACTCATTGACATCAAATCCCGCATGCTTCTTCCGGCTCCGGAGACGGAGGACGAGGAAGAAGAGGATCCGCGTGCGGAACTGGTACAGCAGCTTTTGGAGTACAAGATGTACAAATGTATGGCATACGAGCTGCGTGACCGCCAGATGGATGCGGAGCGTGTCCTTTTTAAGGAGCCGACCATTCCGCCGGAGGTGGCAGAGTATGAGGAGCCGGTCAACATGGAGGAGCTCGTCTCGGATGTAACGCTTGCCAGATTGAATGAGATTTTTAAGTCCATCATGAAAAAGCAGGTGGACAAGATTGATCCGATCCGTTCCAAGTTCGGCAAGATTGAGAAGGAAGAGGTATCGCTTTCGGACAAGATGGCATATCTGGAGAATTACTGCCTGACGCACAGCCGGTTCAGTTTCCGCAGTCTCCTTGAGGCACAGGCGGGCAAGATGGAGATCATTGTCACGTTTCTCGCCATTCTGGAACTGATGAAGACAGGCAAGATATTTATATCACAGGAACACACCTTTGATGATATTCTGATTCAGTCAAAGATTGTGGCATAGAGTTGGAGTTTTCGGGATGAATGAAAAGAATTACGAGGCGATCATTGAGGCGATCCTCTTTACGATGGGAGAATCGGTAGAGCTGGACAAGATCGCCGCAGCCATAGAACTGGATAAAAAAGAGACAAAAGCGATCATTGAGAAGATGATGAAGCACTACGAGAATCCGTCCATCGGTGTGAAGATTATTGAGCTGGACGATGCGTATCAGATGTGCACCAAAAGCGAGATGTACGAATATCTGATCAAGATTGCGAGACAGCCAAAGCGCCATGTCCTGACGGATGTTCTTCTGGAGACGCTGTCCATCATCGCTTACCGGCAGCCGGTGACAAAGATGGA
>ERZ773188.2668-NODE-2668-length-16650-cov-4.669720_pt1 | contig 16650 bp, 6 predicted proteins | sample MGYA00581011_ERZ773188 | MGnify/ENA primary metagenome ERZ773188 (study PRJEB29015, sample SAMEA2737798) | human gut metagenome | biome: human gut; feature: human-associated habitat; material: faeces | place: China | collected 2012 ...
TCACACCGCTGCCGCCACCGCTGGACTTGTGATACAGCTCAACCTCGCCGGTCAGGGTCGTGTAGTTGTCATCATCAGGCGTGAAGCGCCATTTGTAGGTCGTGTTGGCCTTGACCGTGGTATCGTCGGGCAGGGGCTCGCCCTTGTCATCCACCCATTCCAGCTTGCCATCACTGGGATTCAGAGTGCTTCCCTTGGTGGTCAGCGCCGCGTCCTTCAGCGTCTTGCCGCTGGTGGTGATCTTGGTGTAGTTCGGCTCGCCGGTAGGCGTGGCCGGTTTGATCATGAGCACGAAGGGAGCGCTGGTGACGTCGTTGTAGTCGTTGTCGCCCGCCTTAGTCGCGATGACGCTGACAGAGCCGACCTTGACGGGAGTCAGAACGCCGGTTTCGGGATCGATGGTCGCCTCGCCGGTGCTCGCGTCTGTGTCGATGCGGTAGGTCACTGTGCCCGTGCCGGAGCCGCCAGTGGTGGTCAATGTCAGTGTCTGACCGTAGACCACACTACCCGCACCGGTGATGGTCAACGGCTTCTGATCGTCCTTTTCTGTCAGAGTGACGTTCAGCGTGATGGTGAAATCCTCGTAATTGTCACAGGACGCCTTGAGGGTGATGGTGATCTTGTCACCCGCCTTGCCGCCGGAGATGGCATAGGTCAGCAAGATGCCGTCCGCTGCGAAGTCTTGCTTGGACAGGACGATGCTCGCCTCGCTGCTGAACGTCCAGTCCTGCCCGGCGGGCAGTCCGGCCCAGTCCGGCGTGTAGGTGTGATCCGAGGCGTCCGTGTACTTTTGCTCCAGCTCGACCGTTTTGAGGTTGCCGCCATCTGCCTTGTTCACCGTGACTTCAAGTTCAATGTTCTCCACTGTGTTGTAGTTTTCGGTGTCCTTCGGAGTGAACTTTGCCTGGAAGGTCTTGGCGGCAGTCGAAGCGCCGCCCACAGATTCGCTGCTATCCATCCAACTCCAGCCGTCCGGCAGCGTCACATCCGCCAGCGTCTGACCGTATTTTGCCGTCAGCCCGGTGGGAACAGTGTAGGTCGGCGTTGCCTTAGCTACCACAAATTCGCAATACACAGCTTCAAATCCGTAGTAGTTATCCGTATCACCAATGCTGGCGTACATACGGTAGGTACCGGCGTTCAGCGCGGGCGGATTCTGAATATCCCACGTCTGAACGGAGCCGCTGCCAGCAGCGGCATAACGGTAGGTCACTTGAGCATTCAAATCGCCCGTCCGGTCTGTCAAGGTCGGTGTGCTGGGCGTTTTACCGTAAGTATAGCCCGCCATGCTGAGCTTGCCGTACTGTTGAGCCTTTTCGACAGTGATATTCGATCTTCCCGAAACCGTTAAATACTTCTCGGTGTCAGTCGGTTCGAAAATCCACTCGGCTGCATAGGTACCGTTCCCAACCACGGGTATATGCGTGCCGTCCACCCATTCAAAGGTTCCATCGACATCCACGTTGTTGACATTATCATGGAGCTTGCCGGAGAGAGCGATGGTATTCAGGGCGTCGCCGTAGGTGATGGCGTTCTTGCTCAGCGTCGGTGTGCCGGTGGGAGTGATCCTGTTCTTCGCAATGACGTTGATGGTCAAGATGATATCCTGATAGTTGCTCGTGGAGACGGTAACAGTGATCGTGCCGAATTGTCCTTCGTCCGTGCCGCTTCTGTTTGCGTCCAGTGTCAGCTCACCGGTCTTGCCGTTTACAAGGGTAATAAAGGAGCCAACGCCCAGATTGGTATCAACCTTCTTGTCATAGGTGATCGTGCCGTAGTCACAGGGAGCAGTCAGCTTCGGCAGCAGCGTTGAGAGGTCAAAGGAATAGGTCTTGTGCAGGCCATTGGTGATGGTCAGCGTACCGGACTGGATATTTGTGGGCGCAGCGGCCTTGGTGATGGTGAAGTCCTGGGTTTTCTCCTTGATGACGTAGTTGCCGCCTGCAACGTCCTTGATGGTCACCCGGCCGGTACCGGCGTTGGTGTTGTTGGAATACTCTACCGTGTATTCGTCTGTCGGAATGACCTCATTTCCGTCCTTGAGGGTCACGGTCGGCTCCAGCGCATCGCCGGTGTAGGTGCAGGATGCGACTTCAATCGCGGGTGTCACTTCTCTTGGCGTAATCTTCCACTTGACCGCGGCCTTACCGGTGTAGTTGCCGGTACCCTCGATAGTCAGGGTGAGGCTGTCATTGACATTGGTGGCCGTGTTGCCGCTTACAATACGGTAGGTAATATTTTCAGTCCATTTTTCCAGTGCCACACCGGTAATCTTCGGCGATTGCTCCGCCGCGTTGTATTCGAGGTCGGCAGATTCCAGCGTAATCACTGCGCCCTCGATGGACTTGGGAGCGACCTCGACAGTTGCGGTGTCGGTTACGGTTGCGTATTCCTCGGAATCCGGAGTGAACGTCCATTCGACACTATGACCAAGCGTACTCGCGTCCAGAATCGTATTGTCCGGTTGCTGCCACGAGAAAGTGCCCTCGACCTTTGCGCCGGTATTGGGGTCTTTCATCTTGCCCGAAATTTCGCTCTTGCTCAGTGTGTCACCGTAGGTAATCGGCGTTGCGGTGATCTCGCCGTCCAGCACGGGAACGATCTTGTTCTTCGCGATGACTTCAACGGTCAGGAGCATGTCCTGATAGTTGTCCGTGGTGATCTTGACGCCTACGGTTCCGACGGAACCTTCGGTCTGAGATTCGACAGCCGGGACAGTCAACTGGAACTCATCGTTTGATGTGATCATTGCCGTCGAATTTGCGTAGCCGCCCTCTCCAATCAGATCGAAGTTGCAGGCCTCATATTTGATGGAGCCGTACTTACAATTATCGCCCAGCGTCGGCAGCGCGGGAAGATTGACCAAGTAAGTCTTTGCCAGCCCGTTGATAACGGTCAGCTCTACGGGCTGCACTGTGGGCGCAGCGGCCTTGGTGATGGTGAACCGGTTCACATCATCGGTCGCGAAAACGTCGCTGACCTTTGTGGTACCTTCCGACTTACCTTCAAACACATAGTTATTGCTTGTGAGCGTCATGGTGAAGGAAAGCGCCTTTCCGTTTCCGACCTCCGGCGAGGGCAGATAACTCCCGTCCGCCTGCTTACTGGTAAATTGGGCGTCAGAGAAGGAGAGCGCCGTATCGGGAAGTTTAATCTTCGCCGTTTTGCTGAGGAACGTCAGCTTGTCCGCAGTGAGCGTGACATCTGCACTGCCGTCGTAGGTCTTGGAGATTGACGAAACAGAGAGAAGGCTGATCGGCAGCGGGTCGATGGTCACGGTGAACGTACCGGTAGCTGGTTCGTGGTTCGCGGCTTCCGCCTTGTAGTAAACGGTGTATGTGCCCGCGTCGGTGAATGTCGGTCCGTCCGAAGTATAGTTGCCATCTACCTTGTCGCTGTAGGTGAACGTCACGGGAGTGCTGTCTACGCTTTGTCCAGACGCGATGATCGATGCGATCTGTTCCTCGCCGGTGTAATACATGCTGGATGCTTTCACGGAAACGGTCAGCTCCGCCGGTTTGACCTTGATGGTCACAGTTTCGGTCACGGTCGCGTATTTCTCGTAGCCCGCAGCCGGAGTGAACGTCCATTCGGCTTCATAGTCGCCTGCGTTAGGATTGATCGTGCCGTCCGTCCACGCGAACGTACCGTTAACGGATTTGCCGGTGTCGGGATCCTTCATCGTGCCCGAAATCCGGCTCTCGCTCAATGTCTGGCCGTAGGTAATCTCGCTTGCAGTGATTGTGCCGTCCGGCGTGGGCTTGATCTGGTTCACCGCGTTGAGGACGAGCGTCAGTTGAAAGTTTTCGTAGTTGGTGGTGGTGACCGTCACTTTGACGGTACCGATCTGGCCGGTCGCTGTTCCATCTTTCGCATAGAGACCTACCAAAGTCAGCTTGCTCCCCTCAAATTCCGCTATCTCCGGGTCGAGATAATATCCATGAGCGGTGAAGTTGATAGCAGTCTGCCGATTCCCCAAATCGTAGCGCACTGTGCCGTAATCTCCATTGGGCGCTTCGGGCAGCAGCTTGCTGAAATCGTAGGTGTACGTCTGCTGTGTGCCGTTGATTACGTTCAGTGTGTCGGTCGGGATATTCATGGGCGGGGCGGCCTTATTGATCTGGAAGGTCTTATCATCAAAATCCGCGCCGTTCAGTGTAAAGTCCTTTTGGGTCGTGCCGTCTTCAAAGACATAGCCCGCATTCTTTAACTCGATGGTGAAGGAGACAGTCTTTTTCTGGCCGGCATCGGCGGAATCATAGTGGGCGTTGGACACCTCATAATCTGTACCCTTACCGCTGCTTTGCAAGACCTCAATGGCGGAATACACGCTCTTGCGTCCTGCCTGGATGCCATGCTCCTGCCAGAATGCAAGGATATCTGACACGGAGGCAGGATGTTTATCATCTGTACGTTTATATAAATACCGCTGTAAGAGCAACAGTCCGTATTGGGATCCGTTTTTCATGCTGAGACCTCCGGTCCAAATTCATATCTTCTCTTATAGTTTAATGAGCGGATCTTATTCCGTCAACTGTTTCTGACTCCGTGATGGTCAGGCGCATCGCATTTTGTCTGCACTATTGCTTTATAATAGAATACCAACGGCCTGCACAAGACCTATTCTCTTGCTCTCTCAACGCTGCTGCCGAAGCTGACTGCTCCCTGTGACTATGGCTCAATCACCTATGACAAGAAGGTTGTTACCGATCTGGGCACTGGCTCCTTTATTACCCTTGTAAACGGCAAGACCGGTGAACTGACGCTGGAAGCAAACAGAAGCGGCACAGACGAAGGACGACTCGGCACGATCACTGTTACAATCTCCACGAGCAACTATCAGGATATCACTCTGACCATCAACGTCAGCGCGGAAAACAAGATCACTCCGCAGGCGGACGGCGCAGTGACGGCAACGGACATCACCCATGGTCAGACACTGAATGACAGCAAGATCGCGGGCAAGGTGAAGGACGGCGACAAGATGGTTAACGGTACGTTCGCATGGGTGGACGGCACAGGCGCTGTATCCTACCGCATTGACACTGCTAACAGCACAGGCGAGGCGACCATCGATCCCAACACCGGCGTTCTGACTCCAGTCAAGGTCGGCTCCGTGAGCGTCATCGCAACCAAGGCGGGCGACAACGACTACAACGACGTCACTAGTGCTCCCTTCGTGCTCATGATCAAACCGGCCACGCCCACCGGCGCGCCGAACTACACCAGAATCACCATAAGCGGTAAGACACTGAAGGACGCGGCGCTGACCATCGAGGGCAGCACGCCGAACCCCAATGACGGCAAGCTGGAATGGGTGGATGACAAGGAAAATGTCCTATCCGGCAATACCACGGTCGAGGACAACACGGCCTACAAGTGGCGCCTCACGCCTACTGACACCAACTACACGACACTGACCGGCGAGGTTGAGCTGTATCACAAGTCCAGCGGTGGCGGCAGCGGTGTGACGGCTCCCTCCATCACGGTCCCCGTTTCCTCTGAGCAGGAGACCGTGAAGGTGGATGCGATCGTTTTTGGCAGCACCGCAGCCGTGGAGGTCACCGACAAGCAGCTCGATCAGGTCACTTCGGGCGGCGACATCGTCACCGTGGACGTCTCCGGCCTTAAGGACGTGGACAGCGCCAAGGGCACCGGCGAGACGACGTTCAGCCCCAACGCAGATTGCACCAGAGCGCAGATCGTAACCCTCCTCTGGCGTTGCAAGAAGTGACCCAGCTGAACAGCAAAGCCGCTGACATGACCACATAAGCGAACATCGGACAGCGCAGCGGATAGGCTTTTTGCCATGACGCTGCGCTGTCCTGATTTTATATTCCGCATGTTTCCATACTATCGTAAACGGTAAATAACCCGTACCTGCTAAAGCGGGAACAAATATGTCATACTTGTCGCGGGGAGGGTTCTTAATACTCCTCGCGGCATTACATATAGGGAGGTCTGTGCATGGAATACGGCTACGCGAGAATTTCCACAAGAGAACAAAATGAGGAGCGCCAGCTCATCGCCCTGCGGGAGTTTGGGCGGAACGACGGCCAGATCATTCTGGATAAGCAGTCCGGCAAGGATTTTGACCGACGCGGCTACAGGAGGCTGCTGCGAAAATTGAAAGACGGCGACACCCTTGTCATCAAGAGCATCGACCGTCTCGGGCGAAATTATGAAGAGATCCTGGAGCAATGGCGCGTTATTACCAAAAAGAAAGGAGCGGCCATCGTCGTGCTGGATATGCCGCTGCTCGACACGCGCCGGAGCCGCGACCTGACCGGTACGCTGATCGCGGATATCGTGCTCCAGCTTCTGAGCTATGTGGCGCAGACGGAGCGTGAATTCATCCATCAGCGGCAGGCGGAGGGCATCGCTGCGGCAAAGGCGCGGGGCGTAAAGTTCGGACGTCCCTATAAGGAACTGCCCGCTGGATTTCAGGAGGTCAAGGCGCGTTGGGAGCGCGGTGAGCTGTCGGCGCGGGCAGCGGGCAAAGAACTGCACATTGCACACAGCACATTTTTGTACTGGGTGCGCGGCAATATATGTTAAAAAGTCGTTAAACGCGAGAATTGTCGGATATAAAAGTAGACCTTTTTGGGCACCTTGCTATTGATATTTTGGACAAAACGTGATACTATAAGGTCCTAAAAGAATCGTTTATTGGGTAATGGTCAACAAAGCCTACATTATTGACCACTGTCCGGCTATAAGGGAGATTGCCGGTTTGAGCGCCGAAAGGACGGGCTGGCGGATCGGAAGCAAGGGGTGAGCATGGATGCGAACATCGTTCTACGACTTTTGCGTAAAGCAGGTCCATAGGGCTCTGCTGGCGCAGTGGGACGAGGTTCGCAACGCGCCGCTTACGACTGGAAACGTTTCCTTCGGAAGTCATCAAAAGGTATGGTGGCAGTGCTCCAAGGGTCACAGTTGGCAGGCCAAGGTATACTCCCGCTCGGAGGGCAGCGGCTGCCCGTACTGCACCGGACGCAAGGAAACGCCTGAGAACTCGCTGGCGATACAGGTTCCTGCCCTTGAGGCTGAGTGGGATGCGGAGAAAAACACTCCGCTGAAGTTCGCCGACCTGACCATCGGCAGCCACAAAAAGGTCTGGTGGCGGTGCCCTGCGGGACATTCCTACGATTCGGTCGTCAAGAGCCGTGTGCTGGGCACCGGCTGTTCCGTCTGCGCGGGGCGTGTTGTTCTGCCGGACGAAAACTCCCTCGCGGCAAGGTATCCCGCACTTGTTGCCGAATGGGATACCGAGAAGAACGCTCCTCTATTGCCGACGCTGGTCGCCCCGGGAACGGTGAGAAAGGCCTGGTGGCGCTGTCCCAAGGGGCACAGCTACCGTGCCGCCATCTCATCCCGCGCGGGTGGTGGAACAGGCTGCCCATTCTGCGCAGGGCAAAAGGTCATACAGGGCGAAAATGACTTCGCTTCGCAATACCCGCAGCTTGCCGCCCAATGGGACCGACAGAAAAACGGCGCTCTGATACCGGAGGCAGTGACTTCCGGCTCCAACCGCCGCGTGTGGTGGCGCTGCGAAAAGGGACATTCCTATCCGGCTGTTATAGCTCACCGCGTGCGGAGTGGAAGCGATTGTCCGTATTGCTCCAACCACAAGATTCTGCCCGGCTTCAACGACCTCGCGACGATAGATCCGGTCGTTGCCTCGCAATGGCACCCGACGCGCAACGGCAGCCTTACACCGCAGCAGGTGACGCCCGGCAGCCGCCGCAAGGTCTGGTGGCTCTGCGATAAGGGTCATGCGTGGCGTTCGGTCATCAGCAGCCGCACGGGAAAGAAATGGTGCGGCTGTCCGATCTGCGCGGGCAGACCATTGAGCCAATGCACAGCGATTCTAAGTGAATCTCCGGCAGAGCCGGTGAAATAAGTGCCCACCTGCAGGGAGCTGCAGAATATATAAATCTCTCATAGGAGGATCAAAATGAAACGCAAAGCATTATCTCTCATTCTTGCGTTTGCCATGGCAGTCAGTCTGTTCACGGTAGGCGCAAGCGCGGCGGAGCCTACCTACGGCGACACCGCGGGCCACTGGGCCGAGGCCTCCATCGAACGCTGGAGCGGCTACGGCATTATCCAGGGCAGCAACGGCAAGTTTGACCCGGACGGTCAGCTTACCTGTGCACAGCTCGCCACCATTCTGGCAAGACTCCTGAAGCTGCCCGCCGCAAAGGACGCAGGCTTCATCGATAACCCGGCGGACGCCTGGTATTATGACGCCATCAACCGCTGTGCCGCCGCTGGCATTCTGAAAGGAAACGGCGATGGCACCGTGACGCCGAATGCGTCCATTACCCGTGAGCGCGCCATGGTCATGTTGGGCCGCGCTCTGGGTATCGAGCCCATCGAAAACCCCAATCTGACGCAGTTCACGGACGGTGCGCAGGTGGCGTCCTATGCCCGGGGCATGCTGGCTGCTCTGATCAGAGCCGGTATTGTGGGCGGCGTGACTGCCGACCAGCTGGCTCCTCAGAACAACATCACCCGCGCAGCCACCGTCACGATTCTTGACCGCGCCATCGGCACCTATGCGGACAAGGCTGGCGAGACGGTCAAGGCTGACGGCAAGGGTCTCGTGCTCGTCGTCGCCGAGAACGTCAAGATCACCGGCGCTCCCGAGGGCACCAAAATCGTGGTTGCGGACGGCGCGACCGGCCTGACCGTCAACGGCAAGTCCGTCTCCGACGACCAGACCTACATCGTCCCCAAGACCACCACCGGCTCCGGCAGCTCCTCCGGCGGTTACAGCCACAGCCACAGCTATAATGAGACTACTCATAAGTGCTCCTGCGGTGCGTTTGCCCCCACAGTCGTTGCGACCATCGGCAATACCAACGGATACCTGACGCTGGAAGCTGCTGTTGCAGCGGCGCAGAGCGGCGACATTGTGAAGCTGGTGAAGGATACCAGCGAGAATATTATAATCCCCAACGGCAAGACGATCGTCATTGACTTAAACGGTAAAAAACTGACGAATGCAGATAGCCATACAATCGTCAATAACGGCAATTTGACCATTCAAGGCAGTGGCACTGTAGATAATGTGACACATCAAAAGGCTGCTCTGGTCAACTATGGTACTGCTGTGCTGAATGGTGGTACTTATACCCGTAGCTTAGAGAATCCTGAAAATAATAAAGATAACTCCGGCGGCAATAGCTATTATACCATCCTAAATGATAAGGGCGGCAATATGACTATCAACGCCGGTGTTGAGGTTACCAACGTCGGTCATTTCTCCAGTATGATTTGCAATGGCGGTGATGCGAATAGTTCCGCCATGTCTAAGCTGACCATTCACGGCGGTGTTTTCTCCGGAGGTATCAATACCGTCAAAAACGATGAACTTGGCGAACTTACAATTACCGACGGCTCTTTCTCCAATGCCTCTCAGTGTGTTATCATGAACTGGCACAAGGCCAACATCTCTGGCGGTACTTTTGAAACGAACGAAGGTGCTGAAACTGTTTTGTTTACCGCAAAGTACCATGATACTCGCGCCATTGGTAAACTGACGCTCACTGGCGGTACTTATATTTGCAAGACTGATCAAGCGCTGTTGTGTGATCGCTATAACAACAACGAAAAGTATTTAGGAACCGCTTCTATCGCTGGCGGCACATTCTCTCGTCAGCCCGAGGCGAAATATATCGCCGCAGGCTATGAGGCTAAGGACAATGGAAACAACACATGGACGGTCGGCGCAGCGGCGAGTGCCGCCTTCGCCGCGCAGGTCGGCGGTGTGATGTACACGACCCTCGCTGATGCCCTTGCCGCGGCGGACGAAAACGCGATCGTGAAGCTGCTGGAGGATGTGACCGGTCAGGTCGCTATCCCTGCCGGGAAGAAGCTTACGCTTGATCTGAATGGAAAGACGATCACGCATAGTGGGACCGCGATCATCAACAACGGCACGCTGATCGTGAAGAACGGCGCGGTCGTCTCTACCGGAAATTGCGGCATCGGCGTCGGCAGCAACTCTGAAACCACCATCCTGAGCGATGTGACGGTTACCGCGCAGGAAAGCGCCGTGATCACGAGCAAATCCACCGGCGCCAAAATCTTCATTGAGGGCGGCACCTTTACCTCGACGGACAACGCGGTGATCGCGGGCAACGGCTCGGAGCGCACGGGCAATCCCAATATCATCGTCATCAACGGTGGTACCTTTAATGGCGGCATTACGACCGCCGGCTATGTTGCCTGCGGCATCTACGCGCCGTGGAAGGATCAGATTACCGTGAACGGCGGCACGTTCCACATCACGGGCGGCGCGGGCATCGTGGCCCGTGCGGGTCAGGTGTCGGTGAACGGCGGTACGTTCATCTGCACCGGCAATGCGACCGGTAAGGTCGGCGATTCCCGCGTGGTCGTTCCCTGCGCCGCGCTTGTATTCGACAGCGAGGCGAATTATCCCGCGCTGACCAACGAATCCGTGATCCTCGTGAAGAATGGCACCTTTACCGTGGAGAGCGGCGTTGCTGTGGCGCACGCGGTCAAGGCCGCGGAAGATCTTAACCCGCGCATCGTGATCGAGGGCGGCAGCTTCTCCGGCAATCCGACCACGTTTGTCAAAGAGGGCTGCACGGCTCAAGAGAAAGACGGTATCTGGACGGTGCAGAAGAGCGAGTGAGCGGATGCGGCTATCTGAGCGGTAGCGAACTGCGTGGAAGCAGATCGCGAAGCGCAGAGCATCTGAGTGATTTCATATTTCAAGCTGCTCATGGATGCAGTCCTCACTTTCTTTTTTGACTGAAATGGTTTTTGTTTTTCCGGTGTAGCGAATCCACGCTTTGGCCAGCCGAACGGCAGGTAAAATGGCACATGCTTCTCGGGTCAGCATAAGACCCATAGGGAGTGTCGCTGCCCTACGACATCCTCAATCCCAACGACATGAACATGCCCGATGGCCAGACACCCACCGTTACCGGTAACATACTTGCCGAAGGCGTGAAAACCATTGTTGAGTGGACGTCTAACACCAAGCTTACCGGCTTGTCTTTTGTTGTGACCGTGTAATTATTTCAATACCTATATGTTTCAAGCGCCCGCGCGGTTTCGCGCGGGCGCTTGCCCTTTTTACCGCTCCATATCAGCCGCAGGCACGAAAAGGCGAAGCGCTCCCGCTTCGCCTTTTTGCCCCATGTGGGGCACGAACACTGTCGAAATAAATCCCGCGGTGAGACGCAGTTGCTTTTCTCTGCTTGCCGGATTTTATTGCAAGCAAGGAACTCGTCACCGAGAAAAACAGCCAATGGCAACAAAAGCGATGCGATTCGATGAACGTCCCTGTTTTACTATTCTTTACACTTGTCAGTGATTGCATTGGGGTTAAGCATTTTCTTTGGTACTCTGCTCAGCAGTTTCTCGGCCCGCTTGTTACGCTCTTCCAGCACAGCGAGTTTCGCGCGCTGCTCCTGACGTTTGTCACAATACTGACGATGCTGCCGGCGATGACGCTGCCGGCGCTGGCGGCGTCCAGCGGAACCGTGACCGGTTTAGCCGATGAAAACATCGGCTTGAGCTTTAGCGGTGACGTGGACAACGCTTGGTCGGCCAATGGTACGGGCATTACCGGTGCAGCTACCAGCACAGGTGGAACATGCGGCGATACACCCCAGAAATCCACACTGACAATTACAAATAAGAAGTCGACAACGGCAACCCTTTCCTTTGACTACTCTATTGAACAAAATAGCGGAGAAATTGAGGTGGATGGTAAAAAGGTTTCTTCGGGTGCCAGTTTTACCAAGGAACTGGCGGCAAACGAGAGCGTTAAAGTATACATCAAGTCTGGCAGCACCAGTGCTGCAACGAAGATCACCCTTACCAACGTGGTTCTGGTAAGCGAAGTCAATGCAACTGCGACTTTCGTGCCTGCTGAAAACGGTACTTATACAGTAGACGGAAAACTCATTACCGAGGAATACAGCAAAACGCAAAGTTCCATGACCGCTTATCAGGTCGAGGCGACCCCGGCGGAGGGCTACCGCTTTATGGGTTGGTACGATGTGGACAGCGGAAAGTGCATCAGCACCGATGCCAAGACCGCGCTATACTTTGACAGTAACCGTACCATCACGGCGCGATTCGCAAGTAGAGCGGCGGCCCTGTTTGAAACCGGAGGACAACCGTTTGACGATCTGGGCGATGCGGTTTCCTATGCGCAGGCAAACGGCCAGTCCAGAATTATCTTGGCGACCGATGGTTCTATCAGCGGTACCTATACTATTCCGGCTGGAATTACACTGCTGATCCCATTTGATGATGCGGGAACACTGTATACGGATGCTCCTGCGGCGATTCGGACGACTCCCGCGTCTAAGCCTTTCCGGACGCTGACGATGAGCAAAGGCACGTCTATTACGGTCAATGGCGCGATCAGCTTGGGCGGCAGGTATTTTGCCGCTGGCGGCGGTCAGCAGGGACGTCCCGTTGGTGATTACGGCTATATCAAAATGGCGGATAACAGCTCCATCACGGTCAAGAACGGCGGCAAGCTCTATGCATGGGGCTTTATCTCCGGCAGCGGCTCTGTTCTGGCGGAATCCGGCGCTACGGTGTACGAATTCTATCAGATTGCAGACTTCCGCGGCGGCAGCGCATCTTCCAATATGCGCCACAAGGTGTTCCCATTTTCGCAGTACTTCGTACAAAACATCGAAGTTCCCTTGACGTTGAATGCCGGCGCCAATGAACAGGTTTATAGCGGCGTTTATGCAATGAAGAGCACATATACTACTGCTATTAATTTCATTGGCGACACCGGTATGTTCAAAGTGGAATCCGGTAGCTTTACTAAGGATTACGATGAAAAGACGGATCGTCTTGTATTCACAGTAAACGGCGAAGCGGCATTGAACACGTTGTCGCTGACGCTTGCAGGCATGGATGTCAACTCTGCAAGCTACGTATTGCCTATCACCAACAACATTACCATCAATATCCAGTCCGGAAATGTGACGATCAATCAGACGGCAGCTCTGCTGGCGGGCGTTGAGGTCAACATTGCCGAGGGCGCTGGCCTGACAGTTGCAAACGAAAAGAATATCTATTTCTATGACAGCGATGAGTGGAACTCCGACAACTTTGTCTGGGGTCCCTGCAAGTTTAAGTCCGTGGCCTATGCGCCGGGTAAGGCATACAACCGCTCCGATAACGACTTGGTTGATGCGAAGATGGATGTGAACGGCAGCGTAACGGCTATTGGCGCCATCTACACCACCAATGGCGGCGCTGACATTTGCAGCAGCAACGGAACCGGCAAATATGTGCAGCAGAGCATACTTGGTAAGGAAACCGCAACCTATCAATATAATGCAAATGGCAATAATGCGGTGACCATCCCCATCACCGCCGCGAAGCTACACAACGCAGACGGCACCTACACCGAGACGGCAAATGCCAGCGCGGGTACGACCATTCCCTATCTGGATGGCGTATGGGGCGGTGCTGCGAACATCACTGTTGACTTTGACGCCAACGGCGGCGAAGGAACGATGCCTACCTGGACAGGTAAGCCCAATACGAGTTTTGATCTGCCAAAGAACACCTTTACCCGCGAAGGCTACACCTTCACCGGCTGGAACACTGCGGCAGACGGTACTGGCGCGGCCTATGCCGACAAGGCGCCCGTGAAATTCAGCGAGAATACCGCCCTTTATGCCCAGTGGACTCAGGACCCGGTCATCACCTTTGACGCCAACGGCGGCAAGGGAACCATGGGTACGCAGACCGTGAAGCCCAATGAGGCGACTGCCCTGACCGCCAACACCTTCACCCGCGCGGACTATGATTTCACCGGTTGGAACACGGCGAAGGACGGCACCGGCACGGCCTATGGCGACAAGGCAAACATCACCACCAACGAAAATGTCACCCTCTACGCCCAGTGGACGCTGCACAAGTACCATGTCCGCTGGCTGAACTGGGACGACACAGTCTTGCAGAAGGGCGACTACACCTGCGAGGATACGGCTGGATGGGATGATTCGAACAACGAAACCCCTAGCAGACCCGAGGATGAGAACTATACCTACGTCTTTGCGATGCGCTGGACTCCCTATGATGAGACGAAGGGAATCGACGGCTGGGGCTTCAACCCGCATGAGGACGTTGACTTCAGGGCAGTATTCAACGAATTTAAGAAGCTCACCGTCACTTTTAATGCCAACGGCGGCATCGGCACGATGGATTCGGTAAAAATCGTCAACGGCGGGTCCGGCGAGTATTACACGCTTCCCGAATGTGGCTTTACTCGCGAAGGCTATGACTTCGCCGGTTGGCTCATCACCGGAACTGTTGGCTACGATACTTTCGAGACGTATGAGCTTCATGACGAGAAATGGGACAATGAAATGCTCCTCGCCTTCTCCGACCTGACCCTCAAAGCCAGCTGGAAGGATAACCACTCGCTGACCGAGGTTCGTGGTAGCCGTGAGCCTACCTGCACTGAGGAAGGCTACACCGGCGATACCTATTGCAAGGTTTGTGATAAAGTACAAAAGCCGGGTAAATCCATTCCTGCAAAGGGCCACAGCTGGAATGAGGGCGTGATTACCACCGCCGCTACCTGTGAGAACGCCGGTGCCAAGACCTACACCTGCACAGTTTGCAATGCAACCAAGACCGAAGCAATCGACGCGACTGGACATACTCCGGTTGAAGTTGCGGAACAGCCCGCTACCTGCACCGAGGCTGGCCATAAAGCCGGCACGAAGTGCTCTGTCTGCGGCGCTACGATATCCGGTATGGAAGAGATCCCTGCGACGGGCCATACCGAAGTCGTTGACACGGCTGTTGAGGCAACCTGCACCAAGACTGGCCTGACCGAAGGCAAGCACTGCTCTGTCTGCAACGCGGTCATTAAGGCACAGGAAGTGATTCCCGCCAAGGGACATACCGAGGTCATTGATACGGCAGTTGCACCTACCTGCACCGAGCCCGGCAAGACCGAGGGTAAGCATTGCTCCGTCTGCAATACTGTACTTGTTGCCCAAGAAGTGATCCCCGCCAAGGGCCACACCGAGGTCATTGACGAGGCAATTGAGGCGACCTGTACGACGCCCGGCAAGACCGAGGGCAAGCATTGCTCTGTCTGCAACGAAGTGATCGTTGCACAGACCGAGGTTCCCGCCAAGGGCCACACCGAGGTCGTCGACTTGGCAGTCGAGGCTACCTGCACTGCACCCGGCAAGACCGAAGGCAAGCACTGCTCCGTCTGCGGTGAGGTGATTACCGCGCAGGAAACTGTTCCCGCGAAGGGTCACACGGAAGTGGTTGATCCGGTGGTCGAGGCGACTTGCACGAAGCCAGGCAAGACGGAAGGCAAGCACTGCTCCGTCTGCAACGAAGTTCTCGTTGCACAGAAAGTGGTTTCTGCCAAGGGTCATGATTGGGATAGTGGCAAAATTTTAAAGCAACCTACCTATGGAGAAAACGGTGAAATGCTCTACACCTGCGCTATATGTGATGAGTATAAAACTGAAATTATTCCTAAGCTGGTGAATGGCGGAGGCGGTACTGGTGGCGCTGGCGGTGGCAGTTCTTCTGCTGGTAGCACAACCAAGACTGAAACGACCATCAACCCTGATGAATCTACCACCAAAACCGAAACAAAACCCGACGGCACAGTGGTCGAGACTACCACCGGTAAGGACGGTTCGACCAGCAAGACCACGACCAAGAAGGACGGCAGCTCCGTGACCGAGAGCAAGACCGCCGACGGCACGACCGGCACGGTCAAGACCGACAAGGACGGCAAGACCGAGGCGGAGGCCAAGATCAGCAACAAGGCGGTCGAGGACGCGAAGAAGTCTAGCGAGGCGGTCAAGGTGCCCACCGAGGTCAAGGCGGGCAAGGACAGCAATTCCGCCCCGACCGTCAAGGTCGAGCTGCCGAAGAACGCAGGTGAGACGAAGATCGAGATCCCGGTTTCCAACGTGAACTCCGGCACGGTTGCGGTCATCGTCCACGAGGACGGCACCGAGGAGATCGTCAAGAATTCCAAGCCCACCGAAGACGGCGTTCAATTGACTGTAGACGGCAATACGGTGGTGAAGATTATTGATAACTCCAAGGATTTCATTGACACCCGTAATCATTGGAGTCGAGATGAGGTCAACTTCGTCGCTTCCCGTGATATATTCAATGGCGTCGGGAATAATCTCTTTGGTGTCAGTCAGCCCATGACCCGTGGCATGGTGAATACTGTGCTGGCAAGACTTGCGGGCATTGATACCACACCCAAGAATGGCCAGAAGTGGTACGAGGTTGGTACCGAGTGGGCCAAGAGCAAGGGCATCACAGATGGCACGAACCCCGAGGCGAGCGTGACGCGCGAGCAGCTTGCGACGCTGCTTTATCGCTTCTATGGTTCACCTGCGATTAGCGGTACGCTGCGCTTTGCGGACGCGGGAGCAGTCAGCGCTTACGCGCAGGATGCGCTTCTTTGGGCGACGCAGAACGGCATTATGAACGGCGTCGGCAATAACTGTGTCGCGCCGAGCGCAGATGCCCAACGCGCGCAGGTCGCCGCGATGATGGCGCGGTACCTCAAGAACTCTGGCTAAAACCGAATACGCTACAGCAAAGCGTGGCGGTCCATCGGGCCGCCAC
>ERZ773188.2675-NODE-2675-length-16620-cov-6.417990_pt1 | contig 16620 bp, 15 predicted proteins | sample MGYA00581011_ERZ773188 | MGnify/ENA primary metagenome ERZ773188 (study PRJEB29015, sample SAMEA2737798) | human gut metagenome | biome: human gut; feature: human-associated habitat; material: faeces | place: China | collected 2012 ...
TTGTGCGGTCCGACGATTTCACACAGTTGTTTCAACAATTCCTTCTGGCTTTTGCCTTCCGCCTTCTTGTAGTACCCCGAAGGCTCCTGCGCATACGCCAAGCCCGAGAATAGGCAAATCAGCAGCGCAACCAATGAGAGTTTTGTCAATTGTCTGTTCATATTGAATAGTGATTTATTTGTTGTCTTTCAGTTTGCGTCCGGCAAGCATCCCGCAAGCCGCCATAATATCCTCGCCGCGCGAACGGCGGATTGTGCAAGTCACGCCGAGCGAGTTCAGCCTGTCGCGGAAAGCCGTCATCCGCCGCTCGTCGCTCGTTTTCAGTTCCGAGCCAGGGATAGCGTGGAAACGGATAAGGTTGACACGCACCTTCTGTCCCTCCAGGAGTTTTGCAAGAGCGTCGGCAATCTTCAGACCGGCGGCCAGCGCGTAGTTGCCGTTGATAACGGCGAGCGTGCCGGCGTCACTGTTGGCAAGCTGGGTCGGGACCATGTCGGCCTGCACGGGAACAACGTTGTAGCCCTTCGCGTCAACGATATCGAGATGGCTGACGCCCTTTTCCGCGGAGGCATCCTCCGGCAGGGTGATAAGGCCTTCCTGAGCGAGGAGGAGCAGCGCGCGGGTCTCGTTGCTGTCGTCGGCAGGGATCAGAATGGTAGCGCCCTCGGCGACTTCGTCAAGAGAGGAAACGCCGTTGCCGAAGAGACCGAACGGCTCATAGTGGATGAGACCGGCGGAAACGAGGTGCGTGCCGTTGCTGGCATTGAAGCTGTTCAGATACGGGGTGTGCTGGAAGTAGTTGGCGTCGAGCTCGCCGTCTTCGAGAGCGGTGTTGGGCAGAACGTAATCATCGAAAACAACGATCTTGAGATCGTAGCCTTCCTCGGCGAGGAGGGGCTTGATCTGCTCAAGGATCTCGGCGTGCGGGGTGGAGGAAGCGCCGACGGTGATGGTCTCCTTCACGGCAGGCTCTTCGGCAGGGGTCTCGGCCGGAGTCTCGGAGGCGGGAGCCTCGGTAGCGGCGGGGGCTTCCGTGGCGGACGGGGTGGAGGCGGTGCCGCAGGCGGCCAGCGCGAGCAGCAGCGCGAGAGCGAGGACGACAGAAAGAATCTTTTTCATTTTGATATTTCTCCTTTTCTTTGGATTCGGTGGGTGAAACTTTTTATATCATCAGGCGGAGGTGCGTTTGTCCGTCTTGCGGACAATGTACATTCCGACTTCCTGAATGACCTGAACAATGATGATGCACAGCAGCGCGGCGAACCAGATGATATCCTGATTGAAGCGCTGGTGACCGTAAACAATGGCGATCTGGCCGAGACCGGTGCCGCCGATCGTGGCGGCCATGGCGGAATAGCCGAGCACCGTGACCATCGAGATGACCGCGCCCGTGATGAGCGAGGGCTTCGCTTCCGGGACGAGCACCTTGGTGATGATCTGGAATCGCGGCGTGCCCATCGCTTCGGCGGCTTCGATCACGCCCTTATCGACCTCCTTGATGGAGGACTCGACCATGCGCGCCACGTACGGCGCGGCAGCGATCACGAGCGTTACGATCACGGCCTTGTTGCCGAGCGATGTGCCGACGATGAACTTTGCCACCGGCAGCATGGCCACCATGAGAATGATGAACGGCACGCTTCGGAAGGCGTTGATGAGAATGCTGAGAATTTTATTGAGCACCGGCATCGGATGGATGCCGTCCTTATCGCTCACGCAAAGGAGCAGCCCCAGCGGCAGGCCGAGAACATAGGCAAACACCGTGGAGATCACGGTAAGATAGATCGTCTGCCACACGCCGAGCAGAAACAGATTCTGCTGCCAGAGCTTTACAAACATATCGGAGAACATCCCATCACACCTCCTCAAAGGAGACGCCGTCCTGCTTCAGCCACGCGCGGGCGCGCTCGGCGCTCGCTTCGTCGGCGGGAAGCTCCAGGATCGTCTGCCCATAAATTTTGCCGTCGATCTCGCGGATGTCCGCGGATACGATGTTGACCGGGGCCTGGCACTCCATAATGAGACTGGCGACGACGGGGTGCCGCGTCGTTTCGCCGTTGAAGGCGAGGCGGATACGTTTTCCGCCGGGGGTGAATACCGGGGCGATGCTGACACCGGGGAGGATCAGCTCGCGGGCGATCTTGGACTGCGGATTGGTGAACACCTGGCTCACCGCGCCGAGCTCGGCGATCTGGCCTTGGTCGATGACGGCCACGCGGTCGCAGATCTGGTCAATAACGCGCATCTCGTGCGTGATGACGATCACGGTGACGCCCATTGTGCGGTTGATCTCCTTAAGAAGCGAGAGGATCGACTGCGTTGTCGTGGGGTCAAGCGCGCTCGTCGCCTCGTCGCAGAGAAGGTAGCGGGGCTTCGTTGCCAGCGCGCGGGCGATGGCTACGCGCTGCTTCTGTCCGCCGGAGAGCTGCGAGGGATACGCCTTGGCGCGGTCGGCGAGACCGACAACGGAGAGAAGCTCCATAGCGCGCTCCACAGACTCCTTTTTCTTCCACCCGGCGATCTCCAGCGGGTAGCACACGTTCTGGAGAACGGTGCGCTGCGCGAGAAGATTGAAGCCCTGGAAGATCATCCCGATCGAGCGGCGGATGAGCAGCAGCTCCTTCTGGGGGAGCTTGGTGAGATCCTTGCCGTCTACGATCACGGAGCCGGAGGTCGGACGCTCCAGCAGGTTGATGCACCGGACGAGCGTGGATTTGCCCGCGCCGGAAAGACCGATGATACCGAATATTTCTCCGTCCTCGATCGTGAGGGAAATGTCATGCACGGCGTGGATCTGCCCTTCGCCCTCGCCGAAGTCCTTGGTCACATTCTGAAGCTCAATCAAAAGCGAACCCTCCTAACAAACAAAAAAGCAGGCTGCCATTCTGGCATCCCGCTTCACAAAACCGCACTCCGTTTTTCCCGGACTGCGCCTTTTTATCCATGAAAAGCAGTCAGCAAATGGCTATCGAAACGCGCAGCAAAGCTGCGCATGCACATCATCATGTTCATGCACATCTCGGTCATCATGCTGGCGAACGTACGGCGCATCGGCTGAGCTCCTTCCCTCGGTAATCAAGTTGTCTGCATTATATCCCTACGGTTTTGACCTGTCAATACACTTTAACACCGCAAAGACAGAATCGGCGAAAAAACACAAAACCCTCTCCCGTTCGGGAAGAGGGTTTGTGAATAATCATTCAGGATTTATACTCAAACGTCATGCCGCAAATGGAAATGGTGTCGCCGTCGCGGATGCCGAGCGCCTCCATGCGTTCGTAGATCCCGGCGTCACGCAGCGACTTGTCGAAATACATCCGGCTTTCGTAGTCGGTGAAGTTGACGGTCGAAACGAGCCGATCCATCCACGGGCCGGAGACGTACCAGACGCCGTCGTCCTCTTCGATCTCCACGTCCTCGGGTGAGCCGAGATCCGGCGCGGGCGGAACGTAGTCCGGCTCGTACACCGCGATCGGGGGGAGCGTGGAGAGCATGGCAGCGGCGCGCTGCATAAGCTCCTTCGTTCCGGCGGTCGTGGCGGCGGAGAGCTCAAAAAACTCGTAGCCCTGCGCCTCGACGTGCTTCTTCAGCCGTTCGATCGGCTCGCGGTCGTCCCCGAGCAGGTCGCACTTGTTCGCCGCGACGATCTGCGGACGCGACGCGAGCGCAGGGGAGTAGTCCGCAAGCTCGCGGTTGATCGTCTCAAAATCCTCGATGGGGTCGCGCCCCTCGCTGCCGGATACGTCCACAACGTGAATGAGCAGACGGCAGCGGTCGATGTGGCGGAGAAAATCGTGGCCGAGACCCGCACCCTCGCTTGCGCCCTCGATGATGCCGGGAATGTCAGCCAGCACGAAGGAAGCGCCCTCGGCCACGTAAACGACGCCGAGATTGGGGGAGAGGGTCGTGAAGTGATAGTCCGCGATCTTCGGACGCGCGCGGGAAACGCTCGCAAGCAGCGTGGATTTGCCGACATTCGGGAAGCCGACAAGACCGACGTCCGCGAGCAGCTTGAGTTCCAGAATGAGCTCGTGGCTCTCGCCGGGCATGCCGGGCTTGGCAAAACGCGGCACCTGCCGCGTCGGCGTGGCGAAATGCTGGTTGCCCCAGCCGCCGCGACCGCCTTTGGCGGCGACGAACGGCTCGCCCGTGGACATATCGGCCATGATGCCGCCGGTAGCCTTGTCGCGCACGAGCGTGCCGCGCGGGACGCGGATCGTGACGTTCTCGCCGTCCTTGCCGGAGCAGCGCTTGTTGAGACCGTTTTCGCCGTTGGCCGCGACAAACTTGCGCTTATAGCGGAAATCCATCAGCGTGGACATATGATCGTCCACAACGAGGATCACATCGCCGCCGCGTCCGCCGTCGCCGCCGTCCGGCCCGCCCGCCGCGACGAACTTTTCGCGGTGGAAGGTTACGGCGCCGTCGCCGCCCTTGCCGGCGTAAACGCTGATGGTGACTTTATCTACAAATCCATAGCTCATGCGTGTTCCACCTGCCTTTGAAAATAAAAAGAGACCGACGAGCCCGTCGGTCTCTTTGGGTAATTACTGCGCGATTTCGTAAACAGAGACCTTCTTGCGGTCCTTGCCCATGCGCTCAAACTTCACCGTGCCGTCCACGAGGGCGTAGAGAGTGTCGTCTCCGCCGATGCCCACGTTGGTGCCCGGATGGATCTTCGTTCCGCGCTGTCTGACAAGGATGTTGCCGGCCAGAACGAACTGACCGTCGGCCCGCTTCGCACCAAGACGCTTCGACTCGCTGTCGCGGCCGTTACGGGTGCTGCCCATGCCTTTTTTATGTGCCATTTAAATCACACCTCCAATAGTCAAATAGTACGGATCAAGCGTTGATCGCGGTGATCTCTACCTTCGTGTAGGGCTGACGATGGCCCTGCGTGCGACGGTAGTTTTTCTTGGGCTTCATCTTGTAGACACGGATCTTCTTGCTCTTTCCGGTCTTGATGATCTTGCCGGTCACGGTGGCGCCTTCCACAACGGGGGTGCCGAACACGTTGACGCCCTCATCGACAACGGCCAGAACCTGATCAAAGGTGACGGTCTCGCCATCGGCAACGTTGAGCTTCTCGACGTAGATAACGTCGTTCTCGGCGACGCGGTACTGCTTACCGCCGGTCATGATAACTGCGTGCTTCATTTTACATCCTGCCTTTCTTGCAGACTCGCTCTCCCGGGCGGAGGTCACCCTCACTTAGTTACCCTTTCAATGCGGCTCTGATACTATACCACGCCGAAAATGGCTTGTCAACACAAGATTTTGCGTTTTTTAACCGTTCCAGTGATCAAGCTCTTCGGCGGGATAGGCTTTTGTCCAGTGATAGGGCTGCAATTCCTTCAATTCCACAAATTTGATCTCTTCGCCGCCTGTGGTGACCGCCACCTGAACGTCTTCTCCCCAGAATCTCAGCCGCTCCTGACAAATGCCGCACGGAGAGAGCACCTGATATGGAGAATTTTCATCTTCGCGGACAAGACACAGGCAATGGGTGACTTTTTCGTTGAATTTATGCGCTTCCAGCATGGCGCCCGTTTCAATGCATAAAGCGGCGGAAGCGTTGGCAGTCTCGATGGATACGCTGGTGTAATAATTGCCCTTGGACGTATGAACGATACCGGCGCCGCCCCAGCCGGTCGGATATCTTGTCTCGATGAGCTCCGCTGCCCGGCGGTACATTTCCTGTTCTATCTCGTAGTTTCTCATTTCCTTATATGATCTCCTTAATACGATCTCCAAGAAAAGGCCGCGCTGTTACTGTTTCTGTCCGCGTTTTCTGCGCCGCGAGAGGCGTACACCGGCGTATACGCCCGCGCCGATGAGCACAAGAAGCCCGGCAACGGCGGCGATCACGATGTTTTCCACATACTTTCCGTGAATGGAGGTGAGCCCGCCGGGCAGCGGCTCGGAGACGAGATCTTTATAATAGAGCATTTCCGTATCGTATTCTGCAGGGGTGTTCTCGTGCAGTATGACCAGCCGCGCGCCGTGGTATTCGCGCTCACCGTAGATATAAAAGCCGGTGCCCGCCGTGTTCACGAGATCAATGCCCTCGTACGTTCCGACAAAGTCGTTTTTATGGTCGTGCCCGAAGAATGCCGCTACCACATCGCCTGTATCGCGCATTGCGGCAAACTCCCCGGAGGGGATGTCCGGCGGGCAGGGCGCCTCGCCAAGATGACCGGCGGTAAAGGCGTCGCCCATTTTATAATAGTGTCCCGAATGGCTGGAAAAACCCTTGACAACGCCCTCGGCCTTTTTCTCCGAGGCGGGGACTTCCGTCAGCAGATCATAAATCTCGGGAACGATGATGTGCTGGAAGAGATAGGCGGGGAGCATTTCGCCGTACTGCTCTTTGAGCGCCGCGGCGGTCGAGGTGTACCAGTCGATCTGATCCTGCTCGACGCGGGCGTACTTGGAAACGCCCTTCTCGCCATACGTCCCGCTGTCCAGAAACCAGAGATTGCACACCGGGCGGCTGCCGTCCGAAGACCAGACGAGCAGATTATAGTTCCCGCAGCCGGTGATATCGTCCGGCCCGGCGGACATGAGACAGCCGGGGTAGCTCTGATAGATGGCGAGCTGCGTCTCCTTGCTCACGCCGCCCTCGTCATCGTGGTTGCCGAACACAGCGGCAAACGGAATGCCGCGCTCGGCCACGGGCGCGAGAATGGCGTCGAGCGCCTTTTCCATCGCCTTCGTGGTGCGGACGGACGGGCCGTGGATCTGATCGCCGGTGAATACGACGAGATCGGCGTCGGCAGCGTCCAGCTCCGCGTTGAGCAGACGGAGCGTCGCCTCCTGCGGCCGGGCGGTGTCCTGCGTGTCGGCAACGATAAGGATACGGAATTCCCCATTTTCGTCAAATTGCAGCATGGTATCCTCCTCCGCGGCGGAGACCGGCGCGGTAAGAGCCGTCAGCAGCAGCGCCGAGAGCGCCGCGCAAAGGAACGGTCGGATTTTATTCATGATGAACCCTCCGGATAAAAAGCCGCCCCCGGCCGAAAAGCTGGGGGCGGGATAAAGTCTTACTTCGTGACGAGAGCGAGCGTGTCGCGCGCGATCATCAGCTCTTCGTTCGTCGGAATGACGTACACCTTCACGGTGCTGTCGGCCGCGGAGATGTCGGTCTCCTTGCCGCGGACCTGGTTCTTCTCGTGGTCCACATGGACGCCGAGGAACCCGAGACCCTCGCAGATGCTCTCGCGCATATCGGGGCCGTTCTCGCCGACGCCGGCGGTGAACGTGATGATATCAACGCCGCCCATGGCAGCCGCATAGGAGCCGATATACTTGCGGACCTCGTAGGCAAACTTGTCGAGAGCGAGCTGCGCGCGCTCGTTGCCCTCTTTGGCAGCCTTCTCAAGATCGCGGAAGTCGGAGCCGACGCCGGAAATGCCGAGCACGCCGGACTTCTTGTTGAGGATGTTGAGCATCTCGTCGGCGGTGTAGCCGTACTTATTCATGATGAACTGGAGAATGGCGGGATCCAGATTGCCGGAGCGGGTACCCATCGGCAGACCCTCAAGAGGCGTCAGGCCCATGGAGGTATCGACGCACTTGCCGTCGATGCTCGCGGAAACGGAGGAGCCGTTGCCGAGATGGCAGTTGATGACGCGCGTGCCCTTTTTGCCCATGATCTCGCAGGCGCGGGCGGACACGAAGCGATGGGACGTGCCGTGGAAACCGTAGCGGCGGATGGAGTCGTTCTCGTAGTACTCATACGGAATGGCGTAAATGTACGCTTCCGGCGTCATGGACATGCCGAAGGAGGTGTCGAAAACGGCGACCTGCGGCACACCGGGCATCGCCGCCTGGCACGCCTTGATGCCCATGAGGTTGGCGGGGTTGTGCAGAGGCCCGAGCGGGAAGCACTTTTTGATGGCGGCTTCGCACGCGTCGTCCACGACGCAGGACTCGGTGAACTCAATGCCGCCGTGGAGCACACGGTGGCCGACAGCGCCGATCTCCGCCATCGTCTCGACAACGCCGTATTCCTTGCTGGTCAGCTTTTCGAGAACGGCCTCGATCGCTTCCTTGTGGGTGGGGAACGGAACGTCCGCTTCGTAAACGGGCTTGCCATTCTGGGGCTTGTGGGTCAGACGGCCGTCGATGCCGATGCGCTCACAAAGACCTTTGGCGAGCAGAGACTCGTTCTCCATGTCGATGAGCTGATACTTCAGCGAAGAGCTGCCGGCGTTGATAACCAGAATCTTCATTGGTTCGGATCCTTTCCATAGTTGAAAATTTTACCGCGTCAGGGTATCATTGTTTTGCAAATATCTATTTTAGCGTTCTTTTCATCAAAACGCAAGAGTAAAAAAGGATGGATTTATATGAAAGCGGTCGGGATCGTTGCGGAATACAATCCGTTTCACAGCGGACATCGGTACCAGATACGGAAAATACGCGAGATCTTCGGCGCGGAAACGCCCGTCGCCGCGGTCATGTCCGGCGATTTTGTACAGCGCGGCGAGGCGGCCTCTTACGATAAATTCACCCGCGCGGAAGCTGCGGTGCGCGGCGGCGTGTCGCTCGTGATCGAGCTGCCGCTGCCGTGGAGTCTTTCTTCTGCTGAGAGCTTTGCCCGCGGCGGCGTGGGGCTGCTCGGTGCAGCGGGCGTTATCGACGCGCTCTCCTTCGGCAGCGAGAGCGGCGATCTCTCCGCGCTCGAAAAGACGGCGGCGGTGCTCGACACGCCGGAATTTGCCGAAGCGCTGAAGCGCGAACTCACCGGCGGAACGCCGTTTGCCGCGGCGCGCGCACGGGCGGCGCGTGCTCTTCTTGGCGAGAGCGCGGAGGTGCTCGATACGCCGAACGATCTTCTGGCCGTGGAATACATCCGCGCGGCGGCGAAGCTCGGCTATATATTTGATTATACTCCCGTCCGGCGCGAAGGCTCGATCCACGACGGCGCGGGCAGCGCGTCCGAGCTCCGCGCGCTTCTTCGCGCGGAGGAGAGCCTTGCCGGGCGTGTCCCCGGGGAGGTGTGGGAGGTCCTTCGCCGTGCGGATGAGACCGGACGCGGCTTTGTCTCTCCGGAGAGTCTGCGAACGGCGTATCTCTCCCGGCTGCGGGAGAAAACGCCGGAGGACTTTGCCGCCGTGCCGGACGCGGCGGAGGGGCTGCATTTTCGGCTTTACGAAGCTGCGCGCCGCGGAAGCTCCCCGGAAGAGATCGCCGATCTTGCCAAATCAAAGCGGTACGCCCACGCGCGGCTGCGCCGTATGGTGATGTGCGCCGCGCTCGGCGTGCAAGCCGGGGACGCGAACGGCATACCGCCGTACATCCGTGTGCTGGCATTTGATGCGCGCGGCGCGGCGCTGCTGCGTGAGATGAAAACGAGCGCCGCTCTTCCTGTTGTCGTCAAAAGTGCACGAGTCAAAGACGAAAATGAGAGCATCCAACGCCTGTTCGACCTCGGGAGCCGCGCGCACGACCTCTATGTTCTTGGCTGGAAAAACCGCGCATTGCAGGCCGCGGACGGCGATTATCGCGCCACGCCCTTCTGTTCCGTAGGGAACAACCGGAATTCCGTGCACGATAACCAAGAGTATGTTTGAAATTTTTTTGCGATTTAGCGAAAAAAAGGGTTGCATTTCTCTCCCGGCGGTATTATACTACCGTCATATTTGAAATGGAAACACATTTGTCCGCGGTATACGGACCATGCGTATTCCGGAGAGGGAGAAAAACCATGAAAAAGATTTTAGCGATCGTACTTTGCGCATGCATGATCTGCGCTCTGCTTGCCGGCTGCGGCAGCAGCGAATCCCCGGCGGCCGCCGTTGAAGGCGACGTACTGAAGATCGGCATTTTTGAGCCGGCCACGGGTGAGAACGGCGCCGGCGGCATGCAGGAAGTGCTTGGCGCGCGCTATGCCAACAAGGTCGTCCCCAGTGTGACGGTCAACGGCAAGGAATATAAGATCGAGCTCGTTGAGGTCGATAACCAGTCCGACAAGACCGCGGCCGTTACCGCCGCGCAGAATCTCGTGAGCAGCGGCGTTATTGCTGTTATCGGCTCTTACGGCTCCGGCGTATCCATCGCCGCCGGCTCCACGTTCGAGCAGGCGAAGATCCCCGCCGTCGGCGGCTCCTGCACGAACCCGCAGGTAACGCTCGGCAACGATTACTACTTCCGTGTCTGCTTCCTTGACCCGTTCCAGGGAACCGTTATGGCGAGCTACGCCAACAACGAAGGCTGCAAGAAGGCCGCCGTCATCATGCAGAACGGCGACGACTACTCCACCGGCCTTGCGAACTACTTTGCCGATGCCTTTGCCAAGATGGACGGCTGCGAAGTTGTTTACACCGGCACCTACAACACCAACGAAACCGACTTTAACGCGATCCTGACCGCGGCCAAGGCGGCTGACCCCGATGTTCTGTTCATCCCGTCGTCCATTACGACCGCCGGCATCATCATCAAGCAGGCGCGTGATATGGGCATCACGGCTCGCATCATGGCGGGCGATACCTGGGAGAACGCTACCATCATGGAAAACGCCGGTGTGGAAAACTGCGAGGGCGTTGCGCTGTCCACCTTCTTTGACGAGAACGACGCCGATGCTTCCGAGTTCGTGCAGGGCTTCAAGGCGTATCTGAACGGCGATGCCGAAGCGCTCAAGCTCAACGGCAACAACGACACGGTCGCTGCGGTTTCCGCGCTTGGTTATGACGCCTACATGGCGATCATTGAGGCGCTCAAGAATGTTTCCGGCGATATCACCGGCGAGGCGGTCCGCGACGCGCTTGCCTCCGTCTCCTTTGACGGCGTGACCGGCAGCATCTCCTTCGACGAGAACGGCGACGCCAACAAGGATATGGCTTACATCAAGATCATGTCCGACGGCGCTTTCAAGTTCGTCGGCACGCAGAAGACCGACGGCACCTTCACCCCCGCTGCCTGATTTTCAATCCGCATAAACATTTTGAATCGGCGGGTCATCCCGCCGATTCTCTTTATTCGCTTTTACCCCGTCGCATCGGCAACCCGAAAGAGGAGGCAAGCTCTATGACGGCATTTCTCCAGAACTGTCTGAACGGTATTTCCATCGGCAGTATATATGCCCTGATCGCCATCGGCTACACGATGGTTTACGGTATTCTTCGACTCATCAACTTCGCCCACGGAGACATCTTCATGATGGCGGGTTATTTTATGATCATCTGCATGACGGATCTGCTCATCCCGTGGTACATATCGCTGCTGCTCGTCGTGCTGTTCACAGTGCTGCTCGGCGTATTCATCGAGCGCATAGCCTATAAGCCGCTTCGCGATGCGCCGCGTATGTCCATCATGATCTCGGCGATCGGCGTTTCGTACTTTCTGCAGAACTTCGCCACCTATCTCTTCACGGCGCAGCCAAAGTCGTATCCGTATGCGGAGATGGGCTTTCTCAGTAAAACGGTGAAGCTCGGCGAGATTTCTACGACGCTCGTTACGTTCATTACGCCCATCCTCACCGTGATCCTTGTTCTGGCGCTGGCGTTCCTCATCCGCAAGACGAAGATCGGCATGGCGATGCGCGCGGTATCGCGTGATTTTGAAACGTCCTGTCTCATGGGCATCAAGATCAACCGCGTCATCAGCTTCACGTTCGCCGTCGGCAGCGCGCTGGCCGCCATCGGTTCGGTGCTGTATTTCATCCCGCGCTCGTCGGTGTATCCGCTGGCCGGTTCTCTGCCCGGGCTCAAGTGCTTTGTCGCCGCGGTGTTCGGCGGCATCGGCTCCATCCCCGGCGCACTGGTGGGCGGCTTCCTCATCGGTCTTTGCGAAACGTTCATCAAGGGCAGCGCCTATTCCGAGTTCAGCGACGTTTTCACGTTCGTCGTGCTGATCCTCGTGCTGCTCGTCCGTCCCACCGGCCTGTTCGGTGAGAAGCTGAAAGAGAAGGTGTGAGCATGAGTCAAAAGAAAAAAACGATCTGTTCCGCCGTCGGTTTTCTCTGCATCGCGGCGGTCATCGTCTGCGCCGGCGAGTTTGTGCCGCGCACGTCGATGTTCCGCACGGTTTTGCAGCTCGGCGCGATCTATGCGCTGCTTGCGGTGTCCATGAACCTCTGCAACGGTTTCACGGGGCTCTTTTCTCTCGGTCAGGCGGGGTTTATGACGCTCGGCGCTTATACCTATGCCATTTTCACGATCCCCACGGCGGCGCGCCCCGGCGTGTACTATCTTTACGGCGTTGCCGACTGGCTTGCCGATCTCCATCTGCCGATCATCGCAGCGCTGCTTGCCGCCGGCGTTGTCGGCGCGCTCTTTGCCGCGCTCATCGGCGCGCCGGTCCTCAAGCTCAAAAGCGACTATCTCGCCATTGCGACGCTCGGCTTTGCGGAGGTCGTCCGCATCGTTGTCGCCTCCTCGCCGCTTAACCGCATTACGAACGGCTCTCTTGGGCTGACGAAGATCCCCGGCTTCTCGTCCTACTACGGCATTTTCATCGTTGCCGCCGTTTGCGTCATGCTGATCGTTCTTATCATCAACTCTTCCTACGGCCGCGCGTTCAAGGCCATCCGAGACGATGAGATCGCAGCGGAGGCAATGGGCATTGATCTTGCCAAGCATAAGCAGATGAGCTTTATCATCAGTTCGTTCTTCGCGGCCGTCGGCGGCGCGCTGATGGCAATGTTCCTCGGCGCGGTGTCTTCCACAACGTTCACCATCGCCGTGACGTATTTTATTCTGCTCATTGTTGTCATCGGCGGCATGGGCAGCGTGACGGGCAGCGTTATTTCGGCGTTTCTCGTCATTGCGAGCCGCGAATGGTGGCTGCGTTTTCTCGACAAAACAACGTACATCGGCGATTTCCGCGTGCCCCTGCTCAAGACCGGCTTCCGTATGGTCGTGTTCTCCGTGATCCTCATGGTCGTGGTGCTGTTCTTCCGTACCGGCATTATGGGCGATAAGGAGTTCAGCTGGGACCGCATCGCGGCGCGCTGCAAAAAGCTCTTCGGCGGGAAAAAGGCCGCGGTCTCCGGAGGTGAAAACCATGAGTGAATCAATGCTCCGCATGGAAAACGTCACCATGCAGTTCGGCGGCGTTGTGGCGGTGAACAATCTCTCGCTCAACGTCGATAAGGGCGAGATCGTCGCGCTCATCGGCCCCAACGGCGCGGGCAAAACGACGGCCTTCAACTGCATCACCGGCGTATACCAGCCGACAAACGGCAAGGTGTTTTTTGAGGATAACCTCATGGTCTCCGCGCATCCGACGGGGAAGATGCAGAAGGAATATCAGGGCATGAACGCCGAGATGTATCTCAAGGATAAAATTCTCGACCCGACGCCCGACCAGATCACAAAGCTCGGCATTGCCCGCACGTTCCAGAACATCCGACTGTGGAAATCCATGACGGTGTTTGAAAACGTCCTTACAGCCAAGCACCTGCGCGCGAAGCAGAACATTTTCAGCGCGGCGCTCCGCATCTCCGTGGCGGAGGACCGGCGCATGGAGAAGGAGACGATGGAGCTGCTTGAAGAGCAGAACCTCGCGCAGTACCGCAACGATCTTGCAACGTCTCTGCCGTACGGCCTGCAGCGGCGGCTGGAGATCGCCCGCGCGCTTGCGACCGACCCGAAGCTTCTCCTGCTCGACGAACCGGCCGCCGGCATGAACCCGCAGGAGACCGAAGAGCTCGGCCAATTCATCATGCAGATCAAGAAGAAATACGATCTCACGATCCTTATGATCGAGCACCACATGGAGCTCGTTATGAAATTCTCCGACCGCATCTATGTGGTCGATTTCGGCAGACTCATCTCGCAGGGCACGCCCGCCGTTGTACAGGATGACCCGAAAGTTATTGAAGCGTATCTGGGGGTGGCGGAAGAATGAACGAGATCGTCTCCATTCACGATCTCAGCGTGAACTACGGCGGCATTGAAGCCGTCAAGGGCATTTCCTTTGATGTGCATGAAGGCGAGATCGTAACGCTCATTGGCGCGAACGGCGCGGGCAAAAGCTCGACGCTCCGCACGATCGCCGGGCTTGTAAAGCCCTCCGGCGGCACGATCAACTTCCGCGGCGACAACATCACCGGGCGCGACGCCACGACCATCGTGAAAAAAGGCATCACGCTCGTCCCGGAGGGACGGCACATTTTCCCCGATCTCACGGTTCTCGAAAATCTCAAGGTCGGCGCGTATCTCCGCAGCGACGACATCTCCGGCGATATCCAGTGGGTATACGACCTTTTCCCGCGCCTGCGCGAGCGCTCATGGCAGGCGGGCGGCACGCTTTCCGGCGGCGAGCAGCAGATGCTGGCTGTGGGCCGCGCGCTCATGGCACGCCCGAAGCTCATTATGATGGACGAGCCGTCGCTCGGCCTTGCGCCGCTCGTTGTGCGCGATATCTTTGAGATCATCCGTCAGATCAACCACCAGGGCGTATCCATTCTGCTCATCGAGCAGAACGCGAACATGGCGCTCAAGGTCGCCGACTCCGCCTACGTCATGGAGACCGGATGCATCACGCTCTCCGGCGCGGGCAAAGACCTTCTGAACAACGAGGCCGTAAAAAAGGCCTATCTCGGTACATGATTGACATTCGACCCGCGGGACTGTATTATCCACTATATAGTCCCACGGGTCTCTTTTTATTAAGGAGAAATCACCTATGCATATCGTTACAAGTACGGATATCCTTCTCCCGCGCGCCGAGGATATGGGCGCGTGGAGTGTGATCGCGTGCGACCAGTTTACGTCCGAACCGGAATACTGGGCCGCGGCGGAAGCGCGTGCGGCGGAAAAGCCGAGCACCCTGTCTCTCATGCTGCCGGAGGCGTGGCTGCACACCGCGCGCGCCGACGGCGCGGACGGACGCATTGCCGATACGATGCGCCGCTATCTCGCGGAGGGCGTTTTTCAGACGGTCCCGGACAGCTTTATCTATGTAGAGCGCACACTGTCGGACGGACGCGTCCGCCGCGGCCTCGTTGCGGCGCTTGATCTTGAGCAGTACGATTTTACCGGAACGCAGCGTACGAGCGTCCGCTCCACGGAGGGAACGGTAGAGGAGCGTCTGCCGCCGCGCGTGAACATCCGCCGCAGCGCGCCGCTCGAAATGCCGCATACGCTCCTTCTGATGGACGACCGGACAGACAGTGTCCTGTCCCTCGCGGAAAAGGCGAAGGACACACTGGAAAAGGTCTACGATTTTGATCTTATGCTCGGCGGCGGCCACATCGCCGGCTGGCGCGTGAGTGGGGAGACGAAAGCGGCGGTGCAGTCGGCGCTCGACGCGCTCGATAATGCGGCATTGCAGCGGGAAAAATACGGTGACGCAGCGGAAAACGGCAAGCTCACCTTTGCCGTCGGCGACGGCAACCACTCGCTTGCCGCGGCCAAGCGGTTCTGGGAGGAAAAGCGCGAAACTCTGCCGGAAAACGAGCGGGAGGCCGATCCCGCCCGCTTCGCGCTCGTGGAGATCGAGAACATCCATGAGCCGTCGCTCGATTTTGAGCCGATCCACCGCGTGATCTTCGATACCGATACGTCGGCTTTTGCTGCGGAATTTACAGCGCATCGGACGGAGTGGGAAGCAGAGGAGAAAACACTCGGCGAGCGCGTTGCGGCGGCGGAGAGCTTCTGCCGCGCCTATATCGCCGCACACGGCGGCTATATCGACTACATCCACGGCGACGATACGGCGCGCTCTTTCGGCGAGAAGCCGAACTGCGCTGCGGTGCTGCTGCCGCCGGTCGAAAAGAGCGGCCTTTTCGTGTCTGTTCTCAAAAACGGCGCTCTGCCGAAAAAGAGCTTTTCCATGGGCAACGCACGGGACAAGCGCTATTATCTCGAATGCCGGAGGATCCGTTAAAACAGCTTCATATAACATAGAAACACCAAGGAGGTTCGACAATGAAAGAAGTCAAAAACCCGAAAAAACCGTTGGCGTATTATTACTCCATTACGCTCATTGCGCTGCTTCTTTTCAACATCTTCGTCGCGCCGCTTCTGAACCGGCAGCACGTGGAGCAGACGGATTACAGCACCTTTATGCGCATGATCGCCGAAAAGAAGATCGGCAAGGTCGATGTGAGCGACACGGAGATCATATTTACCGACAAGGACGACAATACGATCTACGTGACCGGCGTTATGTACGATCCGACGCTCACGCAGCGCCTGTACGATTCCGGCGCGGAATTTGCCAAGGATATTGAGCGGTCCATGTCGCCGGTGCTGAGCTATCTCTTAACGCTCATTCTGCCGCTGGTCATCTTTGTTATTTTCGGCCAGTTCATGCGGAAAAAGCTCATGGATCAGATGGGCGGCAAGGACGTCATGTCCTTCGGCATGGGAAAGAGCAATGCCAAGATCTACGTCCAGTCCACGCACGGCATCCGCTTTGACGATGTCGCCGGGGAGGACGAGGCGAAGGAAAGCCTTGCCGAGATCGTGGACTATCTCCATAATCCGAGCAAGTACACGGACGCCGGCGCGTCGATGCCGAAAGGCATTCTCCTTGTCGGCCCTCCGGGAACGGGCAAAACGATGCTTGCCAAGGCCGTGGCCGGCGAATCGAACGTGCCGTTCTTCTCCATCTCCGGTTCGGAGTTCGTGGAGATGTTCGTCGGCATGGGCGCGAGCAAGGTGCGCG
>ERZ773188.2734-NODE-2734-length-16407-cov-8.967282_pt1 | contig 16407 bp, 14 predicted proteins | sample MGYA00581011_ERZ773188 | MGnify/ENA primary metagenome ERZ773188 (study PRJEB29015, sample SAMEA2737798) | human gut metagenome | biome: human gut; feature: human-associated habitat; material: faeces | place: China | collected 2012 ...
TTGGTGCCGAAGATGCGGTCGCCGGCGTCGCCCAGACCGGGGACGATGTAGCCGTGCTCGTTGAGATGATCGTCGAGCGCTGCGACGTAGATGTCCACATCCGGATGCTCCTTCTGCATCACAGCCACGCCCTCGGGGGCGCCGATGATGCACATGAGCTTGATGTGCTTGCAGCCGACTTCCTTCATGAACTGCACCGCGGCGGACGCGCTGCCGCCAGTGGCAAGCATCGGATCGACGATGATGACGTCGCGCTCGGCAATGTCGGGCGGCATCTTGAAGTAATACTTCACAGGCTCAAGCGTCTGCGGGTCACGGAACAGGCCGATGTGGCCGACCTTGACGTTCGGCATCATGGTGACCATGCCGTCGACCATGCCGAGACCGGCGCGGAGGATCGGCACGATGGCCAGCTTCTTGCCGGCGATGTGCTTACAGTGCGCCGTGGCGACCGGGGTCTCCACATCGATCGCCTCAAGCGGCAGATCGCGCGTGGCTTCAAAGCACATCAGCATGGCGATCTCGGAAATCAGCTCGCGGAATTCCTTGACACTGGTGTTCTTGTCGCGCAGGATCGAGAGCTTGTGCTGGATCAGCGGGTGGTCAAAAACGTGAACATTACTCATCTCGTCGTCTCCTTTGTTGATTCAATTTTTCATTCCTGTGCCGCCTGGGCAGCCAGCCGCGCCTGGCGTTCCCGCTCGGCCTGCGACAGGCGCAGATAGACCGGGAGCAGTTCCTCCGCCGGGACCGGCGTCTGCCCGAAGGCGGCCATGGCCACGCCCCACGCGCTCTGGCTGACCAGATTGCCCGGCGCCAGCACAGCGGGAATGCCCATGTCCAAACATGTATTATAACACAACTGCGCGCCGTCGCCAACCAGAAAAACGGATTTCTGCATTTTTCCCAGTTCTTCGCCCAGCTCCGCGAGCGAAATCGCACGGTCTTCACAAAGCCGCACCGGTTTTCCGCCCCGGATCTCGAACAGGGCATTGTAAATCTGGCTGCGGCGGGCATCCATAGCTGCGCACACGAGCGCGCCCTCCCCCGCCGCGAGGCCGTGATACGCCATAGCCTCGAGCGTGGACACGCCGATGGCAGGTTTCTGCGCGCCCCAGGCGAGCCCCTTGGCCGTGGACACGCCGATGCGCACGCCGGTGAACGAGCCCGGCCCGCGCGCGACGGCGATGGCGTCCACATCCGCAAGCCTGGTATCGGTATTTTTCAGCATCTGCTCCGCCATCGGCAGCAGCGTGCAGCTGTGCGTCAGGCCGCTGCACTGCTGGCTCTGGGCAATGAGCACCCCATCGCGGCACAGGGCGACCGACGCCGCCTTGGCCGAGGACTCCAGTGCAAGGATCAGCATGATTTCCCGCTCCCTTCCGTGATCGTGATGCGCCGGGTCGTCGGGCCGAGTTTTTCAAACCGGACCACGACCTCGTCGCCGTAAAATGCGTCCTCCACGTTCTCGCTCCACTCAACGGCGCAGACGGAACCGCGGTTGACATAATCCTCCCAGCCGATGTCGAACAGTTCGTCCGCGCTGCCGAGACGGTACATATCAAAATGGATCAGCTCGCGGGGGCCCTCATATTCGTTCACGATCGTGAACGTCGGGCTCGAGACGCGGCACGTCAGCCCCATGCCGCGGGCCATGCCGCGCACAAAGGCGGTCTTGCCGCTGCCGAGCTCACCGTACATAGCCACGACCTTGCCATCCGGCAGGGCGCGCGCAAAGTCCGCGCCGGCCTGTTCGGTCTCCGCTTCGCTGTGGGTCAGATATTCCTGCATGGTATCCCTCCGATTCTGAAGAAGTATTATAGCACGGTTTCGGCCGTTGCGTAAAGTCGTTTTGTGTGATATAATAAGCGCCGATTTCAAAACGCCGTTGCGGCGGAAAGGAGGCTATCATGAAAAAAGCCATGTCCTACGCAAGGGAATTTTTTCACCGGGCGGATATCTTCCTGCTCGTGATGGGCCTCATCTGCGCCATTTTCGGCATCATTGTCATCTCAAGCGCCACGGCGTCGTACCACTCGGCCAAGTATGTCATCGTGCAGAGCGCGTCGCTCATCCTCGGCGTTTTCGCGTTCGTGGTCATGACCGTGCTGGACGTGGACGTGCTGGCCGACAAGTGGCAGATCCTGTGCGCGTTCAACGTGGTCTTTCTGCTGCTGCTGATCCCCTTCGGCGTGAGCGACAACACCGGCAACACCGGCTGGCTGCGCTTTTTCGGCATCGGCATTCAGCCGACAGAGGTCGTCAAGCTTACGTTCATCGTCATTCTGGCAAAGCAGATCAGTTACTTAAAGGAATATCACGACCTCAACTCCGTGTGGTCGGTCGCGCAGTTGGCGGGCCATTTCGTGCTGCTGTTCGGGCTAATCCTTGTCGTGTCGTCCGACCTCGGCTCGGCGCTGATCTTCTTCTTCATCTTCCTCGTGATGCTCTTTGCCGCGGGCTTTGCGCTGCACTGGTTTGCGATCGGCTTTGCGGCCATCGCCGCGATGATCCCGCTGCTGTGGAAATTCGTGCTGCACGACTATCAGAAAAACCGCATCCTCGCACCCTACGACTCCAGCATCGACCCGACGAACACCGGCATCAACTGGCAGCCGCACCAGAGCAAGATCGCACTCGCTTCCGGCCAGTGGACCGGCGCGGGCCTCGGTCACGGCACACAGAGCCAGTCCAACGCCCTCGCCGGCAAGCACACGGACTTCATCTATGCCGTCATCGGTGAGGAGCTCGGCATGATCGCCTGCATCCTCGTCATCGTGCTGCTGCTGATCGTCATCATCCGCTGTGTCATGGTCGGCATCCGCTCGGGCAGCAATATGGGTTCGCTCGTGTGCTTCGGCGTGGCCGCGTTTTTGACGTTCCAGACGTTTGAGAACATCGGCATGTGCATCGGCATCACGCCCGTCATCGGTATCACACTGCCGTTTTTCAGCTACGGCGGCTCTTCCCTGTTCACGACCTTTGCCGCGCTCGGCATGGTGTCGGGCATCCACTTCCGACCAAGGCCAAAGCGAAACAGCATCTATTACTGACGCACCGCGCCCCCGCAGGTTTCCCAGGAAATCCGCGGGGGATTTTTCGCGCGGCATACAGAAAGCACCCGGCCGAATGGACGGGTGCTTTCCGCAAAACATAGAAGGGGGAAGAGAAGTATCAGGGTTGGATCAGCCGCCGTGGCAGGCGGCGCAGTCATGCTCCCGGAAGAGCGCCGCATCGTAAGCGATGCCGTTTTTGTCGTAGTAGTCCTTCACGGCCGCCTTGACTGCCTCCTCCGCGAGCACGGAGCAGTGGATCTTCTGGGCCGGCAGACCGTCGAGCGCTTCCACGACTGCCTTGTTGGACAGCGCCAGCGCCTCCGAGATGGGCTTGCCTTTGATCATCTCGGTCGCCATCGACGAGGACGCGATCGCGCTGCCGCAGCCGAACGTGTTGAACTTCACGTCCGAGATGATGCCGTTGTCTACCTTAATATACATCCGCATGATGTCGCCGCACTTGGCGTTGCCGACTTCACCGATGCCGTCGGCGTCGGGCATCTTGCCGACGTTGCGGGGGTTTTCAAAATGGTCCATGACCTTTTCGCTGTACAGTGCCATAGGAAAGCCTCCTTTGTATCGATTCGATTTGTGTTAGATCAGGTGCGGGCGCACGCCGGTCTCCAGCTCGTCCCACACAGGAGAGATGCTGCGCAGATAGGCGACCACCTGCCGGACATTCTCCACAATGTATGCCATTTCCGCGTCCGTGTTGTATTCGCCGACAGACAAGCGCAGCGAGCCGTGCGCCACCTCGTGCGGCAGGCCGATAGCCAGCAGCACATGGCTGGGGTCAAGCGAGCCGGAGGTGCAGGCGCTGCCGGACGAAGCGGCAATGCCCTTGCGGTCGAGCAGGAGCAGCAGCGACTCGCCCTCGATGCCCTCGAAGCAGAAATTCACCGTGCCGGGCACACGCTGCGTGCGGTCACCGTTGAGCCGGGCATGCTCGATGGTCGAAAGGCCGGCAATGAGTGTCTCGCGCAGGCGCGTGACCTTCTCCGTGTTCTCGACTATGTGGTCGACCGCCTCACGCAGCGCTGCGGCCATGCCGGCAATGGCCGGGGTGTTCTCCGTGCCGCCGCGCTTGCCGCGTTCCTGCGCGCCGCCCTCGATGATGTTCGTAAGCGGGATGCCGCGCTTGGCGTACAGGAAGCCGACGCCGCGCGGACCGTGGAACTTGTGCGCCGAGCACGAGAGCAGGTCGATATTCATCTCCTGCACATTCACGGGAACATGGCCGACGGCCTGCACCGCGTCCGTATGGAACGGAATGCCCCGCTCACGGCAGAGCGCGCCGATGGCGCGGATAGGCTGGATGGTGCCGATCTCGTTGTTGGCAAACATGACGGACACGAGCGCCGTGTCCTCACGGATGGCCGCAGCCACGTCCTCGACGCGGACAACACCGTTTTCGTGCACATCCAGCAGCGTCACGTCAAAACCCTGACGGCTGAGCTTATCGAGCGTATGCAGCACCGCATGGTGCTCAAATTTTGTGGATATCAGATGTTTTTTTCCCTTACGGGCGCCGTTCATGGCGGCGGAGATGATCGCCTGATTATCGGCCTCGCTCCCGCCGGAGGTAAACACGATCTCCCGCGGATCGGCAGCGCCAATCAGCTGCGCGATCTCGGTGCGGCAGGCGAGCAGATGCTCGGCTGCCTCCTGCCCGAGGGTGTAGAGCGTGCTGGGATTGCCGTAGATCTCGTCAAAGTACGGAAGCATGGCTTCCTTTGCGGCGGGGGATAGTTTTGTGGTTGCCGCATTGTCTGCGTAGACGCGCATGAGACTGTCCTCCTTTTCGATTTTAATTCCTATTTGTTTTGTGGGTAAATGATACCACGTATTTCCCGCATTGTCAATAGGAATTTAAAAAAGAAAAACGGGGGAAAGAAAATACGCTTTTCTTTCCCCCTGTTGCGCCCTTACGCTTTCCCGTCGAGCAGGTCCTGCACGGACACGCCGGACAGGTAGTTATCCATGACGGCGTCGAGCTTTTTCCACATCGGCAGCGTCAGGCACTGAGCTGCGCGCTCGCATCCGTTCTCTCCGGCATCAAGACAGGAGACGGCGGCCATGCTGCCCTCGGTGCTGTGCAGCACCTCCGCAACCGTGATGTCGCTCGCCGGCCGGCTCAGACGGTAGCCGCCCTCCTTGCCGCGCTGGCTGATGACGAGGTTCGCGCGGTTGAGCGCCGCCGCGATCGCCTCCATATATTTCAGGGACACATCCTGCCGCTGCGACACGGTCTTGAGCGAGATGAAGCCCTCGTCGCAATGCTGCGCCAGGTCGATCATCAGGCGCAGTGCATAGCGTCCCTTGGTTGAGATGACCATAATCCGTTGCCTCCTTGCTGCACAGCTGCGTGTGCAGATGCTAAGGATAATATACTACCAAATCACAAGGAATTCAAGCCAAATGTTGCAGACACAAAAAGCCGGGGGTGCATCCCCGGCTTTTTCACATTCAGGCTTCCTGTTCGGCTACGAGCGGTTCGACCACGCGCATGGCGTCGAGCGTGCGCGTCAGCAGCTCGTCCAGGCTCCAGCCGAGCATGTCCGCGCCGCGCTGGATCACCTCGCGCGAGCAGCCCGCCGCAAAGCCGTTGCTCTTATATTTCTTCTTGAGCGACTTGAGCTCCATGTCCTGGACGCTCTTGGACGGACGCATCAGCGCCGCCGCGCCGATCAGGCCGGTCAGCTCATCGGTCGCAAAGAGCACTTTTTCCATCTCGTGCTCCGGCTGGATGTCCACCGTAATGCCATAGCCATGGCTGGCCGTGGCGTGAATCAGCCGCTCGTCGAGGTCCCGCTCGCGCATGATCTCCTGCGACTTGATGCAGTGCTGATCGGGATAGCGCTCAAAGTCCAGATCATGCAGCAGGCCGACAATGCCCCAGAAATCCACCTCGTCACCGTAGCCGAGCTCCTGCGCGAAATAGCGCATGACGCCCTCAACCGTGCGGGCATGATGCAGATGGAACGGATCCTGGTTATACTCCGTCAACAGTGCCCAGGCTTCCTCCCGGTTCAGTTGCTTGCTCATAGCAAAGCCTCCTAATACATATCTTTTTTGTAGGTCTAAGAAAGAATAGCATTAACATAGCACAGTCGCCGCTGGATTTCAAGTAGTTTTTTCGCTGAACACCCGGAAGCCAATGTGTCTAAAAATTGACACGCCGCAAAAAATATGCCATTATTTGACTAAACGTTGGTTTTCTGCCACGCTGCTTCTTTTTGGAATTTCCAGACGCTTTCTGCCTCTGGTGTCACACTTTTACGCTTTTTGTGAGCAAAATATACGAGCCGGTCGATTTTATTTCATTGCTTTTTGTCAAAAAGTATGTTATGATATGCGCAGTATGTATGCATCGTGTTCACTGCACTACGGTGTCATGCTTACGCAAACGTTCGATGATCTGCCGCGAGCAACGGCCAAATCATCTTCGTAATAAAAGAAAAAGGAAGGATGTATTTCATGGACGAAAAGTATAGCGCGCTATTTACTCCGTGGAAGATTGGCAATGTCGAAATCAAAAACCGCATTGTCCAGTGCTCCATGGGCGGCACCTCTCTGTTTGGATGGCTGGAGCCCTGCCACTTTGATAAGGAAGCTGCGAACTTCCTGCTCAACCGTGCACAGGACGGCGTTGGTCTGGTTCTCCCGGGCATGCAGTGTGTCCGTGACACCATGGGCCGCAGATGGCTCTGGCAGAACAAGAAGATGTTCAAGGAACTCGCCGACTACATGGTCGAGTATCACAAGACCGGCTCCAAGCTGTTCATTCAGCTCGCCGCTGGTTTCGGCCGCTCCATGGCTGTTGCTCCCTGGATGGTCACTCTGAACAACAACAAGGTGCTCGGCGCCCTTGCCAAGCCCGTCATCGACGTCAGCTACTGCTGCGCTTCCGCTTCCGCTACCCCGAACCGTTGGCAGGAGGACATGCTCTCCCGCCCGATGACCGTCGAAGAGATCCACGAGATGGTCGATGCGTTCGGCAAGACCGCGAAGCTGCTGCGTGAGGCCGGTGTCGACGGCGTTGAGATCCACGCTGTCCACGAAGGCTATCTGCTTGACCAGTTCACCATCGCCAACTGGAACCATCGTACCGACGAGTACGGCGGCTCTTTCGAGAACCGTTTCCGCTTCCCGGTCGAGATCGTGCAGTCCATCAAGCGTCAGGCCGGTGCCGACTTCCCGGTGTCCCTGCGTTACTCCGTCGTCTCCAAGACCAAAGCATGGGGCAAGGGCGCTATGCCGTATGAGACCGACTTCGAAGAGTTCGGCCGTGACATGGCTGAGTCCGAGAAGGCCATCAAGTACCTGGGCGATGCCGGCTACGACATGTTCAACTGCGACAACGGTACTTACGACGCATGGTACTGGGCACATCCGCCTCAGTATATGCCCGACAACTGCAACCTCGAGTACGTCGAGCACATCAAGAAGTTCACCGACAAGCCCGTCGCCTGCGCCGGCCGTATGGATCCGGTCAAGGCCGCGGAAGAGATCGCTGCCGGCCGTCTCGATGCAGTTGCCATCGCGCGTCAGAACCTCGTTGACCCCGAGTGGATCCACAAGATCCTCGAGGGCCGTCAGGACGAGATCAAGCCCTGCATCCGCTGCCACAACGGCTGCTTCAACTTTGCGAAGTTCAAGGGCACCGCGAACATCCAGAGCACACAGGATTCCCTGCACCTGGGCCGCTGCGCGCTGAACCCGACGACCATGCAGCACAACAAGTATAAGATCGTCCCGACCAAGAACCCGAAGAAGGTCGCCATCATCGGCGGCGGCATCGGCGGCATGGAGTGCGCGCTCGTGCTCAAGAAGCGCGGCCACAAGCCGGTCCTCTTCGAGAAGACCAACGAGCTCGGCGGCCTGTTCCTCACCGCTTCCGCGATGAGCTTCAAAGAGAACGACAAGGAACTCATTGAGTGGTACAAGAAGGAAGTCGCGAAGCAGGGTATCGATATCCGCTTCAACACCGAGGTCACCGACCTTGGCACCATGCGCGGCTTCGACGAGATCATCGTGGCCACCGGCTCCGTGCCGAGAACCATGCCCATGATCCCGGGCTTCGAGAAGACCATGAGCTTCACCGAGCTGCTCAAGGAGAAGAAGGAAGTCGGCGACAAGGTCCTGTTCTTCGGCGGCGGCCAGTCCTCCTGCGAGGCGGCTTACGACCTGATCCTCCAGGGCAAGCACCCGATCATTGTCGAGTACGCCGGCGACCTGGTTGCTGCTCAGGCTACCTGCCTTGCCAACACCTCCTTCCTGCGTGACGCGATGGAGTACCACAAGGTTCCGACCTACCTGCACTCCACCATCACCGAGATCCACGACGGCGGCGTCACCGTCAAGGGTCAGGACGGCAAGACCTTCGAGGTCGCTTGCGACAACGTCATCAACGGCATCGGCTTCGTGCCGGCTCCGGTTGGCGACAAGGGCCGTCACGTGCACCGCGTCGGTGACTGCGTTGCCATTGGCAACCTGCGCACCGTCATCTGGCGTGCATGGGATGTCTGCATGAAGATCTGATCTTCGGCTGACACCGAAAACCGCACAAAACCCGCGCGGGTGCAGAGTGATCTGCACCCGCGTTTTTGTATGCATATAGGAAAGCCGCCCTCGCTCAGCAAAGCGAGGGCGGTCTGCTTTTTGCGCTTTCTTAGAGAATATCGAACAATTCTTCCAGCCGCGTGATACGCCAGTCCGCCTGCGGCGGCAAGGCAGCGCCGCGGTCGGTGGGGTCGAACCAGCAGGTCTGCATCCCTGCTGCCCTGCCGCCCGCAATGTCCGCCGTGAGCGAATCACCGATCATAAGGCACTGCTCCGGCCGAACACCCGGCAGCTGCGCCAGACACCGGTCGAAAAACACCCCGCTCGGCTTCTCCGCGCCCAGCTGCCCAGAGATAAACAGCCGCTCAAACGCATCGAGCATCCCGGCCCGGCGCAGACGGTTCACCTGCTGCGCATACGGCCCGTTGCTTGCAGCGCACAGACGATATTCCCCGTGCAGCTGCGCCAGCACCTCCGGCGCACCCGGTACCGGGACCGCACTCTCGTGCAGCCGGACGCGGAACGCATCCTCCATTGCGGCACCGTCGGCCTCCAGCCCGAGCCGCGCCAGAATCGTCTGCCAGCGCACGTCCCGCAGCCCGGCGATCGTCAGCTCGCCGCGCTCGATCCGCGCCCAGAGCTTATCGTTCTCCACCTGAAACACGGTGAACATCTCCGGCGCATACGGCAGACCTGCCTCGAGGAAGATCTCCTCCATCGCCTGCATCGCACCGGCGCTGAAGTCCAGCAGCGTATTATCAATATCAAACAATAGTACAGTCGATTTTTCCATGGTTCGCCCCCTGTTTATTTGCGTCCGGGTGCAGATGCGCGGCGCCTGCGTGCATTTACTGCACGAAACACTGTCGACACCAGCAGGATACCGACAGCCAGGCTGCCCGCGATTCCGGCGGTCTCCAGTCCCTTCTGCAGCGCCTCCTGCACCTCACCCGAGAGACCGATGCTCATCGTATAATAAATACCGGCGCCAGGCAGCAGCGGAATGCTGGAAATGACCAGATACGACGTGACCGGGCACTTGCGCCAGCGGCCCATGCCCTCGGAATAGACCGCCGCCACGACCTCGGAGAAAAAGTTTGCGCTGTAAACGCTGCCCCCTGCCCGGCTGCACAGCAGGTAAACGATCCAGGTCAGCGCGCTGCCGAGCGCACATAAAACGCTGCCCCAGTCGTGGACATTAAACAGGATCACAAATCCAAGGCAGGCGACAAACGTCGCGAGCCCCTGCGCCCAGAGCGGATAGGTCAGCGCTGCGGCCGCCTCCGCATGGCCGCAGATCGGGGTCGTAACATGCCACGCCGCCGCCGTGCCGAGCGCGATGGCAAACGCCGAGAGCAGCACCTGCACGATGCGGCTGACGCCGGAGCTCGTGTCACCGTAGATGATGTCGCGCATGAAGTTCGTGATGAGCAGTCCGGGCACCAGCAGCATCAGCGCGCCGATGATGACGACCGCCACACAGTCGAGCCAGCCGAGGCCGGCAGCGACATACGCCGGCAGCGCCATGAGAAAGGACGCCGCAATGGTGCTGAAAAACGGGTTGACCTCCAGCCGGTCCATGCAGCGCGTCACAAAGCCAATGGTCAGGCCACTCAGCCCTGCCCAGAGCCAGTCGCGCACCGTGCCGCCGAAGACGCAGCAAAAGCCCGCCGCCGCCATGAAATTGCCGAGGTAATATATCCACACGGCGTAGCTGCGGACGGCGGCCGTCGTCTCTTTGAGCCAGCGCTGCGCCGTCTCCGGATCCGGCACCTCGGCGCAGATGCGCCGGCTGAGCGCGTTGAGCTTTTCAATGCGCTCGAGGTCGTTGCCATGGTAGCCCACGCGCTTCATGATGGTCAGCGGCTTCGTATTCGGCGTCACGAAGCTCACCGCAACACAGTTCGGGATGGCAAACGCCTGTCCCTCCGTGCCATATGCCTCGATCACACGGCGCATGGTCTCCTCGACCCGGTACGTCTCCGCCCCGGCGACTGCGAGCTCGTAGCCGATCTGCACCGTCATATCTGCAAGAAGATAATAGTCCATACCTGTCTTCCCATAAGCAAAAATTCCCCGGCCAAGGCCGGGCTTCCAGCGACGACAGCGTAACACATTTTACTGTACAAATCAACGGGGATGCGGTGGTTTTTGTGCCGATATTTTTCCTCAAGAAGCAGCACTCCCTTACTGTGCCCAGATGCGGAGGCACAGCAGGATTTCTGCTCCAGAAATCCTGTGAATCTGCCCAAACGCCGGCGCCGAACGAGCATAATTATTCATAAAATCTCTAGAAATACGAAAATTTACGAAAAAAATTAAAATATCTGTTGCATTTTTATTCTTTCGGACTATAATATGCCTCATCCGACACGTGTAAACAAACTGTTAACATGCTGCCACTTCAGAAAGGACTGAGCAACCATGAAACCTGCCACAAATTCATTGGCCAAAAAGAAGCACGCCATCCCGCATGTCTATATCATTCTCCTGATCGTAATCCTGCTGGCAACCGTGCTGACCTATATCGTCCCCGCCGGTCAATTTGACCGCGAAACCGTAGATAACGTCAAAATGGTCATCCCCGGCACCTATCACCGGATCGATCAGACACCGGTCAACCTGTTTGATATGTTTGTCGCAATCCCGCAGGGCTTCGTCTCCATGGCGAACATCGTCATTCTGATCTACATGTGCGTCGCCGGCATGGGCATTCTGACGTCCACGGGCGCACTGGAGAGAGTGTTTGGCTCTTTCATCAGCAAGGTCGGTGCAAAAGGCCGCGTGGTCATGCTGATCATTTTTTACGCGTTCTTCTTCGTCCGGGGCGGCCTGACCGGTTCCGTAAACTCTCCGATCGCCTTCATCCCGCTCGTGGTTACGCTGTGCCTCGCCGTCGGCTATGATGTCATGACCGCGCTGGGCGTCGTCGCCGTCGGCGCGCTGGTCGGCTTCGCGGTCGGCCCGACCAACCCGAACACCGTCGTCGTCGCGCAGCAGATCTGCGAGCTGCCGATCTACTCCGGCATGACGTTCCGCACCATCACCTGGCTCGCCCTCGGTCTCGCCGGCCTGATCTATGTCGTCATCTATGCAGAAAAGGTAAGAAAGAATCCGAGCGCCAGCCTGAGCAGCTATAAGCCGGATACGCAGGAGCTGCAAAACGAAAACATGCAGAAAGCCGCGACCACCCGCGACAAGTGGGTCGTCTTCACGCTGTTTGTCGCCGTCGTCGCCGTTGTGGTACTGACCGTCAAGTTCAGTCTGAGCATGGTGCAGATGGCCGGCCTGTATATTATCATCGGCATCATCGGCGGCCTTGTGGCCGGTTACAAGCCCAATGAAATTGCCGCCATGTTCACGAAATACGGCAAGGAAATGTTCACCGCCGCTCTGGTGCTCGGCATGGCAAAAGCCGTTTCGCTCGTGCTGACGCAGGGCAACATCATCGACACTATGGTGTATGGCATGTCCAGCATTCTCGGCGGTCTGCCCGCCGGCCTCAGCGCTGTTATCATGTTCCTGATCCAGACCATCGTCAATTTCTTTATCAACTCCGGCAGCGGACAGGCTGCTGCCATGATGCCGATCATGGCGCCGCTGTCCGACCTCATCGGGGTCAGCCGTCAGACCGCGATCCTTGCGTTCCAGATGGGTGACGGCCTGTCCAACATGATCTGGCCGACGTCTGCCAGCATGATGGCCTATGTGTTTGCCGCAAACGAAAAGTTCGAATCCTACCTGAAATTTGTCCTGCCCATTTTCCTGATCGTGTCCGTGCTCGGCGCCATTATGCTGGTGATCGGCACCGCGATCGGCTACTGAGTCAGGTGTGAGGCTGCATCATGAACGAAGCATTCCACACCTCCCTGCACACCGCCATGAAGGCGCGCGCCGCCGAGATTCTGCCGGAGGTCATTGAACTGCGCCGCACGATCCACAAACATCCTGAAACCGGATTTGACACCGGAGAAACGGAAAAGCTGGTAAAGGCCTTCCTCGAGCGGGAGCACATTGCGATCCTCCCGTCTGAGCTCGGCGTTCTGGGACTCATCCGTGGGCAAAACCACGACCGGATCGTCGCCCTGCGCGCAGATATGGACGCGCTCCCGCTGCAGGAAGAGACCAGCCTCCCCTACTGCTCTCAGGTCACCGGCAAAATGCACGCCTGCGGGCACGACGGGCACACCGCCATGCTGCTCGGCACGGCAAAGATCCTCCAGGAATACGCGGACGAGCTCCCGACGGACATCCTGCTGATTTTTCAGCCCGCAGAAGAGGGGCCCGGCCTCGGCGGCGCCGTCAAAATGGTGCCGCAAATTCAAAACACCGGCCTTGCCGACAAAATCGTCGCTGCATTCGGGCAGCATGTCTCCAATGACTATCCGGCCGGCTTTGTCGCGCTGAAAAAGGGGCCCGTCGCCGCCTCCACCGATTCCTTTGACATCACATTCATCGGGAAAGGCGGCCACGCCGGGCGTCCCAACGAGTGCATCGACGCGCTCTCTGCCGGGGCGAAATTTGTAACCGCGATGGAGAGCTTTATGTCGCGGCATACGGACCCGTTCGACCCGTGCGTCTGCTCCATCGGCATCTTTCAGGCCGGGACCGCCAAGGGCATCGTCGCAGAAAGCGCGCATCTTGCCGGTACCATTCGCTGCCAGAAGGAAGAGACCCGAACCTACATCATCGACAATCTCAAGCGCGTTGCACAGGGCGTCGCCTACGCGACCGGCACGGAATGTGACATTCAGGTCAAACGAGGCGTACTGGGTCTGCGCAACGACAATGATATGGTCGATTACGCGAGATCTGTTATGGATCACGTCGTCGGCAAAGACCATCAGATCGAGCTGCCGCACCCGATGATGGGCGCAGAGGATTTTTCCTACTACGCGAAGGAGTTCCCCGCCGCATTTTACTGGCTCGGCACGCGCAATGAGCAAAAGGGCTGCACCGCACTGCTGCACAACGCGCACTTTAATTTTGACGAAAGCGTCATGCAGACCGGCATGGAACTTTTCTGCGCATTGGCAGTCAATCTGAAGTAAGTGCAGCAGAGTCGCTCTGACGAGCGGATAGTTCTCCGCATCGGCCAGTCTCATCAAAGAATATCGGATAGCTTCTGCGCAGTTTGGGCGCACGATCGCATATATAATACAAACAGGCATTCATAACTTCCTAGTTATGAATGCCTGTTTTGCCTGCGCACGGCATGCGTGCGTAGCCTATCGGAAAACAAGTTGGAGCAGGCAACGCAAGTCAGCTCCGAAGTTGTCCGAGTAACGCAACCCGAATGTGCGGCTTCCACATCTCAAATAGTAAGTAGAAAGCTTTTGCACCATTTCCGGCACTTTTCGGTCTTTTCGTCCGGGAACCGCCCGCTCCGAAAAAGATTGCGGGATAATATGTGATCACAAAAACGCCCCTGAACAATTTCGCTCGGGGAACGTCCGCTTGTTGTCGGCATAGCAACTCTGAATCCCCCAAAAGTTAAGCCTTTTCAGTCAAAATCTGCGATATAGTAAAAACCACGGAATAGTCAAGGGAAAGTGACAATGCTATTGACCATTATCATGGTCAACTGATATAATACGAGCTGATGAATAACAAAATATTGGCTGTCTAAAGATAGCGGTGTTCCGCACACGACCGTGAATGTACCTGATGTCCTTGACGTGCATAGCTGGCATGAGTTTATCAAAGCCATCATGAATATGCCCTATGAGGACTTCCTGATTGAGCGTAGGAAACTGATGGCAGCAAAAATCAAGGTAGCCTTTGAGACCCTGAAAAAGGCAGCGACTTGAGCAAGACCACATTTTTATTTTGCCACACTTTCTAATTATTCCAAAATCCGTACACCGCAAGGCTTACACCCCACGGTGACACCAAACTTTGGTGCGGCAGAAATCTGTAACTGAATAAAGCGAACAAGGGCTTCCGAAGTCAGTATTTGACCTCGAAAGCCCTTGTTTTATGCCTTTTTCGGCGGTTTTGGCCTCCGGAGAAGGCTTTTCCTATTGTATCAAAATCAGTAGGAACATTGACTCTCCCTGTAGAAGCGGAAATGCTTAGTAATATGTGCCGCGGGAACAATTAATTTTTCTCTGCAACCTTTTGATAAACCTATCTACTTTTTGATTTTTCCCATAAGGGGGTGCAAAGCAAAAATCAGCAGCGCACCTTCGGTAAAATAGGAAAATCCGAGCATTGAAGACTTTTGCACCCCCCATACTCGGAAAAACGCTTGATATAAGGACTTCTTCGACAGAAAAATAAAAAAGCACGGTAGCCCATTGTATCATGGACTACCGTGCTTCGTGGTCGGAGTGTAATTATAGGATTTCAGAAAACGCAGATATATCAATGGTTTGCTGGCAGTCGGCAAGAGGTATTTATTCTAAAAGATTAAAATTTAGAGGCATTCCGCTCAAGAGTGAATTTGAGCGGAGTTTTCCGCAGGTTTGAGGGGGAATTTACCACCTCACCAAAACTTGCAGTCAGAATGCTTGCATCCTCCTCTAAACCAGAGCGAATGAGCGCCTCAAGTAGCAAAATAATGTTAAATCATTAAGTAACAATATATATTTTTTGAAGATGTTCACGCAATTCGTTGTTTAATGCTTCCACGTTCTTTTCAATCGTTTCAAACGACTGCTTGTCAGAGTCAGTAACTCTCTCAGCTAAAGATATTTTTCCATCAAGATAGTCCTTAAAACGCTGCTGATAATTCCAAAATTGTGTCGTTGTCAGTTCAATTATCTCTTTATATTTTTCGTAGATGTTTTGTGGGATAAAAGCAACGTTTTCATATAATAGCTCTTGCAGAGTGGCAGCTTTGTCAACCATTTTTGTGTATGTTCTGATTTCTTCTGCAACTTTCTCCCGATGGTTTTCCCCTTCTTTTTTAGGGTAATGCTTTTCTTCAATCGTTGTATATAGAGTGCTGATAAACTCAAACATTCCTTTTGATAGTTTGCGATATACCTCAAATTCAATATCGAACTGAACCTTCGTTACATATGAACGCTGGGTTAAACCTGCTTTATAGGCTTCAAGCTCTTTATCAATGCGTAATTTGTATTTTTGCTCAAGACGTGTTGCAATTTTATTAGCAAGAAAACTTGAAACAGACATGATAATTGCGCCAGCACCACCCATACTGAGGATTATTAAACCCACAGTTTCTAACAGATTTTTCAAAAGAATACCCCCTGCCATTTGTTTATTATTAGAACTAATTATATACTATAATGTTATGAGGTCAAGCGGCTGGCCTGCTTCGCCAGCGAATACGAAAATGACTTTATCAAGGCCATGATCGGACGCTCGGCAAAGGTAGCGGAAAATACCGCGCTCCGCAAGCAGCGTGAGCTGGACACTCTGACCGCCCGTGACCGGGAACTGGATATGCTCTTTGAACGGCTCTATGAGGACAATGTGGCAGGCAAAATCGACGATGCCCGGTTTGCCAAAATGTCCAAACGCTATGAACAGGAGCAGGGCGAGAACGCAAAGAAGATCAAGGCGCTGCGGCTGGAACTGAAAAAGGACGAGAGCAAGCGCATGGACATTGACGATTTTCTTGAAACGGTACGGCGATACACGGACGCGACCACCATTACAAAGCGTATGGTCGCAGAGCTGATCGACCACATTGAGGTGTACCACGCTGAAAAGCAGGACGGCGTTACCAACCAGCGCGTCATTATTCACTACAACTGCATCGGTGCCTTTGATGTGCCGGATCGCCGGAAGATCCCGGAGGCCGACATTATCATGGAAA
>ERZ773188.2736-NODE-2736-length-16406-cov-4.091860_pt1 | contig 16406 bp, 12 predicted proteins | sample MGYA00581011_ERZ773188 | MGnify/ENA primary metagenome ERZ773188 (study PRJEB29015, sample SAMEA2737798) | human gut metagenome | biome: human gut; feature: human-associated habitat; material: faeces | place: China | collected 2012 ...
ACAGCGAGGGCGACACGCCCATAGCCTTAAAGAGCGATTTTATCCTTTCCTTTTGTGAGTTGATTATGGGAGGTAAAAACGGGCTGGAAGCTGTCGAAAAGACCTTGATTGACCGCGCTGTTATCAGCGTGTACCGCAACTACCTTGCCGACCCGAAGCCGGAGAATATGCCGATTTTGGGCGACCTCTACGACGAGATCAAGAAGCAGCCGGAAAAGGAAGCGCAGCGTATCGCGGCGGCATTGGAACTCTATGTAAACGGCAGCTTGAACATTTTTAACCACAGGACAAACGTTGACATTCATAATCGCCTTGTCTGCTTTGATATTAAGGAACTCGGTACGCAGCTTAAAAAAGTCGGTATGCTTATCGTCCAAGACCAAGTATGGAACAGAGTAACGGTAAACCGCAGCGAGGGCAAGGCGACGCGGTATTACATCGACGAGTTTCATTTGCTCTTGAAAGAGGAACAGACCGCCGCCTATTCCGTCGAGATTTGGAAGCGTTTTAGGAAGTGGGGCGGTATTCCGACAGGTATCACCCAAAACGTGAAAGATTTGTTGTCGTCCCGCGAGGTGGAGAACATCTTTGAAAACAGCGATTTCATCCTCATGCTCAATCAGGCCAGCGGCGACCGGCAGATTCTCGCCAAACAGCTCAATATCTCCCCGCATCAGCTCTCGTATGTCACCCACAGCGGTGAAGGCGAAGGGCTGCTTTTTTACGGCAACGTTATCCTGCCCTTCGTAGACCGCTTCCCCCGCGGGGAACTCTATGACCTACTTACCACCAAGCCACAGGAGCAGACTGCATAACAAAACAAGAAAGGAATTGCACGATGGAAAACAAACTGATGATTTTTGAAAACGAAGCCTTTGGAAAGGTGCGAACGCTGAACCTCAACGGCGAGCCGTGGTTTGTAGCGGCGGATGTGTGCAAAGCGCTGGAACTGGGGAATCCGAGCATGACGGTTGAGCGTCTGGATGATGATGAAAAGGGTATCAGTACTATTGATACCCTTGGCGGGAAACAGCGCATGGCAATCATCAACGAACCCGGACTGTATTCGCTGGTGATCACCTCCCGCAAGCCGGAGGCAAAGGCGTTCAAGCGCTGGATCACCCATGAGGTCATTCCGGCCATCCGCAAGCACGGCGTGTATATCACCGACGAGAAGCTCAAGCTGTTCGCCGAACACCCTGAGCTACTGGACGCGCTGATGAAAAGCCTCTACGCCGCCCATGCGGAGAACCTGCGGCACAGGGCGGAGCGCCAAACGCTGCTGCCCAAGGCAGATTACTACGACGCCTTTATGGACGCGGACGGCTGCACCAACCTTCGCACCACGGCAAAGGAGCTGAATGTGCCGGAGCGCTGGTTTGCCCGCTTTCTCCAGCAGACCGGCTTTCTCTACCGCAGCCCTGCGGGGAACCTCATGCCCTACACCATCCCCCGCAACCGCGGGCTGTTCCGCGTGAGGGATTATGTCCGCAACGGTCACAGCGGCGCGTACACTCTCATCACCCCCATGGGCAAGAGCCTGTTCCGGGAGCTACTCCGCTGCGGCGAGGCGCTTCCAACTGATTGATTAAACGAATAAGGAGCGTAACACCATGAAAAAAGAAAATCTGTACCTGATCCACGGCGAGGACTACCTGCACCACATCGAGGAAAAGCTGGAGCTGCTGTGGATGGCGACCATCCTCATGCACTACATCAAAAACGGAGCCGAGAAGGACGGCTATCTGGACCTTGTACGCAGATCCACCCTCGACTTTGACGAGCGCTGCGAGGAGATGTTCAGCTCTTGGGGCAGTGCGCTCAATTACCTCAAGTCCCATGACCTTGCGGACCTGTCCGACCTCATCGAAAACGACCTGATCGAGCCGGAATATGCCGGTTACATTCCTGCGGATGATCCCTGCCGCCCCGGCGAGCGCTGCTGCGAGTATGCCGAGCGCATGGAGCGCGAATACACCGCAGAGCGTGAGGCGGACGAGGACAATGAGGACGCCGACGTATTTGAGTATGACGGAGAACCGGCCATATCTGAGCTGACCGGCGTGTGCAGGGACATCCTCACGGCTGTCGAAGGGCTTACCTCGCTTCTAAGGGATGAGTTCGACTATGCAGGCTGACCGCATTTACTGCGGCGACGCCCTGACCGTGCTGAAAACCCTGCCGGACAATTCCGTGAACTGCTGCGTAACCTCGCCGCCGTACTACGCACTGCGGGATTACGGCGTAGATGGGCAGATCGGGCGGGAGGAAACTCCGGCGCTGTATGTGGAGCGCCTGACTTCCATTTTTCGGGAGGTCAGGCGCGTTCTCACACCGGACGGCACCCTCTGGCTCAACATCGCGGACACCCATGCCGGAAAGGACAATCAGGGGGACAGCCTCGACCCCAAGTACCCCAACGGCAGGACCGGTCAGACGGTCGCCCTCAACGGCAAGGTGGAGGGCTGCAAGGCAAAGGACATGATCGGCGTGCCGTGGCTGCTTGCCTTTGCGCTGCGCGCAGACGGCTGGTATCTGCGCTCGGACATCATCTGGATGAAAGCGAACCCCATGCCGGAAAGCGCCAAGGACAGGCCAAGCCGCTGCTATGAGCATATCTTCCTACTGTCCAAGTCCCGACGCTACTATTACGATGCTGCCGCCATCGCGGAGCCGGTTGCGGAAACGACAGTACGGCGCATGAAAGGCGCACGAAGCACGGCTACCAAGCACGGAAGTATCATTCCCGGACAGCAGAATATCCAGAAAATCAATCTGCCAAGAGCTGCCGGAACCTATACGGATGCAGATATTCCACAGCTTCGCAACAAGCGCGACGTCTGGCAAATCAACACCGTGCCGTACCGGGGCGGGCATTTTGCCGCTTTCCCGCCCAAGCTGGCGGAAACCTGCCTGCTGGCGGGCTGCCCGCCCGGAGGCGTGGTGCTGGACCCCTTCCTCGGCTCCGGCACTACGGCGGCGGTGGCAAAGCAGCTTGGTCGGCACTACATCGGCATTGAGCTGAACCCGGACTACTGCAAGCTGGCAGAGAAACGGATCGGAGGTGAAGTCCCATGAGCAAACGCTCGCCCCGGCTGCTGTTCACGCAGGAGGAGCGGACAGCGCCGGAACTGAAAAAGGCCATCCGAAAAGCGGACAAGCGCATGAAGAAGCTGGAAAAGGCCGAGGCGAAGATACCCAAGAAAACCATAAAGAAAAAGCAGCGCGTCGTTGACCCGAAAACCGGCAGGGTAACGACGCGCCTTTCCTTTGAGGAGGTGGACAAGAAGCGCCCGCCCTCCAAGCTGACCCATGCGGTGCGTGACGCGCCCGGAGCGGCGGCCTTGTCCGCCGTACACCGCGAGATTCGGGAGCATGAGCAGGACAATGTGGGCGTGGAGAGCGCCCACGGCGTGGAGCAGGCGGCGGAGCGCGCCGTGCGACTTGCCCAGCACGCCCACCGCTCCCACAAGGAGAAGCCCTACCGCCGCGCAGACCGCGCCGAGGCCAAGGCAGACCGCGCCAACCTCCGTGCGTTGGACAAAACGGCGCAGCACCACGACCCGCAGTTTTCCAGCAATCCCTACTCCCGCTGGCAGCAGAAGCAGGCCATCAAGCGGGAGTACGCCGCCGCCAAAGCCGGAAAAAGCGCCGGGAATACGGTCAAAGCCTCCGAAGCCACGGCAAAGGCGGCGCGGAAAGCCGCGGAGAACACAAAGAAAGCCGGCGAGTTCATCGCCCGTCACAAAAAGGGCTTTCTTATCGCGGGCGGCATTGCGGCAATAATCGTCCTCATCCTCTGCACCGTTTCCTCCTGCTCCATGCTGATTCAGGGCGGGGCAACCGGCGTGAACGTATCCACCTACCCATCCGAGGACGCGGATATGCTGGCGGCAGAGGCGCAGTATTGCGCCATGGAAGCGGAATTGCAGCAGTATCTCGACACCTACGAAAGCACCCACGACTACGATGAGTACCATTTTGATCTGGACGACATCGAGCATGACCCCTATGTGCTGATCTCCGCCGTCACCGCCCTCATGGGCAGGGAGTGGACGCTTTCCGAGGTCGGCGGCATACTCGATATGCTGTTTGAAAAGCAGTACATCCTAACGGAAACCATCACCACGGAAACGAGATACCGCACCGAAACGCGCACCGGCTACTATAACGATGCGGAGGGCAATCTGCACAGCTATGAATATACCGTGCAGGTGCCGTACACCTACTACATCTGTACCGTGAAGCTGGAAAACTTCAACCTCTCCCATGTGCCGGTCTATATCATGTCGCAGGATCAGCTCTCCCTTTACGCCATGTATATGGCTACTTTGGGCAACCGCCCAGACCTGTTCGGCGGCTCGGAGTACATCGGGAAATACTACACCGCCGACTATGAGAAGTACGAGATACCCCCGGAAGCGCTGGAGGACGCGCAGTTCGCCGCCATCATCAAGGAGGCGGAGAAGTATCTCGGCTACCCCTACGTCTGGGGCGGCAGCAGTCCTGCCACCTCCTTCGACTGCTCCGGCTTCGTCAGCTACGTCTACAACAACTGCGGCGTGGGCTGGAGCTTCGGGCGGCTGGGCGCTTCGGGGCTGCTGGGCATCTGCACAAGGGTATCCGCCGCCAACCTGCGCCCCGGCGATCTGGTGTTCTTCCAAGGCACCTACGACACGGCGGGCGCATCCCATGTGGGCATTTACGTCGGCAATGATATGATGCTTCACTGCGGCGACCCCATCCAGTACACAAGCCTCAATTCAAGCTATTGGCAATCCCATTTCCTTGCATACGGGCGGCTGTCCCCGCCCTGATCTCACTGAAAGGAGAAAAAAATGAACCCTAAGATTATAAAGCTCAAGGCTGAACGGACGAAAAACGATGAAAAGATCGCCGCCCTCCGCTCCCGCAACCGGGAGCTTGACGAGAGCATCGTCGAGCTGGAGAATACCGACATCATCGGCCTTGCCCGCGCCACCGGCATGAGCATGGAGGAGCTGGCGCAGTTCCTCACACAGCTCAAAAGGGGCGGCGCGCCCTTTATCACACCCAATACCAAGGAGGATACGGACTATGTGCATGAAGAAGAATAACAACCGGCTGCTGCGCGGCGTTGCCGCCATCCTTTGCCTTGCCCTGATGTTTCTCACCATGTCCGGCATGGCCATGGCGACGGATATGGAGGACGCCCCGGCAGGCGACGCGCCGGAAAGCACGCCGGAGATCGCGGAGGCAGAGCTTCCCGTCACGCCCGAAGAAACGCCGGAACCCCCTCCGGCAGAGCAAGGGCCGGACACACAGGAACCGGCTCCCGCGCCGCCTGAAACGACGGAAACGCCGCAGCCGGAGGCGGAATATGCGCTGGACGCAGATATTCCGGCAGGCTGGCACAACGCGCCGGTGACGGTCACGGTCCGTATCAGGGACAAAAACAACGCGGGCTGGCAGAAGGTAGAGGCGGCGCTGCGGGAAACCGCCGAAAGAACAGACCTGACGGAGCAGCTTGCCCACGACGGCCTCGCCCGTTACACGGTGCCGGACAACGGTATCGTGTTTTTCTTTGTCACCGACCCCTACGGCACGGAGCATACGCTGACGCTGGAGCTGCGCTGCATAGACCTTGAAGCGCCGGTCCTTCGCGCAGGCGTCAGCGGTACGCTGCTGCGCGTGGAGGCCGCCGACACCCTCTCTGGCATAGCCGGGGTCTATGTGAACGATGAGCTTTATACCACCCTGCAAAACGGCGAGTTCAGCGTCCGCATTGACAAAAACACGCGGGATTCCCACTTTTACATCATGGGCGTGGACAACGCGGGCAACCGCACGGGCTATCTGGTGATCGCCAACCCCTTCTATGAAAAGGAAACGCCTGCGCCCAGCCCCACGCCGGAGCAGCACAGCGCCCATTGTCCCGCAGACTGCGATTGCAGAAAGCAGTCCTCCGGCAATACCGGCAGCAGCGGCAATACCGGAAGTACCGGCAGCAATACCGGTGCAGGAAAGCCCTCCAACGCCTCCGGCAGCACGGGAAAGCCCGCTGCGGTACAGACGCCCGCCGCCACAGAGCCGGCGAAAGCACAGGAGCCCGCCGGTACCGCCGCGCCTGTCGCCATTGAGAAAGGGACGGGCTTTTCCCAAAACGGCAGCGCCGTCACCCGCGACCTGCTCTATGACAAGCACACCAACAAGCAGTTCATCGCGGTGGAAACCCGCAACGGTCATACGCTCTATCTGGTGATTGACTATGATAAGCCGCTGGACGAGGACGGAGATCAGTATGAAACCTACTTTTTGAACCTTGTGGACGAGAGCGACCTGCTTGCACTCATCGACGAGGATTCCGCCCCCGTCTGCTCCTGCAAGGACAAGTGCGAGGCAGGTGCGGTCAACACCGCCTGCGCAGTCTGCAAGAACAATATGACGGAGTGCATGGGCAAGGAAAAGGCTACGGAAAAGACGCCGGAGCCCGACCCGACGCCGGATACGAGCGACAGCCCCGACAAGGACGGCGGCGAAAAGAAGTCCGGCAGCGGTCTTGTTGTGATTGTGCTGCTGCTCCTGATGGCGGGCGGCGGCGCGCTGTATTGGTTCAAGCTCCGTAAGAAGAAGCCCGACACAAAGGGACCTGTGGACTTGGACGATTACGACTATGGCGATGAGGACGAGGAATACGAAAACGAGGACGATGCGGACGAGCCGGAGGAAACGGAGGACGCGGATGCATGACCCTTTTTACAAGAAACCCGCTGGAGCGGCTGATGATGCAGCGCCCCTATCCGGGAAAGGAGGAAACGCCGCGCACCCCTGCCCCGGAGGGACATTTCTGCTGCGGCTGTTCCCGCTACGGCACCGTCTGCCTCCGTCCCTGCTACCGTGACACCGACCTGCGGGAGAAACTGCGGGCAAAAGCGCCGGAGCGTTAGGACCCCGACCCTTGCCGCATTCTCCCACCGATGCTACAATGTACCCATGAAAGACCAAATGCAGCGGAAAAGGATGTGATACGGATGCTGAGCTTTGAACGGGTGCTGGAGGCATTCAGAGAGCACCTTACAGAAGATACCGGCGTGGAGGTGGTGCCGACCCGACACGGCTATACCTACCTCACATGGGATGACAGGCGTGAAAATTGGGACACCGCTGAGATTTGCCTCACGCCGGAGGCGCTGCTGGACAGGCTGACCGGCGCGGTGGAAAGCTATGAACAGTGCCGCCTTTTGGATGGAACACGGGACCCAACCGACGCCGAGCGCAAAGCCTTTGCCGAGGCTGCCGAGCGATACCGGAAGCAGTGCCTTGAACGGCCCTGACCCACATACGATTAGAAAAACAGACACGAAAAGCAGTCCTTCGGGGCTGCTTTTTGCTATGCAGAAAAGGAGAAAAATGAATATGACACACCATAAATTAGTGATCGCGGAAAAGCCCTCCGTCGCCCAGTCCATCGCCGCCGTGCTGGGCGCAAAGCAGCGACGCGACGGCTATCTTTCAGGAAACGGCTACCTTGTAAGCTGGTGCTATGGGCATCTGGCGGAGCTGGCGGGCGCGGATGTGTACGATGAAAAGTACGCCAAGTGGCGCTATGACGATCTGCCCATCCTGCCCGCAAGCTGGCGCTTCACGCTGAAAGCGGACAAAGCCAAACAGTTTGAGCTGCTGCGGGAGCTCATGTGCCGGGAGGACGTGACCGAGGTCATCAACGCCTGCGACGCAGGGCGCGAGGGGGAGCTTATCTTCCGCACCGTCTACTACATGGCGGGCTGCACAAAGACCATGAAGCGGCTGTGGATCTCCTCCATGGAGGACGAGGCCATCCGCAGGGGCTTTGCGGACCTTCGTCCGGGACGGGAATACGACGGACTGCACCAGTCCGCCCTCTGCCGCGCCCGCGCGGACTGGCTGGTGGGCATCAACGCCACAAGGCTCTTTTCGGTGCTGTACCACCGCACCCTCAACGTGGGGCGCGTCATGACGCCCACGCTGGCGCTCATCGTCCAGCGGGAGGCGGAGATCGGGGCGTTCCGCCCGGAAGCCTTTTACACGGTAAATCTTCGCTGCGGCGATTTTGCCGTAGTGTCCGAAAAGTTCAAAGAAAAAGCGGAGGCGGACGCCCTCGCCGCCGCCTGCGCCGGTCAGCCGGTCACGGTCAGGACGGTGCAGCGCACGGAGAAAACGGAGAACGCGCCCCGGCTCTACGACCTGACCGCGCTCCAGCGGGAGGCCAACCGCAGCCTCGGCTATACCGCCCAGCAGACGCTTGACTATCTGCAAGCCCTCTATGAAAAGAAGCTCTGCACCTATCCCCGCACGGACAGCCGCTTCCTCACAGATGATCTGGAACCCTCCGTGCCGGAGCTTGCAGCCGTTGCCGCCGCCATCTGCGAAACCACCGCACCGGAGCGTGTGAACGCAAGGCAGGTCTGCGACAGCCGCAAGGTCAGCGACCACCACGCCATTCTCCCCACCGCCAGCGCGGGCAAGGCGGACGTGTCGGTGCTGCCGCTGGGCGAGCGCGAGATTTTGCGTCTTGTGGCAGGGCAGCTTCTCCGGGCGGTCAGCGATGCACACCGCTATGCGGAAACCACAGTTACGCTGGAGTGCGGCGGCACCGAGTTCACCGCCAAGGGTAGAACCGTCCTTGATACCGGCTGGAAGCAGTATCTCGCGCAGGAAAAGCGGGACGCCGCACTGCCGGAGCTGTCGGAGGGGCAGGTATTGGAGTGTGGCGAAGCTGCCGTAAAGGAGGGCAAGACCACGCCGCCCAAGCATTATACGGAGGATACGCTGCTCTCCGCCATGGAGACTGCCGGAAAGGAAGATATGCCGGAAGAAGCGGAACGAAAGGGGTTGGGAACGCCCGCCACCCGCGCTGCTATCATCGAAAAGCTGGTAGCCACGGGCTTTGTGGAGCGCAAGCGGGCGAAGAAGGCCGTCAGCCTTGTGCCTGCCCATACCGGCGTTTCCCTCATCACCGTGCTGCCGGAGCAGTTACAGTCCCCGCTTCTCACCGCCGAATGGGAATACCGCTTGCAGCAGGTGGAGCGCGGCGAGCTTTCCCCGGATGAGTTCATGACCGGCATTGCGGATATGCTCACGGAGCTGGTAAAAACCTACAAGGTCATCTCCGGCGCGGAGGTGCTGTTCCCCTCCGGCCGGGAGATCATTGGCAAATGCCCCCGCTGCGGCAGCGACGTGACCGAGAGCAAAAAGGGCTTCTTCTGCGAGAAAAACGACTGCCGCTTCGGGCTGTGGCGGGACAACAAGTTCTTTGCCGCCAAGCGTGCCGCGCTGACAAAAAAGGTAGCCGCCGCGCTGCTGGCAGAGGGGCGGGTGAAGCTCACGGGCCTTTATTCCGAAAAGACCGGCGGCACCTATGACGCGGCGGTGGTGCTGGAGGATACCGGCGAGAGCGTCCGCTTCCGGCTGGAATTTGACAAGGGGGCGAGGACATGAAGCTCTCCAAGCTGGAGCAGGAAAGTATCATCCTCTACAACGAGGAAGAATCCACCGCCAGCATCTACACCCACGACCCCAAGCTGAAGCGCAAGCTCAAGCGCCTTGCGGAGAAATACCCGGACAAGGTGTACCCGGATAAAGCCGTCCACGCCGGAGCGGTCAGCTACGCCGTGCCGAAAAGCTGCGTCAGCGTCCGGGAGCCGTTCAGCGACGAGCGGCGCAGGGCCGCCAGCGAGCGCGCCAAAAACGCCGGATATACGCCGCCCGCAAGGAGTATATACTCCGAAAACGAATAAGAACCGAGCGCCCGCACAGGAAAGCCTACCCCTGCGCGGGCGCTGCCATTTTAGGGGTAAACAGCCCATGAAATGAAAGGATGTGCCTATGACACGAAAATCTCCGTATCCGACAAGAGCGGATTATCCGGCATTGATTGAAAATGCCAAGCCTGCGCTGTGCGAGATGTTGGAAGCGGCCTCGTATGAACGGAGGATCGCCGTTCTCAACGAATGTTCTCTCGATGTGGTCAATACCGTCTGCACGATCATGGTGCTGGGGCGGCAGAACCTCTATCAGCGCCGCAAAAAGCCCTTCAACGCGCCGGACGCGGTATTTGTCCGGTGGGCGGCGGACCTGTGGACGCTGCGTGAGCAGGACAAGGCAGGCGACATCCGCTATCTCTGCGGAAAAACGGATTTACGGGAATATCTTTCGCGGGGGCTTCAGCTCCTGCAAATCGACCTGACGGAAGGAGGAACCTATGCCAGAGAAACCCGGTAAAAACAGAGAACAGCTCAAGGAGATCACCGACCGCATCGAGGCGGGCATCCGCGACATCTTTGAATCCGGCGATATGGAAAAGTACCGCAATTACCTGCGCACCATGAGCCGGTTCCACAATTATTCTCTCAACAATCAGGCGCTCATCCACTTGCAGCGCCCGGACGCCACCTTTGTGGCGGGCTATAACCGCTGGCGGGACAAGTTCTCCCGCCATGTGCTGCGGGGCGAGAAGGGCATCACCATCATCGCGCCCACGCCGTATAAGAAGAAAATCGAGCAGGAAAAGCTCGACCCGGACACCAAGCTGCCCATTCTGGACGCGGACGGCAAAATCGTCACCGAGGAAAAGGAAATCGAAATCCCCATGTTCCGCCCGGTGAAGGTGTTCGACTACGCCCAGACGGACGGAAAGCCGCTGCCGGAGCGTGTGGCCAGTCCCGTCGCCAACCTGACCGGCAGCGTTGAGAATTATGAGGCGTTCATGGAGGCGCTGCGCCGTTCCTCTCCCGTGCCGGTGGAGTTCAAGCCGCTGCCTGCGGATATGGACGGCTATTTCAGCCCCAAATCCCAGAGCATTACGCTGCGGGAGGGCATGAGCGAGGTGCAGACGGTATCCGCCGCCGTCCATGAGATCGCCCACGCCAAGCTCCACAACTACGGCTTGCAGCAGGCGGCGGAGCGTAAGCATAAGAGCCGCAACACCGAGGAGGTGGAGGCCGAAAGTATCTCCTTCATGGTCTGCGCCTACTTCGGCATTGAAACCGGTGCGAACAGCTTCGGTTATGTGGCAACGTGGTCAAAAAACGCCGAGCTGCCGGAGTTCCGCGCCAGTCTGGACACCATCAGCAAAACCGCAAACGGCATCATCACCGACGTGGAAAAGCATTTTGCGGAGGTTTGCAAGGAGCGCGGCGTCGAGCTGCCCAAGGATACGGAATATGAGCTTGTCACCATCCCGCCCTCCCGCGCCGACGCGCTGGCCTTTGCCGCTGAATATGCGGCGTTCCTGCGCAGGGATCTGAACGTTCCCGACAGCGCGGACAAACCCACAGCGGAGGCGGTGGCGGACAGGCTGCTTGCCGGTGAGGACGCAGAGCTGCGGAAGGAGCTGGAGGATTTCGTCAAGCTGGCAGACGAGATCGGCATTGATGACGGCTCCCATGGGCTTCTGGAACGCTTCAACGGCCTGTTCCGTCAGGAATGGCGGACCAAGGAGGAGCCGCAGCCGGAAGTTGAAACAGAAAAGCTGTATCTGGCAGACGACAGCAAATATATCCATGTGCAGCGCACGGAGGAGGGCATCGACTACACCATCTATGACGCAGGAACAAAGAAAGCGCTGGACGGCGGGCAGCTTGACGCACCGGATATGACCCTTTCCGCGGCGGCGATGGAGATATGCAAGCTCCATGAAATCGGGGATGCCGTACCTCTCCGCCCTGCCGATTCCGAGATGATTCAGGCTTTGCAGGAAGCAAACGAGCTGCCGCCGCTGCCGGAGCTGGAGCAGGGTTATCCCATGCCGGATACGGGCATCGGCTTTTTGGAAATGTATCAGTACGGCTACACGGACGGCAACGCCATGCTGCCGCTGACCAAGGAGCGCGCCATGGAGCTGTTCATGCAGGACGTTCCCGTGTTCCTGCTCTACGGCGATAATACCGAGGCCATGGCGTTGGACGCCGAGGACATTTCCTCCCACACCGGCGTGTTCGGCGTGGAGCGCGAGGAATGGGACGCGGTGCGCGGCGTTGTGACGCTGAGCGAACAGGCGGACACGGAAAAGCTGTTTCTGGAAAACCCGCAGGACGCTTTCCTCATCTATCAGATCCGGCGCGGCGGTGAATTGGACGCTTACCGCTTTATGAACTATGACTACTTGCAGAGCAAGGGCGTCACGCCGGAGCGCGGCGGCTACGACGCGATCTACACCGGCGGGTTTATGGATTATGGGAATGCCAGAACCAATCTGGATATGATTTATCAGCGGTTCAATGTGGATCATCCTGCGGATTTCAAGGGACACAGCCTGTCGGTCAGCGACATCGTTGCCCTAAAGCAAAACGGCGTAGTATCCTGTCATTACGTTGACAGCATCGGCTTCCGGGAGCTTCCCAATTTCCTCAAGCCGGAGAACTACCTCAAAAACGTGGAGATGCTGTTGGAGGACGACTACGGCATGATCGACGGCATCATCAACAACGGCCCCAAGCAGCCCACCGTGGCCGATCTGGAGGCGCAGGTCAAGGCGGGCTTTTCCATCTCCCTGACGGAGCTGGCTGCGGCCTCCCACCGCGAGCAGAAGAAGCCCTCCGTGCTGGAAAAGCTCAGGGAAAGGACGCCGGAGCAGGCGAAAAACAAAACAGCGCCCAAACGGAGCGCGGAAAGAGAGCTTTGATATGAACGACAAGCATTTCACCCACGATGAAGTCAGCCTTATGAGCATCTACAACGCGGCAGGCACCCGCGAGGGCCTGATCGCGGCCCTCACAGAAATGCGGGGGTATCTGGACGCGGAGGAGGCCGAGCTGCGGGAGCTGACGGACAGCGCCCTCGCAAAGCTGCGCGGCATTACCGACGCGGAGTACGCCGCCCTTGACCTGACGCCGGATTTTGACCTCTGAGCAAAGCTGACTGTTTTACGGTCAAGAGCCGGAAAAATCGCAGATTCGCCGCTGGGAGCGCGCCGGATGAGGAATGTATCATCCGGCGCGTTTCCTATGAAAAAACGAAAACCACGATAAAACCATGAAGGGAGGATTTTGCTTATGCCCAACAAACTGCAAGCCTACGCGGAGCAGGCGGAGCGCACCGCGCGGCAGATCACCGGCAGCCATTTAGCGTGGACGGCGTTCCTGACCACCGCCGCAAGGCTGTATAAATACCCCTACAACGAGCAGCTCATGATCTATATGCAGCGCCCGGAAGCCACCGCCTGCGCGGAGTACGACTTCTGGAACGAGAAAATGGGGCGCTATGTTAGGCGCGGCAGCACGGGCATCGCCCTCATTGACGCTTCCGGCTACAAGCCCCGGCTTAAATACGTCTTTGACGTTTCCGACACCGGCGGCAAGGAAAACGCCCGCCGCGTCAACTTGTGGGAGCTGAAAGACGCACATACCGACAGCGTGAGCGCCATGCTGGAGCGTAATTACAGCGTTTCCGGCAAAAACGGCCTCGCGGAGCAGTTCGAGAGCGTCGCTTCCCAGCTTGCTGCGGAATACTGGCGTGACCATTCCCGCGACATTCTCGGCATCGTTGCGGATTCCTATCTGGAGGAGTATGATGATTACAACATCGAGGTGGCGTTCAAAAACGCCGCAGCGGTCAGCATCACCTACTCCCTCATGTCCCGCTGCGGGATGCAGCCGGAGGATCACTTTGAACACGAGGACTTTTTCAGCATCTTTGATTTCAACACCCCGCGCACGGTGGCAGCCCTTGGCACGGCGGTCAGCGAGATCAACGAACAGGTTTTGCGGCAGATCGAAGTTACCATACGAAATTATGAGCGCGAACACAGCGCGGAAAGGACGGCAGAGCATGGAGAACAACCTGACTTACACGAAGAACGGAGATTACCTGATTCCCGACTTGAAAATCGAAGTGCCGGAGCAGCCCCTCGGCAAGTACGGACGGATGCGCCAGAAGTACCTGAAGGAGCATCGTCCCATCCTCTGGAACCAGATGATCTTGGAGGAGACCCTGTTCCCGCACCTGCTGGAGATCGAGCAGGCGGCGCAGAGCCGTCTGGAGCAGATGATGCCGGAGCTGGCGGCGGAGGCCGGAGCGACGGAAGCGCTGAAAGCCAGCGATCCCATGAAATGGGTGGGCTTGATGAACACCTGCAAGGCGCAGGCCGAGGAGATCATCCTCAGCGAGCTGATCTACGCATAACAGAACACCCCGCACGGGGCGGTCAGCTATCCTTTTTCCCCACCGAAGCGGAACAGATTACATCTATCGAAGAAGCGGAGAGCGTTGCGCAGACGCCCTTCGCTTTTTCCGTTTCTCAGGCGCAGTTTGACCATGTGCTGCGGCTGGGCGGCAACGAGGACGATACCCGCATGGTCATTGCCGCCGCGTTCCAGAAGCAGAAGTCTGTGGAGGACATTGCCGCGCTGCTGCAAAGCACCTTCCACGGCGGCAACGGCTTTAAGACGCCGGAGGGCGAGCTTTCCGCGTGGTACGCCGTAGACGGCATCCACATCGCCCCCGGCAGAAGCGCGGAATATGTACGCAGCGCGCAGGTGATCGCATGGCAGGACGCCGCCGTGCGTATTTCCCAGCTTATGGACAGCGGCGCATACGCCTCCAATGTGGAGCTTGCCGAGGCAGGGCAGCATGAGCGGATGCAGCTTGCCCAAGCCCTCTGGTATCTGAAACACGATCTCAGCGATGAGGCGCGGGAACAGGGCTATCTCTCCTGCATGGATACGCTGCGGGGCGGCGGATTTCCTGATGAAACGGCGCGGCTGGCAGAGCAACTGACAAACACAGATTTCCGCGATACGCTCTCCGGCGAGTTCGCGCAGTTTTACGCCGCCCATGAACAGGACAGAAGCCTGCTGCGATTCCACTATCACAAGCTCGATCAGATTTGGCAGAGCCTGCGGGAGCTGCCTTTGCCCCGCAGGGCGTATTCCTCCGAAATAACCGCAGTGCCGGAGCTGGCACGCTTCATCACGGAGGACGAGATCGACCACGCGCTGGATCGCGGCAGCGGTGTCGAGGGCGGCAAGGGCAGAATCTACGAATACTTCACCGCCGACCACACCGGCAAGGAAAAGGCAGCTTTCCTCAAAGATGAGTATGGCACAGGAGGTCATACCCATGCTGTATCCGGAGCAAGCGGCAGCTATGAAGATCATAGTGCAAAAGGCATTACGCTGAAAAAGGCAGGCTGTGCCAATGTGGAGCTGAGCTGGACGAAGGTGGCAGCAAGGATTGACAGCCTCATTCAGAAGGATCGTTTTCTCTCCCCAAGGGAAAAGGAGCGCTACGCCCAGCTTCAGCGGGAAAAGGAAGCAGAGCGTGAACTGCCAACACAGGCACAGATTGACTACAATTCCATCAAGGAAGTCCACCCGGACGACATCGTACTGTTTCAGGTGGGCAATTTCTTCGAGATGTACGGCGAGGACGCAAAACAGGCGGCGGAGCTGCTTGATCTCAACCTTACCACAAGAGCGATCCCCGGTGCTGGCCGTGTGGAGATGTGCGGCGTACCGTCGCACAATTTAGAGATGTATGTGGAGAAATTGCGCGATAAGTATGATGTGACGATTGCCGAAGCGCCGGACTTTAGAGGTGAGCGCCACATTTACACGCTGCGCTCCGTTGACCATGAAGCAGAAGCCGCCATCAATGCTTATGAAGCAGAGTTCGGCGCGGACGGCACGAGGGTGTTCCGCGACCCCGCCGCAGAGCAAGTTCAGCCCACGGTGGCAGAGCTGTTTGAGGGGTATAAGCTGACCGTAGGCAACGCGCTTGTCGCGGACGACGCTTTCCTCAACGCCTGCCGCAACTCTGACCGGGAGAACGCCTATCTGGAGGGTGCGGCGGCCATCCGGCGCATGTGCGCTGCGGCAAAAGGCGCTCCTGTTCTGGGCGTGTGCATCGGCTTTCCCGCCAACCTGGACCCGGACGCGGCGGCCATCGTCAGCTACGCGGCCATGGACATCCAGCAGCCCACCTCCTTTGCGCAGGTATTCCCCGCGTTCTGGCGGGAAGTGGAGCTGCCCGTCTATCTAGAAAACGATGCGAACCTCGCCTGCGAGGGCGAGGCATTCCTGCGGCGCGGCGCGGGCGGAGCGGCCAATATGCTTTATCTGTCCATCGGCTCGGGCTGCGGCGGCGCGGTGCGCCTGGACGGAAAACTGCGCCGCGGCGCGCGCTGCCGCGCGGGCGAGGTAGGCGCGATGCTTCTGCAGCCGGCGCTGGGTGCGCCCGGGCGCAGCGCCGCGCGGGAAACGCTGGAGGACGCCGTGTGTCTGGCCGCGCTGGAGCGCCGCTTCGGCGCAGCGCTGCGGGACGGCGCACAGCCGGGCGAAGCCAGCGCACAGGCCATGCGGGACTATCTGTGCGGCCCGCTGAGCGGCGCTGTTTACAGCCTTGTGATGACGCTGGACGTGGAGCTGTGCGTGCTGGCGGGCATCGTGCCC
>ERZ773188.2742-NODE-2742-length-16366-cov-3.839617_pt1 | contig 16366 bp, 14 predicted proteins | sample MGYA00581011_ERZ773188 | MGnify/ENA primary metagenome ERZ773188 (study PRJEB29015, sample SAMEA2737798) | human gut metagenome | biome: human gut; feature: human-associated habitat; material: faeces | place: China | collected 2012 ...
AACATGATCATCTTCTTTCTGTTGAGATTGGGAAGTCATCATGACACGGGCCGCGAGACTAGAACCAGTTAGCTTACCTTCCCAAACATGATCATCTTCTTTCTGTTGAGATTGGGAAGTCATCATGACACGGGCCGCGAGACTAGAACCAGTTAGCTTACCTTCCCAAACATGATCATCTTCTTTCTGTTGAGATTGGGAAGTCATCATGACACGGGCCGCGCTCAAAGTAAACAAACCTTGAGGACTAACGTTGATCTTAGATCTCCAACGGAAAGATTTGTTTACACGTGAGTCTGAAGCAAACGAACAAAGACTGTACTGCGTACCGTTGTCTAGAGGATAACATACATACAACTGTGATTGTTCTATATCATTATACACAACTTTAGCAGGTTGTGTTGTATAGACAAGACCAGAAGATACAATGCTATTGTATACCGTACTATATGTATAGCTATCTAAGTCAAAAATTATACCAGCAGCGGTGTCTGTAGGATTAGCAAAGAAACCATAGTAGGTGTTATTAAGAAAAGCACCTTTCAATGAATCAGGATTCAATGGAAGCCACTCGTCTTGCGTAATCAACTTCTCTGTAATAAAAGTAGGACTAGTACTGTTGATAAGTACCAAGCCATTCTGACTAGCAAAAATAACACCATTACGAGTATTTACTATAGAGTCTGCAGACACACACGGACAGTTCTCTTGAATAGCTTTTGTTGTAGGACTAGAAGGATCCTGTACTACAATAAGTACAGGAGCAGCTTCTGTACACACAACAATAGTATTACCAAAAGAACCAAGACCAACGATTGGATAGTCGATTGTCACGGTGTATTCGTACGGCCAAGCGTGCGGAGAGTTCCAGTCAGAAACATAAATAGTAGAATCTTTGTAAGCAGCGAACAAACCGTTCTGCAAAGATACTAAACCTTTGAGACCTTCTACTGGAGCATCCCAATACATAGAAGGACAGTACTCACCTAAGTCTGCGCTAGTCTTAGAATCAACATACTCATAGTGATCTGTCTGCCATGTAGCTGCTGTGTTATTTGTAGTTCTATTTGAGTTAACATCAAACTCGTCAACAAAACTATACAAAGCTTGACCAGCAGAAGTAACTTCTGATCTGTACACATACACCTTGTTGATGCCAATTGCTGCACCATCTACTTCATCAGTAAGAGGATCAGCGATCTGTAACTTTACAGTTTGTCCCGGTCTAACATCAACAGTTAGATTCTTACCTTCGTTTGCAGTCAAAGGTTGACTAGCCTTACCTACGTCGATAGTACCATCAATCCATTGTCTTACATAACAATAGACGTAAGACCGTGCTTCAATATCACCTTCACCAGTACCGTTAACACTCATGATAGAAGATTGCTTTGGTTCAGGTATACCAGCTTTGTAGTAGTTACCTTCTGTTTCATCAAGACCGTTATTATAGTCTTGATCTTTCAGCAAAGAACTATCTGTAACAAAGAACCCATTCTCATTCATGAAGTAGATACGATTGTTCTCGTCATCATAAATAGGACTCTTTGCAACACGTGTGTTATATGGCCACATTAGCCAGTGATAGTTTTTGTTCTTCCATTTATACCGATAGATAGTCTCTACAGTAGTAGGTATATACTGCAAGATCTCATCGGCATAGTGTGGGCGAAGCTCTCCACTCCACAGCTTAACGTCGAGAGCTTCCTGTGCAAGAGTAGCGGGCAAAAGCCGTGGAGCCAAACGAGGAGCAATCCCGCTAAACTGTTGGAATGTTAGTTTCATGTTAGCTCCTAAGCATTAGCTTTAGCAAGCTTTTGGTTAGCGAGCGTGTCTTCTTCTGTATAAGAGTCAACCAAAGCAATAAAGTCTTGGGTTGGATTACTCAACAACACATCTCGCTTCTCACGTAAATACTTCTTACGTTCTTCATACTTAGTCAGCTGTTCTACATCAGTAGCGTTTGGTTCTTGCTGATTATTTTGAGCTACGATAATAGAAGCCAATGGACGACTTTGCAACCTATCTAGATAGTCCATATAACCATCAAACAACTCTTTGTTAATTTGCCAAGTAGTTTTAGGCGTAACAGCCGTAGGCTTAGGAGTGTCAATCATGTCACCAATCTGAAGCCACGGAGAGTCATCAATGTTTACACAAACCGAGGTGTCAGGAACAAGACTATCATACACAATGATATTATTAATCTGTCCTTCACCGATAAGAATAGCATATCTGTACATTATAAATCCCACGTACTGGTTATAATAACAGCACCAACCTGGCCTGCTCCATCATTATCTGGATGCGTATGGGTGTCATTAGCCCACCCAGGTGTAGCCCACCCAGTAACCGCCATCAGATCTCCTGATGCTCCAGCGCCACCACCACCAGCGATATAACCGTTGTATGCCGAGCAACCCCCACCACCGGCAGCATTACCTACCTGAGAGTTACCTTGACACGCGCTCGTTGGATAACCGGCACCACCAGAACAACCTACGCCAACTCCAGCTTCTCCAGGATCACAATAGCGAGACTTACCGCCAGCACCGCCGTTTGAATAAGTACCAGAACCGCCAGCACCGCCAGGATTATCTACAGCACCATAGCCATCCTTCTTTCCACCTCCGCCTCCACCAGCAGATACATTTACAGATCCACCTGTGACAGACGAAATTCCACCAGCTACACCATCTGAAGATATAGCAGTCTGTGCAGCGCCACCAGCACCTACAGTATAAGTAAGCTTAGTACCAGAATTAATAGATCCTTGCCACCTAGATATACCACCAGAGCCACCGCCGGAACCAGCGTAAACATAAACAATAAACAAAGGTGCGCTACTAGAATCAAACACCATATGGCCAGTACCACCAGAACCGCCACCACCAATAGCAACAACTTCATAGGTTCCAGTATAAGGAACACTGTAAGAACCAGAAGCACGGAAAGTCTGACTTACTGCAGTAGGAGTTGTAGTAAACGACCAAGTATTAGAGGTCGAAGACTTAGTTAAATCGTCTACTCCAGCAGTGCCACCAGTAACAAACCAGTTGATCACTTTCCACGTATACTTAGTATTATGAGAAAGAGTGTTAGCAGGAACACTATAAGATGTAGCATTAGTGCCAGCATCCTTAGTGTACACTGTTGACCCACTCGAATCCATAATAACAAGACGTGTGTAGGAGTTAGTATTCTCACCTACTGCAGAAGCATTAACCCAAGTGTAAGACTGGGCTGCTTCTACTCTAACCAGAGTAGCACTGTTTGTAGGCTTAACTAGTACAGGTTGATCTGTGTACTTATGCATGATAGTAGACACAGTAGTAAGATTACCATCTACCCAACCAGTAAGCGTACCATGTGTATTACACCGTAACCTAAAGGTACCGTTATAATCCAGAGTATTAGCTGGAATAACGTACGAAGAAGAATAGGCTATTTCACCTGAAGTATGTACAACAGTATCGCTGTCTTCTTCAAGTACATCTACCTTCATCTTATCAACGGTCTGTCCAACTACTTCTCCAAGAGCAATATTAACTGTCGTAGCAACAGAAGGGTCAAGAACAGTATTAGCTACAGGAGACGTAATAGACGCAGGATCTAAGCTTGCTGTTTGTCCGTAAACAACAAGAGCAGAAGACCAAGGTGAGAATACACTTAGGTTCGCAGCAGTATCTTTTCGTACGTCTCTAATACGTATGTAGTTTATAACTGAAGGATTATCAAACTCAAACTTGTCTGTTGGTATATTGTATGTTGTTGCATCTCCAGATACACCTACAATAGCACCACTAGAAAAATCAACATCAGTAGAAACCTGATACTGAAAACTTTTTACTTCATAACTAGGTGTAGAAGTACTGCTATTCCAAGAAATAGCAAACGTTGATTCATCTGGCGTAACAGTTTGGTTCTGTTCAGAAACCCACGTGGGAGCAGTAGTAGTTACAACCGTGGTAACATTTACAATCGGCAGTCTTACATACAAAGTAGCAGTCTCTAAATCTTCACTATCTGACCAGTAACTTTGCATAGTAAAAGAATTATTCCAAGGTAATGTAGCTCCACCGGTTCTGTTCTCAGACCAAACGTTTGTTTCTTCTTTTGTTATTACAATGGTTGTAAAAGGACGCCCATCAGCATATTTTATTTCACCAATAAAATAGTTAGGCATGGGAAACTGACGGACATCATATGGGAACGGTTTAGCAAAAGTAAAAGCAAACTCTGGGCTAGTACCTGATGTAACGGTGATAACAGTCTGATGTCCCCACGCATACCGAACTGTAACTGAATAGTTCTTAGCAGCAGATCCACCAAAGTTATCATATGCTTCCAGTGTAAACGTAGAAAAACCAAGGTCGTCCTCGTCCGTCGCGTCTACTGGATAATCAGCTGGCTTTTGCCACGTAACAGTAATGTCTTCTCCGTCAGCAATATCTGTGGTCTTGGAGAATGTACACAACTGGGCATTCTTGATTCTGTACTTTACAGTATCACCATCTTCGTCTGTTGCACCAGAGAAGTGAATAGTTTCGACCTTACCCGCATAAGCTGTAGAAGGTACATTGTCTTCCAAATTAGAAATGTCTGGCGGATTGTTAGCAATAATGCTAACGTTCAGAGTACCATACTTAGACACGTTTCCAAGTTCTGTCTCTGCATAAGTTGTAACAACGATAACATCACCAACTTCGCCAACAAAAGAAACATCACCGGTTGCTGTAGCATTCGTTGTAGTAGGAGACTCTACAGGGATTCTAATGAAAGGTTCATCTCCTGTCTGATTACCAACATAATAGAAGGCAACGATAGGATCCTCAAAGCCACCCATCACAGATGCTGTAAACGTGTACGGATACGTAGTACCAGAACGTACAGACGTAGTACCAGTCACAGTGGGTGTTTCAACAACAGTCGTATTAAACTGATGAATAGCATCCACAGTACGCCGAGGCGTCATGTTTGTGGTATTGTCAGTACCTTCAATAGCTTGCTGGTACGTAGACAACTTAGACACACCGAGTACAGTCTCAGTAGCTTCAGTACTAAAGAAAGACTCAAGGGAACCAGCAGTGATACGCATCTCTACCCGCGTACCCGCAGGCCAGTCCTGTTGTACCGTATCTTCCTGTGCACGATACACACGAATGTATTTACCACCAGAACTATTGGTACCTGTCTCGAATGCCTTTACGATCTCAAGAGTATCATCTCCAACCAAAGTCAGATAGAAGTAATCTCCAGTTCCAGCAGTGATACTGGGAAACACAGAACTGTCAGCTACATAAAGATCACTAAACTTACCAGTGCTACTAATATAGATGCTCGATAGTGTAGAAGCAGCATTGTTTTTAAATAGAATAGCCATATGTTACTCCTACAGCTTCATGATATATGCCAAAGCATAGTAAGGGGGACGAATATCAAAAGATCCAATTGTAGCAGTATGCGCGTGACTGTTATCCGTTACACCGTGTGTATGAGCTTGGTTTCCACCTGTACTATCTGTATAACGTACGGATGGATTTTCTCGTCCACCATCTGTAAAATAACCACTACCATCATGAGCGCCTCGCATTTGGCAAGAATGGTTATGCGAAGGCATTTCGTCAATTGTAAGTGCATGACCTTGAATCTGAATACCTGTAGCAGCAGCATTCACAGTAATAGTAGGCGTTACAGTCTGCGAACCACCAGTATTACCTGGACTATACGAAGAACCAGCACCAACGATAAACATATTTCTCAAGTCAGGTGTATCTTGAGAACCATCGCACAAATGCCAACCAGTTGGTACGTTATCCGCAGCACCAGCCCACATAGTAATAACACCACGTGGAATAGCAACACTAATAGCATCAAGAATAGACTGTGCTGTAAGACGAAGTTCTACTGGACTTCCAGAAGGAAAAGCTTTGGCAGCAGTACCTTCCTGAGCACGAGTCACAGTAAAGGTATCAGCAGTACGAGAAGTCACTTTCATAATTTCAAGCGTACCAGTCGTTTGGTCAACAACCGTCACCATGAAATAGTTACCACTTCCCGCCGTTGGAAACAAAGCACCTCCTCCCGGAGAAACAACGATCTGCGCATCAGACACAGTTACTGAACTAAAAAGTGTCGTTGCCGCATTGTTTGCAAATTGAATTGCCATTTATGTCACATCCTTCTGGAGGAAAAGTAAGATTAGGCCCATACACAGGACAATCACAATTACAGTCATAAAGCTTGATAGCGTCACCAACTTTAATTATAACGTCCACAACAGGCCATTCATGACCAGCTTCGATTACTGTAGCATTCTCAGAAATAACATTACCCCAAGGTTGGGTTTCTGCCACAGCTTCAATTTCTACAGCACCAAGCTGTCCAATCACCACAGGAACAACCATGTCCGTACCAGCTTCACAGAACCAAGCACGCTGCAAGATCTCAGCTTCAGTGTCATCAAAATGAGTAACAGACTCAATTGATGTGACACCTACCTTACCTACAGTTTGTAGTGTGTCCATGTCGGTCTCAGCTTCAATAAGAACTCCACGAACAATAACGTCAAAGGGAAGTTCTTCCATCCTAACCTGAACAACAATGTTAGTTCCTACATCAGTAATAGGAATAACCTTTTCGATGTCTCGGTTAATCATGTAAGCGTCAGACCAAAGAGGCACAACGTGAGACTGAATACGAACAGTAGTATTAGCTAGGAACTCTGCAACTGCATTAACAGTTACATCAGTTGTCGTTATGACATTACCTTGTGTAAGCAGATCGACAATGGCATCTGCTGTGAGAGCACCAAGCTGAAGGGTGCCTGCATTTATCAAGGTAGTGTTGACAAGCATCCCATTTATAGGGTTCATTAATGTCATTGTCTACCTACCTAAGCATAAAGTATTACACAGTGGTACTGTCAGTGATACGGATGCTAGAGGTCTCAGCACGAATAATGAACTGGTCGCCAGCATCAACATCACGAGGACGTTCGTCCAGAGTCTGAGGATTACGGATAGCACCCCAAGCCAAGACATTGCCACCCGTCGCAGCATCCATAATAGCTACATGCGTAACACGTCCCCAGTTAGAGATAGCCACAGGGAACTCGATAGCAGAAGCATTCTTGACGACACTGCTAGCAGCCGTAGTGAAGTCCGTGTTCTCAGCCTTCACACGTTTATAGCCTTCGCCATCAACTTCTTCTTTAACAGGGCTATTATCAGTCAAGCCAGTCGGAGACGTGAACAAAGCCCAGTACTTAGCCGGAGTGTTATAAACGGTACCGTTAAACACGTGGGCAAGAATCTTGTCATCAAGATAAGTACTAAAACCAGACATGTTATTTCCTTTAGAAAATTTTATGTTTAAGAGGGAGCATCGTCTTTGACTGAGCAACCCACGACTTGTAAGCCTTTGACTTAGCACGAGAAATGCCAGCACGGAACTTACGAATGTAATAGTTCACAAGATTCGCTTTAGCCCAGACACGACTGGACAAACTATGCAAGTACGCCAACGCACCAGCAGCAATTGTTTCAGCCCAGTCTGTATACAAAAACTTAGGAATCTCATCAGCTTCACGTGTAGGCTTAACTGCAGCAAGCATATGCAAAGCTTCAGGGATGTCTTCCATAGGAACACCAACAAGATGCATCGTGTTGGGATCTTCCATATAGAAGTACTTAGGATACTTATCCTTTCTCAAACGCCAGTCAGGAGAGTATGAATCCAAGTCCTGCCTATTCGTCTTTTCTACTTGGAACTGTCTCAACTGTCCCTCAACAGTATCACGAATAGTAACAGTTACAGGCATAACAATTGTAACATCTTTATCTACGATGTTAATACCATACTTAGGTTCATCCTTTACCAAGTCACCACAATAAATTTCTTGTTGCCAAATGAGAGACTTTTCACAAAACTCTATACAAGCATTCCGTATAGCTTCTTTAACCATAGCTACAGGGCAACCATGAACGTCAGGACGGACATACTTATAAAAGTCTTCCCACACAGCATTATTAAGATGATCAATCATTTGTAGGCTGTGCCTCCCCTATGTTCGTAGGCAACTCATCAATCTTAGGCATAGCAATCACAGAAGCGTTATACTCTTGTCCAAGAGCTTGATAAAAAGATTGCATATATTGCTGTGCAATCTGTCTATCGTTAGATGACGTACTGTCTGTGCTATAAGCAAGGTACAGCATATAATCAACAAGAGGGCCACGGTAGTTACCGACAAGCTCAAGATCTTGCTGCATAGCTACATCTTCTTGCATGTCTGCAAACGATACGTACGGAGCAGAGTAAGCCATCTCGATGTAAACATCTTTGTCTTTAGCAACAGGAGGATTTACAAGGAACTGTCTCGGAGTCTTACGATCATAAATAAATTCGTAAACAACGTCAGATGCTTCTGCACGCCTCCAATCAGAGAAGTAATCAAGATCTCTACGTTCTACTTGAAAGATAGGTTCACCGTAAGTAAACGTACCATCTTCCTCTTTGGTTGCATTACAATAGATGTCTATCAAAGAGTAGGCTTCATCAGGAAGAGTCTGACGAATACCGGGCTGCAACTTAACAACCTCAGTCTTTACCCACACATCAGGACGCATCATAATCAGCGTATTGATAGCATCATCAAGAAACTCAAGGTACTGGTGCTTTGAGAGTCGAACATAGTCCATATCATTGTACAAAAGAGTTACCCTATCTATGATATTAGAGACTTTCATTATTACCCTCAAGTAAGCAGAATGTTAGACTAACTATTCTTACGCGGACGACCAGGACGACGCTTAACAATTTCAGGAATCTGAATACTGTTCAGAGAATCTTCAGTCATCTTAGTAACCTGTTCAGGCGTAGGAACAACTTCTTCCGTACCGTCAGGCTGTTCTTCAACATAACCAAGGAACGTATACGGATACGTAGGAATCTTTACCTCAACAGTAGACTGACGTCCAAACTCGTCAGACTTAGACTGATACGAAGTCGTATAGGCACGGTCAATACATTCACGCAGCATGTATTCAGGAACCACAACTTCCTTTCCATAGGGAGCCTGGAAGTTCTTATTGTTCACAGAAGCAAACACATAAGGACCAGCAGAAGGATTAGAAGACGTGTGGAAGATAACCCGACACTTACGAGTCGTCGGATCCACACCAGCGTGTTCCTGCCTCCAATCCATAAGCAACGACACAGCGTGCTTACGGATAAGCTTGTTATCCTCAGTCAGAGGAATATGCAGGCCACGTTCAAAAAGCATGTCACGGATCTGCAAGTCAGAGGCCGTGTTGAGATCCATATCAGTAAAAGAAGTATTCTTGTTAGCCATAAAAGTTATACCTTATGTTAAAGTGTAGAGCTAGATGAAGCAGAGCTAGATACGAAAAAGGGGAGAACCCTTTGATAGTTGTTCTCCCCGTATGGGTCATGGCTTAGTACGCAGTCACCGCGACTTCGGCACGAACCATCCAAGCCTGATTGAGAATCACGCAGGTCTGCATGGTCTTCCAAGCAACGTGAGCACGCTGAGCCAGCGGGTCAGATTCAGTGTGAGAAGGATTGATGATCACAGGAGTCAGAGACTCAGCACCCTTCAGGGGCACCAGACCATAGGCATCCTTCGCGAGGAAGAGGATGGGATACACGTCAGCCTTGGTGCCAGTGGTCGAAACCATCGTGTCACCAGCAGCGTTCGTCTTGTTACCACCCGCATCCGGCCAGCTCTTCATCAGAGTCGTGAAGAGGTAACGCACGCCTTCAACAGCACCGATTTCGTTTTCCCACGGACCAGCATTGCCATAATCCTTCACATCAATGAAGTGAGGCATCGAACGGATGTCAGCTTCACAGTCGGGATGGCACACAGCAACGAAGCAGGGAGCAACGGATTCAGTGTAGAAACGAGGCGTAGACTTGATCGAATCAGTGATCATACGCGCCTTCTGGTTCTTCAGCTTGCGCGTAATGCGACGCTGCAGAGGCAGAGAGATCGGCGTATTCACTTCAGCACGAGACGTACCGTTAGAGTATTCCACGTTGGTACCACCAAGCAGAACACCGATACGCATGTTTTCAACAGTTTCAGCGGCCTGTTCACCCACAATCTGAGTCACCTGTTCCATAACAGGGGAGTCGTTAGTGTCGAGCAGAACGTCAGTCATGGTCACGAGGTTGCCATACTGATGCACAGTAGCTTCAATGTCGGTGACAGTGAAGGTCTGAGCAGTAGGCGTAACACCTTCGGTCAGTTCCGTAGGCGTAGCATCGAGGGACTCGAAGCGACGGAACTTAGCAGTCTTCGTGCTCTTCGTCGGCAGGGGATAAGCCTGGCCAAACTTTTCAAACACGAGGTAAGGCAGAGCGCGAATGAGCATCTTAGCGACGACATAAACATTCGCCATCGTGGAAAGGGTACCCTGAGAAGCATCAGAGGTCGTACCCGTATGCATGATAGTATTCGGAGTAGAAGCCATTAGATTAAATTCCTAATTCAAAACGAGTTTAGCGCACACGTCTGCTGCGTTCATACTCACGAGCTAGGTCATCAAAAGTCTTTTCTTTTGGCTTAGCTTTCGGCTTAGAGCTAATATCAATAGGTTCCTTGCCAGTACGAACTGCCATAGCAGCGAGCACTTGTTTAACAATATCCTCAGTTTCAGACACAGTGTTATGCTGTGGAGCTGACTTAGGTGCCATAGTCGTACGAGGCTTAACACCACGAGCAGACTTGTAATCGTTCAGAAGAGATATGACTTCTTGCGCAGTTCCATACTGATACACGTACTTGGCTCCATTCTGCATCACGGGAGGCAGACTGTCAATCCAAGTAAAGAGATCACCACTATCCAATATAGCATTAATATCAGGGTGGGCAGCACGAATAGCACTGAAATGCCTATCAGCTTCTGTTTGGAAAAGTTGCTGCTGAATAGGTTCAACGCGAGTCTTAAGTTCAGTCTCTACGTTTTTCTTTACAGCAGAAACCTTAGCATCAACAAGCGTCTTCACTGCGTTAGCAATCTCAGGATGAATCTCAAAGAGTTCCTTTACGTTTTCAGGAAGTTCATCTGGATCTTCCTTCTGCGCTACGGTCTGTTTCTTTTCCTCTTTGAGTTCTGAGTACTTACGAGACAGATCTGTGAGTCTGCTAGCCCACAGGTTATTCTGTGCTTCAGCATCACGCTTGGCCTTTTCATAAAGCTCTTTGTAATTCAGAGGAAGTTCAGTAGTCTCAGAAGACTGGGAGCTTTCTTCCGTAAGATCTTCTGAGGGCTGATCTTCTTCATCATCAGGCTGGCTTTCGACGTTTTCTTCTTCGGAAGAATCTTCAGGCTCACTCGTAATATCTTCAAATGAAGGCTCTGGCCTAGAGGGATCTTCATAAGACTTAGCAAGTTCGTCAAAGGCTTCCATAAAATCTTGGTTCTGTTCGGTCATAGTTTTATTCTTAGTTAGGGAGGGGTTAACCCTAAGTCCTAACTGGATTGGCTCATGAGCAAGCTATCCGAAAGGGGCTCACTCCCAAGTTCCAGTACATCCAAGAGCTTTTGTATTACACGTAGTTCACCGATGAGTCGGTCTACGTTATCTGTATTGTCAGGACTTAGCAACTTACTATACCTTTGGCTTCTCAGCACTTTAAGGTAAGTAACTATATTCCTTTGTAAATCGGCGTTGGCCGTGAGCCTGAAGGATTTCTCCAAGCTCACACGCCTACCGTTAAGTGGAGTATCAGTCATAGGCTTACGCCTGTACCTGTCCCTGATTCTGATTCGTTTCCATATCTTCCCTTAGTTGGCGAAGACTCGTAATAAGAGCAGACGGACTGACACCTTCAGCACGAGCGGTCTCAACCATATCGGTCATCCACTCACGTTCTTCCTGAGCAGCCTTTTCTTGCTGCTGCTTCTGTACTTCAATTTCCTTATCCGTATAAACAAGATTATCGTCGGACAGATCAAGAGAATCTGCAATCGAACGAATAATATTCGGACGCTTGACTGTACCCAGATCAGTAGGATTATTCGTAATCTGAGCAAAGTTAATCAAAGACTGCGCTCTGATTTCCTTAGCAATCAAAGAAGAAGTACCACGAGCAACTACAGCATAGTCACCCTTAATGTCTGCATCACTATTAAACTTCATATTCCAGTGATACATAGCAGAAATAAAAGGCTTTGTGATACCGTCGTCAAAGTTCTTGACTTGATCCTTGATGGTGATATTAGCAGAACCCATCAACATAGACAAGCCAGAAGCAGTACGACCAGCAGCACCAGAAGGTTCTCCCCACATCTGACGAGGAATGGAAGTAACTTCATCCCCGTAACTGCGGAAGAGTTCAATCATACGTTCAAACTCAGTTGTGTAACTAGGAAGCTGAAACACACGAATCGCAGGATTCGCAGCGTCTGCACCTTCACCAGTACGCATCCAAACCTTAAAGGGATATACGTCACGAGGATCTTCATCTTCGGACATAAGATCAAGGTTTACTTCAATCTGAGGTCCAGCAGAGATAGCTGCGTTATCAAGCATAGCTCTGAACGCACTATTAATAAGCTCCTGAACATCAGACATAATGGACGGAATACCTTCACCAAAGATAGAGGTTTCGTCCTTGTCATAGTAATAGAAGAAGTAAGGCCACTTAACGCCCTCCATAGGCATGAGAGACGCTTTAATAACGTGGTCGCCAAGTACCCAAATGTTTGCAGCAAGTTCAACTTGACCCTGCATACGTTCAGGAATATCTACACCTACTTCATTCAAATCGTCAGCATCAACAAAACCCCAGAACTCCAATACTTCATACTTCTTTGAGTGAGCAGCATCAGCGATACCACTGTCAATTACATCACCCATAGAAGTGAGTTGGTTCTCAAAGTCTTGTTTCTGGTAGTCACCATCAGGATTCTCAGTAAGATACGTAGCGATAATGTCTCCGTTAAAGTCAGACCTTTTCGCTAAGCCTATTACGTCATGCTTGTCCATCTTTCTACGCTGAATGATAAATCTACATTCAGACGGACAAGTCGATTCCATGTCCGGGTAAATATCCCAGATACGTACGTTTTCAATGAACGGAGTAATCGAGTCATAGTCCTGAAGAATCCACTTCTCTTTGTCTCCATTCTTTTCCTTTTTGTAGTACTGACGGTTTTCAGAAATAGAAACAAGCGGGCCTTTGAGAATACCAGTACCGTACAGATTACCAGAATGCAGAACATCTCTCATAATCTCACGATACTTAAGCTCAGCAAGCTGATCTTCGATAACCTTAGACATCTTGTTGGCTTGACTCTTAGCTTCGTCTTGCATCAAGACATAAAGCTGTTCAGAAGAAATCTGTTGTCCTTGTTCTTGAGAAACAAGTTCAAGGATTGCTTTTTCTTTCTGAGTACTAAATTGTGGAATAGGTGTAGGTTCAATTCCCCAGTTCTTATCACCATTCGCAGGGAACAGCAAGTCAGAAAGCCTACTGTCTACAGTCTTTACTTTCGTACGAGTCATGCGTACAAAAGCCTTACTGCGAAGAGGATCCATACGTTCTAGAACTTCTGGAGAGTAGATACCTTTGTATTGGCGAAGAGCATTCAACCACTTTTCTTCAATAGTCTTACGCGCACTGTCCGATCTTTCATAAGCATCTCGGACAAACGCAGCCAAACCTTGTGGCGTTTCAGGTGCTCCTTCGGTATCTTCTGTTCCATTGTCTTCGTCTACTGTCATCTTAGAAGAAACTTCTTCAAGAAAGTCTTCTACATCTTTATCAGTAGCTGCATCAACAACAGTTCCAGAACCGAAAAAATCTTTTTCAGTCATGATTCTTAGTAGCCTCCAATCTGGCTAGCAGCGCGATATTTACGTTGTGTGTTAAACAAGAACTTCTTTTCACGCTTATGGACATACTCCATCATAGCGTACTGTAAAGCATCGTGAATATGCGAGTACTCATTCTTAACAGGAGATGCCTTATAAAGAATACCGTTTACAGTCTTAGACTCAGCATACTTGTATTCTGAGACAAAACCTTTTCTTAGAGCCACACACTTAGGCCCAAGTTTAAAGCGTCCCTTCAAGCGAAGGAACTGAGCAACGGATTCAAAACGTGGAGTCCAGTTGTTTGTCTTACCAAGCTTAGCAGGCAAGTTACATTCTTTAAGAATCTCCATGCCAGACTTAGCATCATTCATAGATCTCTGCGATGTTGCAGGGTCACACACAACTTTAAAGTTATTCACAATCCAAGGGTATTCTGCTGTAATCTTAGGCCAAAGATGTTCTTCACAAAATTCTTTCAAAGAACAGTTGTCTGTGCAGATCTCATCAAAGACAAGCACAGTACCGTCAGGAGCTTGTTGTGTAAAAGCAGCTGAAGGTGTGAGACCTTGGTCCATACCAATTACAACAGGAACACCACGAAGAGGAAGCATTTCATCATCTACATGATGTTCAAGATCACTATAGTCTTTGTAGACAGGTTTACCTTTCTTAACTTCACCATAGTTGTTCATGACGTTGACGTTGATGAAATCTTCGTCAGCACCCATGCACATGGTTTCATAGTAACCTTTGTCTAGATTCTTTAAGTTCTCTGCTTCAGGGTTAAGTACAAGTTTACCGTCAACTTTAATCATAGCAGGAGGTTGACGATAAAAGCTATGACCTTCTGGCTTATCTTCTTCTGCAAGTCTGTAAAGCCAGTGGTCAGTACTTACTGCGTTGTAGTCAAGAATAATAAACGGATTAACAGGCCCGCCATCTTTCATAGCAGGGTATCGTTTAAAACGTGTCTTGACTAGTTGGAAAGTTCCTTCTGATAGTTCAGAAGCTTCGTTAAGGTGAGCAGAGGTAACTTCAAGAGAACGAAGCTTTTCAGCAGAACGATCATCGTCAACAGCTATAAACAGAACTTCAAGGTCGACCTTTGTTCCGTCAGCTAAAGGATACTTAATCCTGCCGACGATGGGGGTAGAATATGTAATAGTGATCTTGTCTTTAAACCATGACAACCATGTTTTGATTGTGGTTGACTTCAGGGCAGGATACGTAGCACGAACAACAAGGTGTCTACTGTGTCTTACCCCATGCTCATCTGGTTTCTGACGCATAGCATTAAAGAACGCTTGAAAGATACAGCCTGAGGATTTGCCAGAACCTACAGGCCCCATCACGAACAAATATGGATTAGGATCACGATGAACCTTTGCAAACGTTGGCAGGACTTGATAATCAATATCCATAACAGCCCTTACTGATTTTCTTTCACCAAATCCTTAAGCCCAGCAGGAGCTGTGTCTTCATCCGGGAAAGAGATGTTTACGTTGATAACTTCACCAGCGTTCGGATTAAAGTCCATAGCTTTCATCTTTGGCTGGTAGTAAGAGAGGAGTTCAGTAGCGATCTTAATCTTTTCAGTACTGTTTGTTTTTGCAGACCTAGCCAGATGCACAAGTTCTTTGATAGGATCGTACCCAAACTCAAAGCGAAGACGACGAAGAAGTTCGTCTCCCTTGGTACAACCCTTCCCATCAGGAACAACAGCAGAAGGACTAGGCTTCTTCAGAAGAGGTTTTACAGAGTCTTTCTTCATCAATATCACCTGAGTCAGAGCGTTCAAGCAAGGTAGCTATCTTCTCTGCGTATGTTTTTAAAAGGAACTGAAAGTCAGAAGAAGTAATGTCTTCACGCAGTCTACAAAACTCTACGATGATAAAACCAAACACCATGCCATCATCGGTCATGAGGGGTTCTAAAGCAAAGGACGTTACCTTATGTCCTTTCAGTAAAGTATACGTAGACATGTCGAACTTACGTAACCTATCAATGTTTAGAACAACGTTGGGGTCAAACCCAAACGAAGCTTTCGTTAGATATGAATATGCAGACATAGGCAAGTTCAAGAATTCAGGTTGTGCTGGCTTCAACCCTGGACGAACTACTTCATGTGTACACGACATCTTAGCAAAATCAATTCCAGAAAGATTCTGGCAACCATTGTGGAATTGAATAACAGCTGCTCTGTCTGCATTTAGTTCTGTTTTAAGATGTCTAAGCTTCGTAAGTACGCGCTCATTCATATCTACTAACGAAGGGAAGTCCTTGGCAAACTTTGAAACTTTATCTTTAGCTACACGTTTAAGATAAGATGATAAAGCTGCACACTCATATAAAATAAGTGCAGTTCCTCCAAGCATTGCTAGGGATATGTAGTCGGCGTCTTTTACTAGGCTTGACAGGCTGTTTAAAACCTCTAGTAAAAATTGACCATCTACCATCTTGACATTCCTTGAAATAGTGGTTATAATTAAATAGGAACTATAACCTTTATAATAAA
>ERZ773188.2745-NODE-2745-length-16358-cov-12.150612_pt1 | contig 16358 bp, 25 predicted proteins | sample MGYA00581011_ERZ773188 | MGnify/ENA primary metagenome ERZ773188 (study PRJEB29015, sample SAMEA2737798) | human gut metagenome | biome: human gut; feature: human-associated habitat; material: faeces | place: China | collected 2012 ...
GCCCCTTTAACGTAAAAATGGCACTTCTCATTTGCACTAATAAATAAGAAAACTCTACCACTATTAAAGCGCTAGAGTTTTCTATAATAAATTTTTTAACAGTTTGTAAATGGAATAGAGAAATGCAGTGGTGGTATAATGATGTAATTTACTGTCATGGTTTCAGCAATAGCATTTGCATCAATAACTGTAATATAGAGTTTAACTAAGTTGTTAATTAGTGCAATATTGGCAATACCGCTATACCATTTGTTATCACCATACAATCTACAAGGAACTGATATATTTGTACTATTTTCTTTTACAAGACCAAACACAAAATCTGAACCAAAAGCTATGATTGGGTCACGGGCATCTGACCTGATAGTAACACCTGTAGAACTATGCATAGTTATTTCATCAACATAATCTAAGTTATATTGATTACCATTTAAACTCTCATAGCATCTTTTGTTTAGACCTTCTACTGCAAAATCTGTGTTGCCAGTAACTATAGTGTGTTCTGTACCAAAATAGTTGATATCACAAGAACCACTTAAGAAAGCACTAGGTAAATACATTCCTAGATACCCTTGTCCGAGTTGGCTAGGGTGTGCATAATCATTTTGCCATATTCCACCATCGTATCTGTGTAAAATGTGTTCTGTTCCACTTAAAATTCTCCAACCTATTGAACTCTGTTCACCATATCTTTTAATAGATACTTTCATCTGCGAATATACTGCTGGCATATGTTGTGGATGGCCCCAAGAAATGTGTGCAAGTGTCATTCTAGCTTTAGGGTAATTTGCTTCAATATAATCCTTGAAATGATTAATACCAGCATTAAACGCTTCATCAGTTCCGTAGGACTGTGATTTATCACTATCATTCCATCCGCCACATACAAAAATATCTGTGATGCTTTCTTTATCTGTAATCGTATTACTTACATTTTGTAACTGATATAAGTATTCTTCATTACCAAAACCAGCACCACTCTGGAAACTGTGAAAAAAGTTAATACCATCTGTAAGTCCTAAAGCATCCCTAAAGAATTCCCAATAGAAAGTTTTAACACTTCCGTCATTTTGAATACCATAGCTGTCACCAATCATAATAATTTTACGATTTTCTAAACGTGAAATTCTTGTACTTAAAGCATTATCAGCATTTTTTCTATTATTTACTTCACTAGTAAGGTCATTAGCAACTTTAACAGTTTCCTGCCTATACTGTTCTACTTGTGCATTGTAATTACCAGTAATAGCCCAGTATTCTGCATTGCCAATTTCTGTTCCAACGGGTACGGGTTTTTTACTTGTATAACTAGTGCCTAGATATGTGACAATCTCCAACGCTTCATAGCTTCTTTGCTGATTCCACTCAATCGGATCACTAAACTTTGGAACGTATCTTGCACCTACATATTGTCTATTCATATATTATCATCCTTTCTAGTAACTTAAAACCAAGTGTCCATATTCAGGTTGAATTTTCAGTGTTATATCAAGTCCAGTAGTATTGAAAGTAATATCATACCAGCTTTCAGGAATATTATACACAATATAACCAGCATCTGTAATTTCAATGAATATCATTGTTGCAATATATTTTTTTATAATTTCTTCTGCGTAAGATGTGTCAAAATCGTTAATCCATTTCTGAACAACACTAAGATCTTTTTTAAGTGCATCAATTTCATCAGCAAAGATTTTATCCTGAGAAATTAATTCATTGATATAAGTAATAACTTCGCAAAGAATTTCATAATAACTAAGACTGTCGTCATACACCAGAGGTAAAACTTTCTGGCACCAGAATTTAAAATGCTCTAACATAAACTCACCACCTTTTTTTTACCATAATCCCATAAACAAGTCACTAAACTCTTCAATAACTTGCATATCAATGTTTAAAAAAGTTTCCCTAAACTTCAACAGCATACTACTATAACTTTCACTACCCTGTTTACCACTTACATTCTCCACATAATCTTCAAGGCTGTTAGCTGTACCAGTATTGCTAGTTTCGCCATTCACAGTAGTTTTATTACTACCAGAACTACTATACTCACCGCTACTATCGCCATTAGTGCTACCACTAATGCTACCACTAGTGCTACCACTATCAGTAATTTTTCTAGCATTAGTCAAGTAGTTCTCATTTTCCAACCCAGTAATAGCGCCTTGTGGTGTATCGCTATACAAATCTTTCTTCGTATTGTTACTACTACCACTACTAGTGTTGCTCTCAGTTCCACTACTAGTTCCACTACTAGTTCCTCTCTCAGAGTTTTCACCACTACTAACACTCGTACTAGTACCATCATCCTGTTTACTACTATCAATCTTGCGATTATGTGTTCGCTTTAAATCCACATCATACAGTGGGTTAAACTCAATCAACGCACTCTTATACAGCTGATTGTAAAAAGGCATAATCTCTTCAAGTCTGGTATTCATCCATAGTTTCCATATACCAACAGTTTCACTACCAATCTCCCTCAGATAATAATGCTTTAATATCTTCTGGCAAAGTATTGCTCTGTAACTTTCATCAAAGAAAATAGCCTTGCTAGTAAAAATTTTATCCCAGCTTTTACTGATAATATCATCCACATTATCACATCCAGCACTTTCACTCAACCCAGCTTTACTCTCACAAATAAACCTAACTTCTGTAGTGTACTTACTCATTTCTTACCACCACTCTTTCCGGCTACCAGCAACGCAAGGCTAAACACACCACACAAAGACCCAATAACAAAACCACAAAAGAAGCTAATCATCATTATCACCACCTTTTATCGTATTTTGTCCGGAGCCATCACCGATATCCTGAAAATCTTCTCTATAATCAACACTTATATTAGTACCAAACATAGCATTAATCTTTTTAACAGCATCACGCCTAGCTTGTAACCTACTATACCTACTAGCAATAGTGCCACCCTGAGTTCTTGTAACCTCGTCTGTAATCAGTCTTTCTTTCTTCTGAATGTTAATATTGCTAATACCTAAGTAAGTCAACGCTTCGTTCCATATCTGCGTTTTTAATTGATAAATTTTATCTGCCACATACGGCGCTCCTGTATTCAAACTCTTCAAAGCGTTTAAATCAAGGTTTTTATCACCGAAAATAAAAGGCGAGTTTCCATCGAATTCTTTATAGAGATTTAATAATGTAAGACGCTGTTTTTCTGTTCCTTGTATCAGTACAGGAGTTTTTTGAGCATTGGCATTTACATCAATAATCCTGTCCAGTAAATACAAGCGTCTTGAGTACATTTTAATATCTGTAATAGAATTAGTTCTCAGATAGTTATTCCATATAATAACGCTATTGTCTTCGTTTAACTCTCTCTGATAGTTGTTATAACTTGAGTATGCTCTTCTCAATACAGGATTTCCGTATACATCAAAGTTTCCGTTTGGTAGGCAATCCAAACAAAGATTACCAATCACATCATCATTGAAATATAGCATAGACCCGTTCTGAAATAAGTGCAATTCGATATATCTAGGATCAACGCTAGGTGGTAAGTTTTGCCACTCAAACATAGATATTGCTAACTCTGTAAGTCTGTTGAAATACTGCATATAGGTTACATTGTTTAGTAAAGCACTTTCCTCAAATAAGCCATTGCCTTTTTTTCTCACTTTCTCACCACCTTATATCGTATTATCCAATGAATAGTCACCAATTTCATTTCCGTTTTTCCAGAATGTAACACCAGCATCATAGATATTACAGATTTTTCTCATATCATCTGCCGGAACACTACCGACAATATTACACCCTATTGTCTTCACATAATTCCAGTGTGGTCTACCATTTCTGTTAGGTATTTTTACCCTATGAATAGCATACCCGAACATGGTAAAGTATTCGTCAATCATCCTAGCATAGTATTTTGTGATACTACATCTGCCACCATAAAATGATTGCAACCCGGAAGCCACGTTATTATTACCGTGATTCTGATTACCTTTTGTAATATCCGCTTGAATAGATGCCTGATAACCACTCACAAGCGCATTAGTGGCACTACTTAACAGCGAAGCACCCGCCATAGGCAAACCGCCCATCACTGCACCTGTTCCAGCTTTTACACCAGCATTAGCTATAATAGGTATGGCGTTTTGTGCCAACCACGCTCTAAAAGCATCCGTGCTCCAAGAACACATGGGGTAATTAGAAAGTGTCAACGATTCGTTAGGAAAAACACCAGTACTTCCTTTATAGTTTGTTGGTCTTAAAGTGCATTGGATGGGCATTGTGATAGGCACACGAATATTCCATTGTGGTTTTCTTCCCTCAAAAAATTCGTATCTCAATGCCAAGCTACTGCCATCGTTGTTTCCGATGGAAAAGAAATTGTAAGGGTACGTAAACATTTTTTTGTTCTTTGGCTTATATCCGTCAATTTCCCAAGACCCAATATTTACTGCTTCTGCCTCACCACTAACAGTATAAGCGTTAGCTGAGTATTTAACGGTCATGCCACCGTCAGGTATTGCTTGACCAACTCCGATAACAGGCGCCATATACATTCCGACAATAGCATCTGGTTTTTGATTGTAATTGTTAACCAGTGCATTTATTCCAGCTGTATCGGTAGTATTGTATGCGTACAACGTGCAACCGCCGTACACACCGTCATATACATTTCCAGAAGATGCTTCGTCCGTATCATTCACCAGTATATAAACAGCTAATGGAGTTAACACAGTGGATAAGTTTTTATAATCATTAAATACATACTCGCCAAGTTCCACATTCTCCGGCTCAATATGAAATCCGGCAACATCATCATCCACGTGTTCTCTTTCCACAAGTGAATACTCCATAGTATAATCAAAAAACCAAGTCTGCATTACATCCAGTTCAAACGTAATTTCTGAACATTCGTTGTTTACAAATTCAACGCTAGTGATAAAAGCATAAAACCATTTTGACCCATACGCTGTGTTCTGGAACATCATGTAATTACAGTCATACAAACTGTCAGCTTTAATACCAACTCTTGCAATACCCTTATTTACTCTTTGGTATGTATAACTACCCAAGTTATACTTCTGTTTACCAGCAAAATAAGTTTGCTGTGCGCTTGCGCTACTAAAGTAAATAGTGTGTTCGTAAGTTGTATCTAAAGGAACGTTTTGTAAAATTCTTATATTTGTTTGCGGTTGAATATACATTTAATCACCTACACAATTCCAAGAAATGTTTTGATTTTAGTTACCTGTTCACTCGTCAACGAGTCACTATCCAGACTACCAAAGTGAAATCTTTCACCACTAAGCATAGATACAACAGCGTGTTTCAAATCTTCTGCACTTACATCCAATGCGTCTGTCATTTTTGCCTTGTCTGTACTGTCAACTACATTAGCTAAAAACTGTTCTGCCATAATACCTCGTTTTCCGGGGGTAGGGTGTTATACCTACCCCCCTTGTAGCTTATTTTTTATTCAGTGTTAAAGTACCATCCACCGTTACTGCTGTAGGTGTAACGGTTTCCGTAGCTTCATACAACTGTTCACCGATGTTTGCCACGATCGTCATTGCCGTAGTGAACTGGCTGTCTGGTACTAACATACCGCCATATTTCTGCACTGCAATACCGGCTGTAGTAAGTGCTTCCGTCTGGACAAAGTTCACTTCGTTAGGTGCAAGTGTTACACCCTCAGCATCTGCATGCATTGTCAGAGTGATTGCTTTTTCTGTTTCGTCTTTTGCATCCCAGTGCAACGTAAGTGTTTCAGGTAATGCAACTTCGGCTGTACTATCCACAAATGCAACAGCATTAGCAAATGGTGAACTACTAATAGTTTTCCATGTGTGGTAGAAATAGTTCCAGTACAGCCCAGAAGAAACGTATTTCTCTGTAAACTTATTCATGTTATCATATACCTGAAACCAGTTTTCATCAAGAATCACTGCTTTTACTTTTTTCATCAACGCCAGTTCGTCTGTCGTTACTTCTTCCAGCCCATCAGAGTTATCCCGGATAATGTCAAACCGTTCATTGTCAAATTCATCCCACTTGTCAATGATAAACAGTCTACCAAGGAAGTCAGCTTTTTCCATGTTGAACGCACTAGCCAGTACATTCACATCAAACGATGCATTAAAGTTAGCATCCATGAAAATAACCTGTCTGTTTTTTGGTGTGTTCGTCTTCACACCAGCACTGTTATAATCAGCACTTACAAACGGTAACAGGTTGCTAGTTCCGCGGAAGGCAATTGCGCTTGTTTTCAAGTCAGCGTCCGCAACGATTGACTGTGTTGCTACTTTCCCATGTGAAATAGCTTTAATCAGTAGATATTTGAACAACAGGAACTCATCGTACTCAGCGCCAGTGTAAACAGCATCTACGATTTTTGCAATCAGGTTCTGCACGCCATCCATGCTAAGAAACGCTTGATGTAAGTCCATATCCTGAATGGTTACCGGGTACATTACACGCCAGTTAATTACATGAAATGCCGACATCACCTCAGGAATTGTTCTTTTAAATTCTCTGCCTCCAGCTTTCTCAGCGGAAAAGTCTACTGCTTTTGCAATGGAAACAAAAATGTCTTCTACTGTTTCACCGAACTCCAAATACCCTTTTTTGAGGATGGAATACGGGTTGTTAAATGTTGCACTCTGCATACGCACGATTGCAATACGGTTTACCAGTGCATTTAAAAACTGGTTAGCAAATGCTGGTGTACCATAGATTACTTCACCAACTCTTGGAATGTCTGTTGCGTTATGCACAACAGGCACATTCTGCTGATAGTCGTATGTTGCGTTCTGCCGAATAACATTCATAATGTCAATGGTAGACGCGTTCAGTGTACTATTTGCAATTCTTCTAGGCATTTATTATCACTCCTTTACTGTAAATAAATCGTTAAATGATTTCACCGGCTCATCATCCGGTTCAACAGATTCATAGTGAATACTATTTTGACCACCGTCTTTACTGAAAAAACGGTCTGAATATTTTTTCTTCCATGCTTTGTCGTTCTCTTCATATTTATTTTTCCAGTTTGTAGCATCACTTGTTTTTTCTTCGAAGTCTGTAAAGGTGTCTGTGATATCTTCCAGCATAGCGATATCATCGTCTGTCGGTTCTTCACCAAACCTACCTCTAAGGCTTTCCAGGATTTCTTCCCTTGTTTTAACAGCCATACGTTACTCCTTTCACTCTACCCTTGACCACTTTTCCGTGTTAAAAAGTTCACTTAATCTCATGGAAAGGGGGTGGTCTGGTGATAACATAATCTTACCGTCTTCTGTTACAAGTACGGTGAACCCCTCTTCATGTTCGTACAATCCTTTTTCAAACATTACTGTTCTCCTTTCTTACCTATACCGAACCATCATCCATACAGGCATTTTTTCTTTTTTCTTTGACGGTGTGCCACCACCGCCCCCACCAGCACTAAAAAACCTAAAAAGCATTACAGAATTGTTTAGCATTTCTCCTACATTCAAGTACCTGTTACCTGTAATCCACTGCGTAATACTTGAATCGTTGCCATGGTCTACAATATACTGATACGCTTCTTTTGCATATGTCACACGGATATCCCACGAGCTATCGTGTATACCCTCCCAACCTATGTTCCAAGCGTGGGTTAAATGTGTAATGTCAGTACTGTCGGATGCAAGGAAGTCAGAAAGTGAAGAGTAGGCACTTGCTTCGCCTGTAGAGTACCACACATTTTCTTCTATAATATACTGACATTGCCCCTCACCACTATCATCAGCATAACCGTGTGTCGACAACCATTCATGTAACTTATAAAGTCTTCCATGTGTATCTCCACCAGTGTTTGTCCACTGCCCTAATCCATACCCATGTTTTAACTCTGTCCATGTTCCCTCTCGTAATCCTTCCCATATTCCCGGATTTACATTTGATTCTTGCCTGAGATTTCCGGCAATAGCTGCGATTACATAGACAGAACATCCGTAACCAGAAGCACCACCTGAGCCGTATCTGAATCTCCTAGGAAAAGAGCGTTCATGGTTTGGGTCACCTTTTGAACTTCCGATTGACACCTGATTTGCGAGAGGCGCGTTACTTGTGTGTGCCCCCATGAAAACGCCTTTTCCTGTTCCACCCTTATAGCACATTTCAGTATGACCAGAAGTCCAGCCAATGTCACCCGGAAGATACTCAGGATCACTGGAAACATCGGTAAAACCTAGTGATAACAGAACATTGATTTCTATACTTGTGGTAAACGGGTTGTGGTTTGGTGCATATTGTGGTGTTTCCCAACCGCCAGCTAGCAACGCATAATTAATAAAACTGCTACAGTCATAATAGGTTATACCACCTATAGTTTGTTGATTTCTATACGCTTGAGAATATCCAACATTCGGTGCGTTACAGGTATTGACAGCCCATGAATATGCTTTATTAATGTCCGGCAATTTACATCACCCCCAGCACTTTCCAGCAACTTTTACCAAAGCACCCATCATTTGCACCGTTTGTACCACACTCATAACCGTATGCCCTCATAGTTGTTTGAAAACTATTGATGGCGTACACCGTGTTCGTGCCACACCCACCGTCAATTGTCAGTGGCTTTCCGTCTTTTCCTGTATAATGTAATAAGGAAAGTACTGTCTGCAATACAATCACATCTGTTCCGTATGAACCGCTTTTCACTGTACTGAATTTGTGCATATCATCACTCCTTGCTAACGTGGAACATATCCATTAATTTGTCTGGTAATAAATCTGGATTGATTTTTGAAATATTTTCAAGAATAGATACCAGTTCAGTAGTACATGAATATAGGACAACTACTGGCAGTATTGCTACGCTAAGATCGAACCCTACGAGATACCCGTAGGTATCAATACCCCATCCAACAGCGTAACATAAAATAAACCCGACTTTTTTAAATAAACCGTCCCTGAGCCTTGAAGATTTAATCTCTTTATCCTTAATAGCTGAAACAATCCCTGTCAGTAAGTCTAAAAGATTAAAAGCCAAGGCGCATAAAATGGGGTAAAACTGCTCCATACCTTTCTCCTTTCTTTCTTTACTTCACAAATAATTATAACATAAAACTTTACAAAAGTAAATAGATGTGGTATAATAAATATTAATAAGGAGATCTAATATATATGGGAAAATATTACGATGGAACAAAACTTTTGTCCATGTTGGACTTGAATGGTAAAAAACCAGAAATCTATATGTGTACTACAAACCGTACTGGCGGTAAGACAACATATTTTGGTAGACTTTGTGTAAACAGATTTCTTGATAAAGGAGAAAAGTTTGGACTTATTTATAGATATAATTATGAATTGGACGATGTTGCCGATAAATTCTTTAAGGATTTAAAAGGGCTGTTTTTTCCTGATAAAACCATGACTGCTAAAAAGAGGGCAAAAGGTATTTTCCAAGAGTTGTTTATTAACGACAAAAGTTGTGGTTATGCAATTGCACTGAACAGTTCTGATAGTATTAAAAAATATTCACATTTATTTTCTGATATTACTAGGATGCTATTTGATGAATTTCAGAGTGAAAGTAATCACTACTGTACCGATGAGATTACTAAGTTTTTAAGTATTCACACAAGTATTGCCCGTGGACAAGGTGAACAGGTAAGGTATGTTCCTGTTTTTATGCTAGCGAACCAAGTTAGTATTATTAACCCTTATTACGTGGCTATGGGTATTTGTAACAGGCTGAATAGTGAAACCAAATTCTTGCGTGGGGATGGTTATGTACTAGAACAGGGGTTCATTGAAAGTGCTTCTGATAGTCAGAAAGATAGTGGGTTTAATCGTGCTTTTAAGGAAAATAGTTATGTCGCATATAGTAGTGAGAATGTGTATTTAAATGATAACTACAGTTTTGTCGAAAAACCTACTGGAAAAAGTCGTTATATCTGCACGTTAAAATATAAAGGAAATGATTTTGGTGTAAAGGAATTTACGGAAAGTGGTTTTATCTATTGTGATGATAAACCAGACAGTACTTTTCCTATGAAAATAACTGTTACTACGGATGATCATTCTATCAATTATGTTATGCTGAAAAGAAATGATTTCTTTTTGAGTAACTTGCGTTATCTCTTTGAACGAGGCTGTTTTAGATTTAAGGATATGAGATGTAAAGAAGCTATTTTAAATGCACTAAGTTATTAAGGTATCTTCTTATGTTATCACAAGTGAGTCATTCAGATAGCACACTTGAAAAAATAGTGCTGAATGATTTGTCGTTTTCGCTGAGCGCACTTGATGTTGCATAAGTTATAGATATATAGAAATGACCGGGTAACGAACTATGTTCGCCCCGGTCTTTTTTCATTCTCCCAACTGTTTTCTAAGCACTTTGAAGAAACCCTCAACTCGATATGGCGTTGTATCAGTATAACAGCAAATATTATATAAATCGCATTTTGAACAATTCTTTGTTTTACGGCATATCTCCATAGCTTTTTTCAATAACTCTGCATCTTTCATTTATCTTTCTCCTGTACTTCCAAAGCCACCACGATTTTCACCAGATAAGTGTTCTACTTCTGTTATTTTAACAAGTGGCTGATGTTCCTGTATGCGAAACTGACAGATACGTGTGTTTTTAGGAATGACAATATCTTTAGTTGCATATGCTGGGAACATCCATTCGTCCTGTTCACCACAATAGGATTCGTCAATAAGCCCTACACTGTTTGCCTGAATGATGCCATATTTTTTAAATGTAGAACTACGGGGGATTAGTAACGCTTCGGTGTTTTCTGGTAACTGGATTGCTACTCCTAAAGGGATTAACTGAAAATCTCCTTTTTTCATAAACACATCAACACCAGTTCGCAAGTCTATCCAGTCTCCATTTTTTATTAGATGTATTCTATCCATGTATTCTCTTAGGTATTTTACTTTAATCTGCTTTGCTTTCATGATATTCCTCCACTTATAACAATGTTCACATTCTTTGTCAAACTTCCAGAAACAATCTTTACAGTTCATAGGTTACCTCATTTCGTAAGTTGTTTCTACCAGCAAAATTCCGCCTCGTATACGTTTCGGTCTTAATTTTCCCGGCACTTTTAAACCTACTTTAAAATCATTAAAGGTGCGTATTATTTGGTTACCGTTTTTGTCAAATAAGAAATCTTTTTCTTCATCACTCCATTCTTTATCTTTTATAGATACATCTGAACTCATGGATAGTTCAAATAAATCTTTGCATCTTTGAGGCATACCAGCACACTTTATGTTGTTGTATGGATGTTCTATTGGTTCAAGATTTTCTGCGACAACGTGTTCGATGTACGTTTTCTGTCTAGTGAATATTGCTTTATCCCAGCATGATTCCAGTTTCCAACAACAAAAATTTTTATCGTGTACTTTGATTCCTTTTATTTTTTCAGGTGGTAAGTCACAATGGATGCTATCAGTATCTGCGTAGATAAACCCCGGTTTATCAACACCGTAATAGTTTTTCTGAGCGGCTCTGATTGTAAAGTTTCTTGCGTAACTTGTAATAGCTGAACCTACAGGGATGTAGCCCGGTGTTTTGTTATTCTCTATTACAGGAACAAAACCTATTGAATTATCTTCTTTCACATATGCATATTTGAATGAACTATCTGTACTACTTGCCATTTTGCCATATAAATTATTTAAGAATAGTTTTGCTAATTCTCGTAAAGCACCAGTGCTTTTCTGTTTCATTTCTTTGTAGGTGTCAATGTATTCATCAAAAATACCTATCATAGAATAAAACCAACACCCATCTAATATCTCAAAATCAACTAACTCATAATGCTCTTTTAACAGTTCGTAATCTGTCATTGTTAATACTAATTCTACTCTAGTATCGCACATATTGCCGTCACTATCCCTGTAAAATGGATAATATTTATTAGTATCTTTATCGTAAATATCAGAAGTTTCCAGTGCTTCTGTTCCCTTGTATAAAAACGAACCTTTTATTTGTATAAAAGGTAGCATATTTTTCTTGATATAAAATCTGGTTTTTATCCTTACAAAATAATATTTGTTTTCTGCTATAGCTTCTGGCGGTATGAAATTACCTGTCCAAAACTTTGGTTTACCTACTGGGTATTTATTGCCACTTTCACTATGCATCATACTGGGGTATAGAGAATTTACATCGGCTGTTGTTCCATAGGTATGCAATTTATTTTCTTTTCCTTTTACAAGATAGCACCATCCACCACGATAACTTTTCCTTATATAATCACCAGCTGTGTTATACTTGTGTTCTTCCTTTATGCGCAACGTGTAAATATCAGGAAACATTTCATCGTAATCAAGAAGTTTCTTTGTTGTATGCTTACATATATTTTTATATTCTTCCAAGCAACATGAACCTATAGTAAGTTTATTGTGCCCCTCATCAAACATAATTTCAAGTGCTTCTTTTACAACCAAAACGTCATTTGCTATATACTTTTTCTCTTCGTCAGTTATAATACACCCAGCATATCTAAAACCTGTATATTCCATTTCTAATTTTTTGTGCTTTGTCTTAAAACTGTTACCTATTCTTTTTACACTGAAAGGTAATAATTTTAGTGAATCTCTTATTTCAATAAAATGATTGTTATCTTTTATTATAATAGTGTACCATTGTCCTTTATCAGATATGCTATATTTGAATGTTTTATTTTTCATATCTTTTTCAGATTGCCATTCTATAGAAAACTCTGATTCACCAACTTTGTTTGTAGCTTGTTTAAAGCCTTTATCTATCAGTAAATAAGACAACCAGAAAGCACCATCGAATTTTAAATTGTGATAATATGCTATAACGTTCGAATTTAAAGATAGGAAATAATTATATTGATCCTCTATGGAGTGAAATATTTCTACCTTTTCCGTATATAGTTCAACAGAAGCCGATGCCCAAACCTCTGTATTATCCTGTCCTTTATAAACTGTTGTTTCAAAGTCGCACATGAAATAACGGTATCTTTTAGTCCTCAATATTATATCCTAGTTCGTTATATTCAAATGCTTCTATTAAATCTTTCTTGTAAGCATCTGAAGCATCTGGTAGGTATTCTACTAACGAACTTGTGAACTCTTGCATAGCTGAGTTGCTATCATAACCTGTTTTGTTTAGAATCTCATGAAATTGGAGTGGCATATGTTCCAAGGAGTATGCAACGGAATCTATACCCTGTTCGTTTATCAGCGTGTTTATAAAGGCAATAACCTTGTCAGATATTTCTTTCGGAAAATGTAGTATTTGTGATTTGAAATTATTGATTATTACTTGAGAAATACCATTTTCTAAAACATTATCTGTTTTGGTTTGTGTGGATTCTCTCTCTTTGTTTTGAGTTACTTCCTGTTTTAGATATTTTGGTGTTATTCCTTTTAATTTTCTAGTTAGTTTAGCGAGTTCTTTTCCTTTTACACCTTGCTGTCTTAATTGCTTCTCAGTTGGTATATATAAATCAACATATTGAGATATTTTATGCCTCTTTATATATCGTAAGATACGATTCCTGTTTTTTGTGTATTGTGTCGTCTTCTTTGCCATACATAGCCCTCCTGTTGAAAAAAGGGAAAGCTGTTATGCTTTCCCTCTCTTATTTTAGCTTATTTATGCAATTGACTCTACATCAAGAATACAATTGATAAAATCTCTGCCAGCTTTTGTTTTGCCAGATGTTTTGATGACGGTGAACGGTTTATCACCCATGATTTTTACGATATCATTGAATGAACGCTTTACCGTTCCGCTCTGTGCGCTGTAAACCTTGTTATCAGGTGTGAGGATCGATAAGATTTCTACGGTTTCGCCTGTATTTTCTTTTACATCCTCAAAAAACATGTATTTCTTTACCGGAATCTTTTCACCATCCGGTAAGTTTTTCATGGATTCGATTGCTGGTGAAATGGTCATAAGGTATTTCTCGATCTCATTATATTCCTGATTTGAGATAATATTAATCATAGTTTTTTCTCCTCTTTCTTATTATTCTGTTTCTTTTTCTGTTTTAGTTGTTCTTTCTGGTAATACTGATGCATGTTCGATAAAATCCTGCTCAGTCATTCCGTACAGAGTTTCAATCTCTGTTTTGTCTACGATGTGAACCGCTTTTACCGTTTCAGTTTCGATGATTGGCTTTACTGTTTTCAGTAAAGAATCATTGTCTTTGTAGGTACGTGGGACTGTTACTTCCTTATTAAAGGGTTCTCCAGCTTCTACATCCACACACATTACATTTGCTTTTGTTGTTGTGATGGTTCTTGTCACCATTGGTACTCTTGCCATAATTATTACTTCCTTTCTTTTTGTTTTTTGTAGCACTATTGTGCTAATGAGTGGCGAGGGAGTCGAACCCACATTTTTCAGTGCCAAACCCGTTTACTTTCTGAATGTCTTTCCCAGCTAGACGAGCCACCCTGGAGGTTGGGTGACTGTATTAATAGCCACCCTTTTTGTATTGAGCAAATATATTCTTCTGACATTATTAATTATATCAAAAAGTCGGTTTTATGTCAAGTGTATTTGCAAATTTATTTAATAAAATACTTGTTCAAAATATCTTCCTTGTATTGCGTTATCACTATTTGTGCTAGAATTGTTACCATTTTTTGCTCAGATACTTTAGCTTGTAAAACTGGTATTGTGGTACACCACATATCTGTTAGTGAGTTTTCAATAGCCACATATATGTCTGATTCGTAACATAGAACATATACTTTACCTTTTATCTTCGTTTTAAGTTGCTTTTTTAACTTGGATCCTAACCTATTTTTAGCCATCTATCATTTTACCTCTTTTCAAGTACTTTCGTGAAATTTTTAACAATGCTCGAATTCTGTGAAAGGGTAAATCAATCAGCCTGTTGTTTTTCTTGGCGGTAAGACAGTTGCATATCGGATAAAATCACCTTCTGCCATTCCCAACAGAATCTCTTCTGTCTTTGATGATTCAATATGAACCAGTTTGAACTCGTCTGTTTCGAAAAGTGACTTGCATTTCTTGAGCAGTTCTGACTCTGTATAAGTACCGCCTATTGTGAACTCGTTGATAGTCACCTCTGCTGTTGTTACGTTTAAACACATAACCTTTGCTATTGTCTGAGTTACTGTTCTTGTAATCATTCTTTCTCTTGCCATATTCTTTTTTCTCCTTTTTTATTGTTTTTTATTCGGCTGTTGCCGTAAAGATGTCCCAGCGTTGAAACTGGGAAAGTGCCTGTCACTACACCTATAATGTTTTTCTAACAGCTGAAAGTAAGACAAATAAATCTTTCCATATATCAGCTAAAGCTGAGTCCTTTCTACCGCCTGTCAGTTTGAATAGATAATCCTCTATTTGTTCTAATTGCTGTAAGTTCTGCTTTGTTACTTTAACATCAAACATTGTAATCATAATGTTGCCCCCTTTATTAAATAATCGTTTTGTGCTGTACTATAGCGGACACCGTCTTTTGAATCCCATGCACAGGTGAAACTAAAAGTATTATGTGAACAAATTCTAAAGGTATATGGGTCACCGTTGTTTACAGCTTCACTAAAACATTGGTCATAAGCTAATCTTTTTTTATAACTAGCCCAACTATAAACATCTGATAAAACAAAACCCTCGTTCCTTCTGGCTTGTCTTAATAACTCTTGTCCCGCTTTTGTGTACTGATCAAATTCTTTCATTTTTTCATTCTCCTTTTTAGTAATTGATTGTTTAATTGTTACGAATACCACTGGCAGAATCGAACCGCCAAGAAAAGCCTTTCTTTGTGGTAAGTTATAATCTAATAATATGCTCTGAAATAACAGGATAAGCATATAATTTATTAAAACCTGTTGCTAACATTAATTCGTCCCAAGCATCTGTAATAAGATTGTCATCAATGATACCTTGAATACACAACACTTTTACTTGATAAGCAGCTATCCGAGCATATTGTTTCCATATGTTATTGTTATCCTTGTATGCTTCTATAGTATTCGCAACATTGCGAGTTATAGAGTTAATAAAATCTTCTGTTGCCATAAATTCTTTAAAGTTTTTCATATTATTTTTTTCCTCACTTTCTTCTAATATTCTTCGTCTGGATATAATGTACGCCACAAATCATCTAACGTAGACCATGCGATGCGCTGTCTATTAGCTAAGTCACTGTCACCCCCGTAAAGATTAGAAATTACTATTAATTCATTCCATGCGCTTGCTACTTCACCTTTAATTACATTCTTAATATTTTCTTTTGTCATTTTTATTACCTCTCTTTTCTTTATTTTATTGTCTTCCTTGTTTCTATATATATATTACCATATGTACTGTTTTTTGTCAAATGATTTACACTAAAATATTGCACAAGAACTGCAACAAATAAATGTGTAGATTT
>ERZ773188.2755-NODE-2755-length-16290-cov-6.825316_pt1 | contig 16290 bp, 16 predicted proteins | sample MGYA00581011_ERZ773188 | MGnify/ENA primary metagenome ERZ773188 (study PRJEB29015, sample SAMEA2737798) | human gut metagenome | biome: human gut; feature: human-associated habitat; material: faeces | place: China | collected 2012 ...
GGAACGCATTTTTAATTGCAGATAAATATTTGTTTTGACCGCACCATGCACCAGCGCGACCTAAGACATCCGCCATTTTGTCCATAAATTTTTCCTCCCTTAAATATTTTTTTGACAATAATAGTATAATCTATTATGCAAATAAAAGTCAATGGTTTTTTAAATTAAAAGTACCATACTTTTAATTTTAAAAAACATATTTTTTTAAAAAATCCGCATAAAATAAGGGTTTTTCAACGTTTTTGAAAGCGGTTATTTTTTTGAATTTTTTTGTTAAAAAAAGAAAACGCTATCATTTAGATAGCGTTTTTTTATGTTTTTTTGCTATTGAACCGTCACTGTTTGAAGTTCAAAATTGTTGTAATGATATCTCGTAAATGAATATTCAAAGATAATCCCACTACTTAAATATGCCGTTTGTTCAACTTCAATATATGGTTCATATTCCTTCAATCCCAAATTTTCTTGTTCTAACGGACTCGATAGATGAGCACGTATAGTTTTATGCGTACTTTGTATCTTTAATTTTAATTCTTTTTCAATATACTGGTATATCGAGCCTTTCAAATGCTCTAATTTTAAATTTGGAATAATAGAAATAGGCATGTATGTGATTTCTAAACAATACGGTTTATCATCAAATACTCTTTTTCTAATAATATGATAGACAAAGGATCCCTCTTCTATTTGTAATTTTTTAGATATATGCTCATCACTCGGTATAACCGAAAATTCAATAATTTCACTTTTTAATTCACCTTTGCCTTTTAATTTTCGTGTTAAACCCAATCCCGATTGTTTAAGTTGAGTTGCATCTTCTGAAGAAGCATCATAATCCTTTACAAAAGTTCCTGCCCCTCTTCTTCTTACAATCAATCCTTCTTTTACTAATATATCCAAGGCTTTTTTCATTGTTTCTTTATTACAATGATAAGCAACACATAATACATATTCATAAGGGAGTTTTTGTCCATATGTATATTTTTTATCAAAAATCTTACTTCTAATATCATCTGCGATATCAATATATTTGACCATAGACTATCCCTCCTACCATAACTAAAAATACCATACTTTTAATAAATTTGCACGGACTTTTTAACAAGAAGATTATTTTTGTGTAAAAGAAAAAACAATCCTAAGATTGTTTAAACTGTGGTAAATAGTCTTTATGCGCTTCAATAAGTTCATCAATAACAATATTAGCATCATGATCAATTTGACATAACAGATCCATACTTAAAGCTGTTACAGCTAAATCTCTATTTCCAGTAACCGCTGCTTCACAAACCATTCTTTCAAAAGCTTTCATCATATGCACATAACCACTAATTGGTAATTTTAATTCACCTGTTGCAATTGGTTAAGGTCTATATTTCTTTTCCAATATTTCCTTTTTGATTCTTTCTTTATTGTTTTGAAAATACGTATCAATTTCATAAACGATCATTTTATCAACTCCCGCTACACCCTTATTACGCTTGACCCTCTTGACTGCTTCATTTAGATTTTTATCATCTAATATCACTTCAATTAATCTCATGTTGTTTCTCCCTTCACTCGTAAATATATTTGAAACCATTCCCTCTACCTTCATCTCCATGGAATTACGATTTCCAATTATGAGACCATTCTCGATTTCGAACTGTTCAAACATTGCTTATGATGAGTAAACATCATATAAACATTAGTCCTTCAGTATTGTGTGTCCTACCTACTACGATCTCAGCTGACTTTTTGTGACAAACCTTTTCGACCAACGGTACCATCACTGCTTTTAAAGTTTACTGGAATTCGTTGTCCACAAGACCTCCCGGGGTAATTCACTAATCCTCTAACTTTTACAACGTCTTGATTTACTGTCTTGGTTTTACGTTTACCTTTTGGACTTCGATTTGTAATGCAATCTCATCCACCATTTAGCCTTATATCAAGTTTCTGTTCGTACGCTCAAAAGAATCACTACACCACTTCCTCCATCCTTGCCATCACTGACAACGACTTGTGGTTCATTACACTTGGCGGTAAATACCTGTGGTTGGTTTATCTCCAACTGAATTAGTGCCATGCCCGGCACACATTAAAAAAATCGCTTGATATTATCTATCAAACGATTCTTTCATTAATCTAATTGTATTTGTTTTACAATTTCATTATCAAATGTTTTAATTGTAAAACAGTCATTTTCATAAATACCATAACTATTCGTACCTTCTTTAGGTAAAGAAATCGAAGACGGATTTAAAATATAAATACCGTTTTCTTTTTTAGCAAGTGGTTTATGAAAATGTCCATAAATCAAAATATCATTTTCATTTAATAAAGGAAGTTGATCTTCATTAAATAAATGTCCATGTGTCATAAAGAAATGATGTTGATCAACATCCATCAAAGCATAGTCACTACGCATAGGGAAATCTAAAACCATTTGATCAACTTCACTATCACAATTTCCTCTAACTGCAATAATATCCTTCTTTAAAGGATTTAATAAAGCAATAACCTTCTTACAATTATAATCCTTAGGTAAATCATTACGTGGTCCATGATATAAAATATCCCCTAAAATAATAAGTTTATCCGCTTTTTCTTCATGATATTTTTCAATGGCCCTATTTGCCCAATAATAAGAACCATGAATATCTGATATAAACATTACTTTCATACAATTACGCTCTTCTAATTGTTTTGATCACAACTGGTGTTGTTGGACAATCTTGGAAGTTTGTAGGGACATTGGCAATTTGATCTACAATATCTAAACCTTCAGTAATTTTACCAAATGCAGCATATTCACCATCTAAATGTGGTGCTGGTTTATGCATAATAAAGAATTGTGAAGATGCTGAATCTTTGATCATTGTTCTAGCCATAGATAAAACACCTTCTGTATGTTTTAATTCATTGTTAACACCATTGCTTTTAAATTCACCTTTAATAGAATCACAATGTTTTTCTTTAAAATCTTTTGTATATCCCCCACCTTGAATCATAAATCCTGGGATAACTCTATGGAAAATCAATCCTGCAAAAAAATCTTCATCAATTAATTTTAAAAAGTTTTCTACTGTAATTGGTGCAACTTCAGGATAAAGTTCTCCTTTCATCACATCTCCATTTTCCATTTCAATTTCAATTAATACTTTTTCCATTCTCTAATTCTCCTTATCTACAACGTCTACATCAACAACCTTATTTTCAATAGATTGTTGTTTTTCTTTTTTCTTCTTCTTTAAAAGAAATCTTACTACAAAATAAACAAGTACAACTCCTGCCGCAATTCCAAATAACCAAACAATATTCTTTACTTGATCAAATTGATAAGCTGTCGCTACCACTAAACATAAGTTAATAATATTCATTGATCCTGCTAATTTATATTTTTGATTAACAATAAAATTTAAGGAAAGCGCAGATGAAGCAAATAACCCAACAATAAGCATAACTTCCATACTATGTACCTCCTTGTATCATTCTATCATAATAGAATCATTTTTGTTATATATTATTTAGTATGGACACTTGCATTAAGCATGTCAGTAATAGATATCATTGTAAAATTACTTCTATATATAACAAAAATAACTACCTCCTGTTTCTAGAAAAATGTGTGATAGTTATTTCATACTATTAAAATCCAAGGTGAACCGTTTGTTGTTCTTTTTTCATATTCATTATAATTAATTTTTTAAACAATTCTATAAAATCTTATCTATCTAATTTCATATATAACAGCGGATAAGGGTTTCCTGCTTCATCTAATTCTGTTTTCTTGTATGTTTTAAATCCCATTACTTCATAAAAACCAATAGCCTGTGGATTTTGCTCATTTACCGTTAATTCACAAACATCGTAATTCTTCATACCATATTGTAGTAAAGCTTTACCTAGCCCTTTTCCTCTTTGGTTAGAAGCTATAAACAACATCTCTAATTTATGATTTTCAATTTCCATAAATCCCACAGCATCATCATTATCTACAACCATCAAATGTTCAACATTCTTTGATGTCATTGGACCATATTCTTTAATATGTTCAATTTCTTGTTCATTTAAAAATGTATGTGTGGCTTTTACAGAATCTTCCCAAACATTTACAGTGTATTTAATAGTTCATCATTTCTATCTTTTATCTCAATTATTTTCACCCTATTCTCTCTACCCATATTTATCATCGATTTCTTTCACTTTAACTATGATAATATAATTATATGAAATAGCCCTACCAAATAGGTAGGGTCATTTATTTTGTTAATATCTTTTTTATTTAGCAAATTGTTTAATTGCATCAGCAACAGCTGCTGTCACATCTTTATTGAAGATTTTTGGCATGATATTTTCTTCATTTAAATCTTCATCACTGATTGTATCTGCAATAGCTTTAGCCACAGCTACTTTCATTTCTGGTGTAATTGAAGGAACTCTTGCTTCTAATGCTCCTTTAAAAATACCAGGGAAAGCTAAAACATTATTAATTTGATTTGGATAATCTGAACGACCTGTTCCAACAACTCTTGCTCCTGCTGCTTTGGCTTTTTGATAAGTAATTTCTGGTTCAGGATTTGCCATTGCAAAAATAATTGGATCATTGTTCATTGAATGAACCATTTCATCAGTTACTAGATTTGGTTTAGAAACACCTACAAAAACATCTGCACCTTTTAATGCATCAGCTAATGTACCTTGCATATTATCAGGATTAGTAATATCACATAAAGTACGCTTATGAGGAATAAGTCCTTCTTGTCTATCTTTATATAAAATCCCAAATTCATCCACTGCAATAATTTTACCAACACCGGCTGTATGCATCATTTTAATAATAGCTGTTCCTGCAGCTCCTGGTCCATTTAAAACAACTGTAATATCTTTGATATCTTTTTTAGTTACTCTTAAAGCATTATATAATGCAGCAAGTACTACAACAGCTGTTCCATGTTGATCATCATGGAATACAGGAATATCTAACATTTGATCTAATCTTTCTTCGATTTCAAAGCAATCTGGAGAAGCAATATCTTCTAAGTTGATTCCACCAAAACATGGTGCAATATTTTTAACTGTTTGAATCAATTCTTCTTTATCTTGTGTATCTAAACAAATAGGTACCGCATTGACATCTCCGAATTTTTTAAATAGAGCAGCTTTTCCTTCCATGACTGGAATCGAAGCTTTGGCTCCAATATTTCCAAGTCCTAAAACAGCTGTTCCATTTGAGACAACAGCAATTGTATTTGATTTTGTTGTATAACGATAAACATCTTCTTCATTTTCAGCAATCTTACGACAAGGTTCAGCAACCCCTGGCGTATAAACAACAGACATATCATCCATTGTATTAATTTCACAATTTAATTCCGTATGTATTTTCCCTTGATGTTTTTCATGTAATTTCAAGGCTTCTTCATAATAATTCATTTTCATCACCCGCCACTATTATACCTATAAAATAGACAATTCGTCTAATCTTTTTTATCTAAAACATAACCATGATCCATTGGTCCTTGTCCTTGTCCTAAATCAAGCATTGCTGCAAGTGCTCCAGAAATATAATCTTTAGCTTTTTTAACAGCATTTTCCAAATTTTCACCTCGTGCTAAATAAGAAGCAATCGCACTTGATAAAGTACATCCCGTACCATGAGTATTATTGTTATTAATACGTTTTCCTTTAAACCATTGATAATTACCTTCTTTATAAAGTAAATCATTGGCATCATTGATTTGATGTCCGCCTTTAAGTAATACTGCACAATGATAATGATCTCCAATATATTTAGCTGCTGTTAACATCTCTTCTTCATTATTGATTTTTAATTCTGATAAAACTTCGGCTTCAGGAATATTTGGTGTTAAAACCGTTGCGAGTGGGAAGAGATTTTCTTTTAATGTATCAATAGCTTCATCACTAATAAGTTTTGCCCCACTTGTAGCCACCATCACAGGATCAACAACGATATTACGTGCATGATATTGTTTTAACTTTCCACTAATAGATAAAATGACTTCTTTTTGAGAAACCATTCCAATTTTAACAGCCATTGGATAAATATCTGTAAACACACTATCCATTTGACTAGCCACAAAAGAAGCATCGACATCATAGATAGCATCGACTCCTGTAGTATTTTGAGCTGTTAGTGCTGCAATAACCGACATGGCATAAACACGATTAGCAAGCATTGTTTTTAAATCTGCTTGAATTCCTGCACCTCCACTACTATCACTACCTGCAATTGTAAGGCAAGTTGGCATTTTGTTAGAGATAACTCTTTGAATTTTATCTTTTAATAGGCTACTTGCTTTTTGGATATCATCACTTCCAAAGATACTTGAAACGATAGCAACACCATCAATAGCAACACCCATAAATTCTAAGATATTCACTTGATTAATACCACCAATGGCAACCACAGGAATATCAACTTTTTGACAAATTTCATTTAATGTATCCATTGAAATATTTTGTGCATCATCTTTTGTTTGAGTTGTAAAAATAGCTCCGACACCTAAATAATCAGCCCCATTTTCTAAAGCTATTTTTGCTTCTTCATAATTATGTGCAGATACACCAATAATTTTATCTTCACCTAATATTTTTCTTGCTTCTTTTAAATTTAAATCATCTTGCCCAATATGAACCCCATCTGCATCAATTTCTTTACACAATTCAACATCATCATTAATAATCAAAGGAACATGATGTTTTTGACACACACTTTGAACATCCAATGCTTCTTGTTTAAATGCTTCATGTGTCATTTCTTTTTCTCTTAGTTGAATCATTGTTACACCACCAAGAATGGCTTCTTCAACTAATTCCGACATTTTTCTTCCTTTTAAATATTTTGAATCTGTTACTCCATACAATAATAAATCTTCTTTATTTAATTTCATCAAATTTCCTTCTTTCTTTACAATATTCTTTTTTTATTTCCCTGGAAATAAAAAGAGAGCCCTGTTGAACTCTGTTAACGTTTATATCTCCTACGTTGGCATTATCCAAATCAGGTTATGGGTCTAAGTCAATACTTACTCTCAGCAAAAAGCTCCCCGTTTCCTTTATTATAATTTTTTTAATAAAAATTGTCTATTTTTAATCATATTATTTATGCTTTTGTTCAAACTATAAAAGGAGGTGCTTTCATGAAATTATGTATTACAGCAGGTAACTATCACATTTTTAAATTAATGATTAAAAATCATAAAGATTCTCGCATTCAATTAAAAAACATTCATCCTTTAGATTTTGACCTTGTTTTTGATGTTTATACATCTTTAGATCAAAAAACAGTTATTTCTATACTTAGCCATGAATTACGTTATTCCCCTTTTATGTATCTATGCCCTGGTTTTAAAGTCATTCCTTTAAAAAAACGTCTTCCTCATGGTACAAAAGAATCAACTACTCCTTTAAATCTTTCTTTTAATTGAATAATTTATATTAAAAAACAGTTTGAGATAGCATTTATTTCAAACTGTTTATTTTTTTATTAATAATTTTTAAAACCTCTTCTTCACTATTGATGTTAAAGATATTTAATGTAAGTTCATTCAATTTTTCTAGCAATGTATTTGTGAGTTGTTTTTCTAAAGGACTTGATAAAGTTCCTAATTTCACTTTAAGCAATTCTTTTAAAGTATTGAGTTTTCTTTCATCTCTCGTTCTTTGAAATAATTGATCCATTGCCTTACACATATTGATTTCATCTTCTTCTGGTAAGTCTTCTCTTCTAATATTTGTACACGTAAATGTTGCCGCCATCATTAAGCTTTCTGTTTCGATTTTACGATTGTTTCTTAAGTCATCATAATTTCCTGCAAACATACTTTGACTGATTTCTACGACATCTCGATATCTTTTGATTTCTGTTGGATCATCTACATTTTCTATCATTGTATCATATGTTTAAAGATAATTCGTCTCACATTTGTCTCATTTCTATTATTATTTTAGCAATCTCTCCTACCTTCTTCAATGGGCGGATAGTCCAAAAAAGTTTCTAATAAAAAAACCTACGAAATCATCTCGTAAGTCTTTAAAGAATACGTATTATTAAACCTGCTATTAACGAAGAAATACCCACAATTATAAAAATGATATATAGCTTTTTTTGTGGATTATTTTCTAAAATCAATATACGTTTAGGATTATTTTCCTCATACATAATTTCTAAGGAACTCCCTATAGGAAGTTCTTTGCCATAACCAATAGAGAGTTTTTGTTTAATTTCATTTCCATAATCATAAAATTGAATTACCGGAAAATAGGAATAAGAAAAACTATCATCACTTTGCATTCTTTCTCTTATATTATCAATCACTTTAGCTAATGTATGAATATTACAATACTTTATTTTCTATTGCTTGTACAGGACATTTTTCATAACATAATCCACAATATAAACAACGTTCTTGTTGAATTTGATAATTTGAAATACATTGTTGTGGACAATTCTTTTGACATAAGCCACAGTGAATACATTGATTACTAATGATAAATCCCTTAGGTTTTATCTCTTTATTCACTGAAAAACTTTCTCTATAAATAGGTTCTTTGCCTAAATTAAAGAATTCTAGTTCACCTTCTTCAAGACAAAAGGCTTCTAAAATATAACGACTCTCATTTGGATAAACATAATTCATTAATGAATTATGTTTAAAAATACGATCTATCCAATATTTTTGCTTTTCTAATCGTTTAACAAGTCCATTTAAACGAACCATTTGATACTCTTTATTCATTCCTATAATTGCAACGTATGGATGATTTTTTAATTGTTTATAAAAATCTTTTCCTCTTGCTGTACAAAAATATAATTTATTATCTTCAACCAACATCACATCTATAATTCTTACTTGTGGTTGATTATTTTCATCAACGGTTGCAAAAGCAACATCTTTGATTTCTCTTAAAATATTTAAACAAGTTGAAACATTCATTGTTGTGCCTCCTTTTTCGTTTTTCATTATAATTTTATTTCTAATAAAAAAAAGCACGCACAATATTGTGGTATAGTTACTTCAAAGTAACCAATCATAGTATTTTCAATTTATTTCAATTTCATAGACCATCTGACAAGTTAAAGTTACTAGAGTAGCGCTTAAATATTTTTCTAGTCATAACAACAGAATATATGGTACTACGTCAAAAAAATACCACTGAACGTCTTCCTAGCTTACTGTAAAGAAATTCATTTAACTAAGGGATAGATAAACTTCCAATCTATAGCTGATTCCTATGTTCTACCCAAATGATTCTGTGGTACCAATTCATTAAATGTGCACATGATAAAGCAATCATGTTTTTCATTATTTCTGTTGGTCATAGCCATATTCAGTTCCTCAAATTACGCAGCTTTTATCATATTGTTTTATACAAAAATAGATATAAAAAAGTCGCGGAGCTTCAAACTTTGCATAATTGGAATGAAGTCATCCACGACATATGTGTATTTCAACTTAACAAAAGAAAAGACTGTTGTTTTTTATGGTTCTTTCTTACTTTGGGGTACTATTCAAATAAAAGACCTCATATCTTATAGATAATCACTATAAGATTGACGTCTTTTATTTTATTATTTACCCATTATCAAGTAAGAACCTTTTTCTATTTGTCAACGGTCTAATATTTTTTCATCTTTTATATTTTTTGAATGTTAATTTATTTAATTAAATATAAACTAAAAAACTATGTGATATTCCTTATTACTCAGCAATTATTGATAAGGTTTTATTAATATCCTGTTGAATAGTGAACCAATTGGAATTCAATATATTATAATAACTATCATCTTTTTTTAAATAATTTGTTTCATTCACACCATCTCTTTTTGCATTTGAATTGTTATAATTACTGTAACCACATCGCACAATAATCATAAAAAGATCATAGAGTATTTTGTCATACTCATCTTTATTTTCAAAAATTCCTTTAGGTAATACACTATTAACGCCATCTAACTTTTTACATACATCAATTAATTGATTTTTAGCTATATCTGATTTATTACCATCCATTATATTTTTAATATCATTTTCATCAAAATTACCCAAGTAATATCTGGCCGCAAGCATAGTAAAAGCAACACAAATAGTTCTTGAATTATTAGCAAATGGAATCATTTCACTTGCAGCAGTCCCCCTTATTTGTTTTTCAAATTTATTTTTAAATACTTTTTTCCAATAATTATCTATATATAGCAACTCTTTTACTATATTTGCAATTCTTTTTTGATTCCCATTAAAAACTATATCATAATATGGTGAAGAATATAATGTCGAAGGTTTATTACGGCTTGTTCCTGGCATTTGAAATATTGCTGACAAACATAATTTTCCTACTTCAGCTAAATGTGAATTTAAATAACTATCTTTGTAATCTTTAGGAACAATTTCACCTCGCTTTGTTTGATAGAATATACCCACTTCTCTCATTGATTGTGCAAAACGAATTTGTTCTGGAGAGTTTGCCTTTAAATCAATAGCTTTTATGGCTTTTTGAGAGTTTGTTGCCTTAGCAATTTCTAATATAAAATTAGCTTTTTCATCTTCAGAATCACCCAACGTCTTAATAATTTTACAAGGCAAATAAAAATCATTTCCTTCATAAACATTTTTACTTTTATGAATCATATATGTTGTTTGACCGCCATTAATAATAGAGAAATCTTTTAATTTAACTTCTTTTCCATCTACATTAAAATCATTACATATAATAGTTATTCCATTATTTTTAAACCAAAAATTTTCTGGTGTCTCTCTAATAGTTTCTTCAATTCCTTTATCAATTTTTCCTCCAGATACATGATATCTTAAATTCTTAGATAACAAATTATTATTATGTAGAGCGTATAAGCTTTTTAAAGAATAAGCAGAAATGTTTACAACAACCGCATCATCTCCATAACACAAATAATTGTTAGTTTCATCAATTTTAAGTACGCCGGATTCAACGGTTGGTCTACGAGATTCCAATTCTTTAATCGAATCTACTATTTCATCTCCGAACATAATTGTTAAATCCATATTTGATAGATCAGAAAAATAATCCTTTAATTTTTTATTTAATCTATCCTTACGAATTCCATTTTGTTTTGAACTGGTTACAAAAATAAAATGTACTTTAGATTCGTCACCGATTTCCGCATTTAACGTAATAAATCTTGATTGTACATTAGGATTTACAGTTTCATAATGTCCTTCTAGCATGTCTTTATAGAACGAAAACATTTTCGTAATAGCTGCTACTACTTCATCAAATTTAATTTCTTTATAAAATTTAGACTGTCCTATTATTAAATCTGAAGTTTCACTGTTTGGATCACTCAAAAGAAAATCTACACCACCATCATATTGGCCATCAACCACAATATCATTTATGTCTGCATCGGTTAAAGATAGTGCAGGATTTTTATAATAAACAGCTTTTACAGCAAGAGCTGAAAAAGCATAATCATCCGTCTTATCTTTTAAACAAGGAAATTCTTCTTTTATAGTATGTATTTTATCTTTTATAATATTATAATATTCTAATTTATTTTCCATAATAACCACCATTTCTACTATTCGTATACTAATGATAACATTAGTAGATCTTCTCAACAAGATCTCTAAATGATTTATATTTAGCTTATTAGAACGATTAAAATATAATTTATCTCCTTATCAATCAAAAAAGCTACGACTTAAAATCGTAACTTTCTTGATTATTCAGTTTCGAATTGACTGTAATAAAGTTGATGATAATAACCTTGTTTTTGAAGCAATTCTTCATTATTACCAATTTCTACAATATGTCCTTGATCCATAACGATGATTTGATCGGCATTTTTAATCGTTGATAAACGGTGAGCAACAATAAAGGTTGTTCTTCCTTTCATCATTTCATCAAAAGCTTTTTGAATTTGTAATTCTGTACGCGTATCGATTGAACTTGTTGCTTCATCTAAAATCAACATTGGTGGATGTGTTAACATAATACGTGCAATACACACAAGTTGCATTTGTCCTTGAGACATATTTCCACCATCTTCTTCAACCATTGTATCGTATCCTTGAGGAAGAGACATAATATATTTATGCACACGTGCTTTTTTAGCTGCTTCAATGATTTCTTCATCACTAGCTTCTGTTTTCCCATAAGCAATATTTTCTTTAATAGTCCCTTTAAATAACCAACTATCTTGTAAAACCATACCGTACATTTTTCTTAAATCTTCACGGTTCATATCTTCAATATTAACACCATCAATTGTAATTTTTCCACCTTGAGGATCATAGAAACGCATTAATAAGTTAATTAATGTTGTTTTTCCACAACCTGTTTTACCTACAATAGCTGTCATTGTTCCTGGTTTAGCTTCATAGTTAAAATCTTGAATTAATGGTTTACTTGGATCATAACTGAAATTTAAATGATCAATGATAATATGTCCTTGTTTATTTTCAATGATTTTAGAGGTTGTTAATGCTTGGATTGTTTCTTCATCTAATAATGCAAAGACTCTTTGACTAGCCGCAATGGCTGTTTGCATTTCTGACATAACGGATGATATTTCGTTAAATGGTTTTGTATATTGGTTAGCATATGTTAAAAAGCTTGAAAGAATACCTACTGTAAATGAACCATTTAATACTTGAAATGCTCCAAAAATACCAACAGCAGCATAAACAATACTATTAACTAAACGTGTTGTGGGATTAATTAAAGCCCCATAGAATTGTGAAATAACCCCACTTTTATGCATACGTTCATTGATTTCATTAAACTTTTCTTCGTTTTGTTCTTGATAATCAAAAATATTAACAATTTTTTGATTACCTATCATTTCTTCACAATAACCATTCATTTCCCCTCTTAAAGCAAGTTGTTCTTGGAAATAAGAATGTGTTCTTTTAACAATCAAAGAAGCGACAAGTAAAGAAAGTGGTGTTAAAACAACCACAATTACAGCTACCGAAAAATGAATATAAGCCATAATCAAAATCGTTCCTACAATTGTTGCAATTCCTGTAAGCAAGGATGTAAAACTTTGTAATAAGCCTTGTCCAATTAAATCAATATCATTGATCAATCTTCCTAAAATATCTCCATGACTTGTAGCATCAATATATTTTAAAGGAAGAACTTGAATTTGATCAAATACTCTATTTCTTAAATCATTCGTAATATTATAAGTAATTGTATTTGTAATTTGTCCCATGATCCATTGAATCAAAGAAATAATTAAAATAACAATTCCAATAAAAATAAGTTTGTTCAATAACGCTTGAAAATGAACTTGATTCTTTCCAACCAATAAATCTATTGCTTGACCTATTAAAACAGGTGTAAGTAAAGTAAAGACAACAGAGACAATTGATAAAAGTGTTAATAACATAATTAAAAAACGATAAGGTTTACAATATGTAAGCAATCTTTTAATTGTTTTTTTATCCATTAAGATCACCATCCTTACTATTTTGAGATTCATAAATTTCTTTATAAACCGTACAATTTTTTAATAATTCTTCATGACAATCAAAACCAACAAGTTCACCATGATATAAAACCATAATACGATCACATCTTTTTAAAGACGCTGTTCTTTGAGAAATAACAATTTTTGTCATTTCTTTTAATTCTTGTAATTGTTTTTGTAAAGCAGCATCTGTTGCATAGTCTAACGCACTTGAACAATCATCTAAAACTAAAATATCCGCTTGTTTATAAAGTGCTCTAGCTATTGTTAAACGTTGTCTTTGTCCACCAGAGAAGTTTTTCCCACCTTGAACAACAGCACTTTCTATTCCTTGAGGAAGACGACTTACAAATTCTTTAGCTTGTGAAACTTCTAAAGCTTTATTCATTGTTTCTTCTTGGTAAGGTTTTGACATACAAATATTTTCTTTAATTGTTCCTGAAATCAATGATGTATTTTGTAAAACATAACTGATATGTTGTCTTAATGTTTCTAGTTTATAATCTTGAATATTTTTACCAGCTATTTTAATTTGTCCACTTCTAACATCATAATTTCTTCCAATAAGGGATACTAGTGTTGATTTACCAGCACCCGTTCCTCCAATAATTCCTACTGTTTCACCTTTATTGATCGTAAATGATAAGTTGTGTAACACATCTTTTTGAAGATATCCAAAGTTGACATCTTTAAATTCAATCATTTTTTCATTAGGAATAAGGGTTGAATAACTTCCTTGATCTTCTACTTGCGGTGTTGTTTCAAGTACTTCAAAAACCCTTTGATAACTTGCTGTAGCTTTATTGTAGATTGATAAAACATTCGCAAAGACAATGAGTGCTTGTAAAATACTATTCATATAGTTAATTAAGGCAATAACTTCCCCTTGAGAAAGACTTCCTACATTGACTTGGAAACCACTAGCATAAATAATAATAATGATTGCAAAGTTTACAATTAAATAAGTAAAGGGATTTAATAAAGCTTGTATTTTACCTACTTTTACTTGTTCATCTTTTTGATTTTTTGTTTCTAAATTAAATCTTTTTACTTCATGATTTTGATTTGAAAAAGCACGAATAACACGTACACCTTTTAAGTTTTCTCTTGCTATTAAAGCAATCTTATCTAATAACTTTTGAATACGAGAGAAATAAGGCATCGAAATAATTGTAATTGATAACATCGATACCGCTAAAATAACAGCTCCTACAACAAAGATCATTGATAAAGAACCACTGATCATAAAAGCCATAAATAATGAACCAATCATTAAAAATGGAGCTCTTGATGTAAGACGAATCGTCATCGCTACAGCTAATTGAATTTGTACTACATCATTAATAAGTCTTGTAACTAATGATGGTGCTGTAAGGGTATCTAAATTGGCATCATCATATTGATTGATTTGATGATACATGTCTTTTCTAAGTTGTGTCCCCACACTTTGTGATGTAAGGGAAGCATACCATTGACAAACAAGTGCAAATAAATAACCAAAAACAGCTAAACCAATAAGGACGAGCCCACATTTTAAAATATAATTGGTATCTTTATAAGCAATTCCTTTATCAATGACAGAGGCCATAACAACGGGAACACATAATTCTAAAGCAGCTTCAAAGATTTTAAATAAAAAACCTAAAGTTGCTGAAAACTTAAACTCTTTTACATATTTTAACAGTTTCACATTCTTCACCTCTGCGTTATTATATGATAAGATTTATCTATATGTAAAATATATATATTATATAATAATTATATTATTAACATATAAAGGAGGATTTATAATGGATATTCGACAAATGAAGTATTTTAAAACAATTGTAGAAGAAGGAACTATTTCTAAAGCTGCACAGGTTTTACATATGGCACAGCCCCCTTTATCTATTCAACTTAAACAATTAGAAGAAGAACTTGGTATTACTTTGTTAAAAAGAGGAAATAAACAAATTGAATTAACAGATGCAGGAATGCGTTTTTATAAAAGATGTCTTCAAATATTAGATTTAACTGAAATTACTAAAAATGAATTAAAAGAATCTTTTCAGATGTATTAAGAATTGGAATTACTTCTTCTAATGGTGGTTTAATTCAACAAGATAATATTAAGCATTTTATTGAACACTATGATCATGTTCAATATCGTATTTATGAAGGTTCTACTTATGAAATACTTGATTTATTATTGTCTCATAATATTGATTTAGGGATTGTTAGAACTCCTTTTGATACTTCTAAAGTTAATACGTTTTATTTAGAAAAAGAACCTATGATTGTTATAGGTAAAAAAGAATATTTTAAAAGACCTATTTCTAAAATGAAAGACTTAAAAAAGATACCTTTGATTATCCATCAAAGATATCTTCCTTTAATCAATGATTATAGCCTAAATAAACACATTCAAATTCAAATAAAAGTGACTTGTGACGATAGCCGAACTTCTCTTATTTGGGCAAACAGTGGTATTGGTGTTGCTATCGTTCCTTTAAGTAGCTTATCTTTAAATTATGATTCTTCTTTAGAATATGCTTATTTAGAAGATAAAGATTTATATACAGGTATTGCTTTTATTACGAGAAAGAATGAAGAAACACCTATTCTTATAAATCAATTTATTGAATGTTTTAAATAAGTAGAGATTAATTTAATCTTTACTTATTTATTTTATATTCAATAGCTTTTTTGCATAAAAAAAGAGGATATTTCTATCCTCATAATTGATTAGTTATTGATTAATTTATCTTCATCAGACCAAGAATATAATTTTCTGATTTCTTTTCCGACTTTTTCTGATTCATGTTCTGCAGCTAATTTTCTCATTGCTT
>ERZ773188.2775-NODE-2775-length-16171-cov-6.250248_pt1 | contig 16171 bp, 6 predicted proteins | sample MGYA00581011_ERZ773188 | MGnify/ENA primary metagenome ERZ773188 (study PRJEB29015, sample SAMEA2737798) | human gut metagenome | biome: human gut; feature: human-associated habitat; material: faeces | place: China | collected 2012 ...
ATGGCGAGGTTCGCGCCCCGCCAGCTACCCGTGTTCTGGTGGCAGGAAGCCGGGGTGGGTATGCTTTGTTTCCCTTTATTTCCCTTATCTGCTTGCGGGAAAAAAGTAAGGAATGATCCCCTTGAATTTCCTTGTAGTCATGCAGGTTTTTGGTCAATCTTAACTTAAATATTGTATCTTAACTTAAAAAGAGTTATAATGCATAGAAAGAGTTAAGATTGGAGGCGAACGCATGGAATATCTTGATAAAGTTCTCGGGATCGAAGTAACTTATGAGAATGCTGAGTTCAATCATTTGCCAAATTTTATTGTCACAAGGTATCGTTTACAGATGACATCTTTAAATGGGGAAAAGGTGATTTTCCTTTATCCGAAAACGGAACTGGAACAGATTGGGGTGCTGAAAAAGCATATTGCCCGGATACGGAAAAATGAAAATTCGCCTGTTGTTCTAGTGTTAAAAGAGGTTACCTTTCGCCAGAAGGAATATCTGATTCGTGAGAAAATCCCATTTATTGTAGAGGGAAAACAGATTTATTTACCTTTCATGGCACTGTATTTGCAGGAACGGTGCAGTGCAGAAAAGCCGCTGCGGGAAGTAATACTTCCGTCGGCGCAGATGCTTTTATTGCATTTTATTTATAGGGGCGCACAGGAACTGTCCACAAGCCAGGCAGCGAAAGACCTGGGGGTGACACCGACATCTATATCAAGGGCGTCAAAACAGCTTGAGAAGATGGGATTGTTGCAGATAAAGAAAATGGGCGTGCAGAGGATTCTGTGGTCTGAAGATTCTTCGAGAGCGCTGTTTGAAAAAGCAGAAGATAAGCTGGTGAATCCAATAAAGCGAACGGTTTATATTCCAAAGGAACTTGCTGGAGCAGACATGCTGGAAAGCGGATACTTAGCGTTGGCAGAGTATTCTATGCTGAATGAACCGAATGCCAAATGCTATGCGACAGATAAAATATCCCAGTGGAAAGATGTAATGACGAATAATTTGCAGGATCCACAACTGCAGGTGGCTGTAGAGATGTGGAGATATGATCCGCGGAAATTGTCTAAGCAAAATATTGTAGATGAACTTTCGCTGGCATTGGCGTTGAGAGAAAATACAGATGAACGAGTAGAAGAAGCAGTGGAAGAGATGCTGAATGAGCTATGGAGGAAAATGGATGGTTACGGGAATTGGCAGCTTTAAGGAATGGTTTAAAGGCAGCGAAGAACAGTATATCATTATTGGGGGAACGGCGTGCGATATCCTGATGACAGAAGAAGGACTGGATTTCCGCGCTACAAAGGACATTGACCTGGTTCTGATTATTGAAGCAGTTGACGCGGATTTCGGAAGGAAATTTTGGGAATATGTAAAACGGGCTGGATATGAGCATTGTAACAAAAGTTCTGGAGTGCAACAGTTTTACCGGTTTACCCATCCGGTTTCAAATCAGTATCCTGCGATGATTGAACTTTTTACTCGGAAGCTGGATACCATTCAGCTTCCGGAAGATGCAGTACTGACGCCGCTGCCCATGGAGGAAGATATTTCGAGTCTGTCTGCCATTCTCTTGGATGACGATTACTATGAATTCCTGAAACAAGGGAAAGTTACCGTTGATGGAGTAACTGTTTTGGATGCAGCTTATTTGATTCCATTTAAGGCGAAAGCGTGGATGGATTTGATGGATCGCAAAGCGGCAGGAGAACATGTTGACAGAAAAAATATCAGGAAACATAAGAACGATGTTTTCCGTCTGACAGAATTGATTGATCCTGCGGCTAAAATTACAGCTCCCAATGGAGTTTATGCGGATATTCAAGAGTTCGTGCAGCGTATGCAGAATGAAAGTGTTGATATTAAGCAGTTGGGGCTGGCAGGAAGAACAAAAGACCAAATTCTGGAAGAAGTCAAAGACTTGTATACAACAGAATAAGACCGTGCAAAAGTGTGCAAGGCAGAGCCATCATTAAGGATGGCTCTTTTTGACGCTGACAGAGATGCGGGAAAGAGCAGGTGGCTTACCTCCCGGCACCGTCACAGCGTACAGGTCCGCCCCGCCAGCTATCCGTGTTCTGGTGGTAGGAAGCTGGGGCGGGTATGCACATGTGGTTAATGAAAAATAGTGTAAAAATAGTGAAATTATTCCTTTTCCTGCCTCCGCGCAAAGTCCACTGCTGACGGAAACGATGGGAAAAGAGGAGGGAAAAAGAAAGGGATAGGACTGCCAAATATTCATGTCGCAGATGTAAAGGAAGCCCCGCCCCGGTTGACCTTTTTGTGGTGTTGGGGCGGGGCGGGGAAGCTTCACCTGTACAATATAAATTTCAATCCATGCACCCCGGAGGGTGTACCTGTGTAAATAGTTTATTTCCTGCATTCAATATATTTCAATCCATGCACCCCGGAGGGTGCAACTATGTAAATAGTTTATTTCCTGTATTCGATATTCATGTCGAATGAATATGCTTTCAGGTAGTTTCCGCCAGAAAGACAGCTCTGATGATCGCTGCCAAAATCATCAAGGTAAGGCTTACAAGGTTCAGCCATTCCAATATTGTCAATGACATACACATAAGTTTGTCCTTTTTTGAGTCGGGTGGTAAACTTGATTTTGTTAACAGGATGTTTGCTTACATACTCTGATTCATCATTATAAGTTTCATCTATAGCATCCGCATATTCCGGATGCTCTGCTTTATAATTATCAAAAATGGTGCGAAATTTTGCGAGGTAATTGTTTTCGTAAAGGGTGGTGTAATCACCAACTTCGTCAGGATAAAGATCTTCTAATGTATATTTTTTTTCATTTTTGACAGGCTTATAAATACCTCCACTGAAGCATTTTAAAGATTTATCGTCTGTACCCTGCAGGTTGTTGAGCGTGAATACGTATTTCCCTGTCTTTGGGGCTTTAAATTTTACAAAGGACTCGTACCGAGGCTTCCCTTTTTCTTTAGAGACAGATTTTACTGAGGATGTCACAGCCGGAACGTTAATGGTTGTTTTCCCTGTTTTAACAGCCGGCAGGGAGTTTAAATCCTTATAAAAGGCAACTTTTGAAAAGCCATCCATAACATATCCTTTTTTGTCATATCCTTCCAAGTGATACTTATACACAGAAGTGACTTTCTTTGTAGTGGCTTCAGCGGTAACGACATTATCCGCCATTGCAGGTACAACAGCAGTAGCAACACATGCAACGGCAAGGACTGCACACATCAGTTTTTTTAAAACATTTTTCTTCATGATAAAACCCTCCTTTGGATTTTGTAAATATATTTGAATAAGTAATTGAAGGTTTCTTTTGTTCCCTTCACCTTATATATTGAGCCATTTTTCTTTTTTTGGGGAGAGTAGAGGCGGTGGAAGAACGGTTTTCCCCTGGCTTTATTGCAGTGCAAAGGAAGCCCCGCCCCGGTTGACCTTTTGTGGTGTTGGGGCGGGGCGATTACGCTTCACCTGTGCAATGTAAATTTCAATCCATGCACCCAGGAGGGTGCAACTATGTAAATAGTTTATTTCCTGTACTCGATATTCATGTCGAATGAATATGCCTTCAGGTAGTTTCCACCCCACAGACAGCTCTGTTCATCGCTTCCGTGTGTAGTAAAGTAAGGCGGGACAGCTTTTTGCATACCCCTATTGTCAATGACGAATACATAGGTCTGACCTTTTTTAAGCTTGGTTGTAAATTTATCTTTGTTAACAGGATGTTTGCTTACAAAATCTGTTTTATATTCGTACGTTTCCTCAATGACATCTGCATATTCCGGATGCTCTGCCTTGTAATTGTCAAGGATGGTGCGGAGCCTTGCGAGGTAATTGTTCTCGTAAAGGGTGGTGTAATCACCAACTTCGTCAGGATAAAGATCTTCTAATGTATATTTTTTTTCATTTTTGACAGGCTTATAAATACCTCCACTGAAGCATTTTAAAGATTTATCGTCTGTACCCTGCAGGTTGTTGAGCGTGAATACGTATTTCCCTGTCTTTGGGGCTTTAAATTTTACAAAGGACTCGTACCGAGGCTTCCCTTTTTCTTTAGAGACAGATTTTACTGAGGATGTCACAGCCGGAACGTTAATGGTTGTTTTCCCTGTTTTAACAGCCGGCAGGGAGTTTAAATCCTTATAAAAGGCAACTTTTGAAAAGCCATCCATAACATAGCCTTTTTTGTCACAACCTATTAAATGATACCTGTACGCAGAAGTGACTTTCTTTGTAGCAGCTTCAGCGGTAACAACATCATCCGCCATTGCAGGTACAACAGCAGTGGCAACACATGCAGCGGCAAGGACTGCACACATCAGTTTTTTTAAAACATTTTTCTTCATAATAAAACCCTCCTTTGGATTCCATAAATATATTTGAATAAGCAGCTGAAAGGAAATCTTTTGTCCCTTTCACCTTATATATTGAGCCATTTTGGAAAACGTCAAGGAAAACGGAAAACTTTTTGAACTTTTTTACTATACACTTTTTCCTTTTTACGTTTTCACTTTTTCCCGTTTTTCGCTCCTCGCATAAAAATAAGGCTGCAAAAACAGTATTTCACATTTATTGTAACAGATTGAAATTAAAAAAGCTACCGCAGTGGCGGTTTTATTATAGATATTCTTTTTTGAAGGAGGGAAACCATGGAAAAGAACAATGGTATTTCAGACAGCAGATACAAAAGCAGGTTTTTCAAAAAGCTTGCTGCGTGGATGGGAAAGCACGGGGCAGCGCTGACAGCAGTGGTGCTGATTGCGGTTTCAGCCATCCTTGGGTGTGCCGAAGCCACAATCATTTATGCAGCAAAGGGAAACGAGGCATCGAATGATTACGGAACCAGGGGCAATACATCCAGCCCATCTTATATTGGCGGGGGTGGGAACAACCCGACCGTATATGAACCCGGCGTCATCGGGGTATCGGTGGTCACATACGACCTGAATGAGGTCAGCAAGAAAGGGACACTGTATTATGGTGGAAAAAAGGATAATAAAAATGCATATGCTTCCCCGGTAGCATCAACAAGTGACCCGGAAGTTATAAAAGAGGCAAAAGATGCATATGCAGACTCTGGCAAAGCCCCCAAAGACCAGCCGGACTATTACCCATACTGGATCGATAAAATGGGAACTACGGATAAGGGGAAAACAATTCATAAGTACAGCAATGCCCTGCATCATACGATCTCAGCCAACATCCTCGCGATGCAGAACTCGTATGAATATGATGACAGTACCCTGGTATTCGTCCCGCGTGTTGTAGCATCCAGCAGCCACCATTCCTGGATAATGAAGGAAAAGAGTTCCGTTGTGACCGGCCGTGCGAAAGGTCATAAAAAGTCCGTTTTTTATGACCTCGATCCGTGGTATGAGGAAAAGGATGCCGGGAGCTTTAAGAAAACTTCAAAGGGCGTCACAGATGGCGTTGCCGGCAGCAGGAAGAATAAGGCAGGCATTTACTATGCCGATTTGAAAAAATACATCAAGAACAAAGAGAAAAAATCATCAAAAAACAAGAAATCTTTTGTGGAAGTCACATCCGTTGACTCCAAGAAAAAGTATGAAGTGTGCAACTATGCACATTTTTCGGAAATGAGTAAAGATGATATTAATAAGATTATCGGGTTTAACGGGAAAAGTTTTTCATCCAAGGGGAAAACAAACCTTGCCCGTGCCAGAAGACTGTATTCCTCTATCGCAAATGTAAATGAAACAAGCAAGGGGCAGTATACGACAACACCGGAAATGGCGGACATCTTCCTCCGGTATACGACAGCTGCCGGACTCAGCAGTAAATCCTATGGCACGGAAATGTTCTCCAAAAACGGGACAAAAGAGGGATTATACGGTACCCAGAAGGGGCAAAGGGATGCCGCAAACAAAAACATGGTCGGGTCCCAGGTACTCCGGAGTATTTACCAGGGCAATTCCCGTTTTAAAAAGGTGCTTGCCCCGGGTGCCACCAGGGAAATGGACGAGGTAAAAAAACGTGTCCTGAATGATGAGTACAACACGCATCCTGAATGATGAGTACAACACGCATTACCTGGACCTTTTGGTAAGCGGTTACGCCCTCGCCCAGTCAAGCGGTGACAAAAAAGCAGCAAACGAATGGCTGAAAGCCGTAACAACATATGCGAAAACAGCGGCAGATGGAAGTAATGGAAAGAGCGGAAGCAGCAGCCTGGAAAACGTTGTCATCCGTCTTGATATGGGAATGGCCTATGCCACGAGCAAAGAGGTCACCTATGCCTCCTGCGGCAGTGTCATTAATAAGCATTACAACTTTTCCGGCAAAGCAGACGCCTTTGCATCGTCAAAGGGTGTAAATGCCAAGAGCCTGAACAAGGGGTTTATTGGTTTTGCGGCATCTGATGATAAATCCGGCCAGAACTACCAGGCGCACAATGGAGAGGTCGCAACGAAGAAAGGCGTTGTCACCAAAACAAAGTATAAAGATGCTGATTACGGCACGTATTATGACAGGCTTTCAAAGGCAGTGCAGAATACAAAATCCGTCACGGGCAGCGGCAAAGACTGGTACAGCCGCATGGTCATCATGCGTACGACAAAGGCTTATTACAGCATGCCCAATAAAAACGGGAAGCCGAATGCAAGGGTATACAACAGGCTGGCCACGGTCGAACTGCTTCAAACAGTCGGGTCCCAGCAGGGTATTAACGTGTTTAAGGGAACGGCAAAAAATATAGCATGGCAGTATGGTACTTACGCAGTTGACGGTTTTTACTGGACTTCCACACAGCCGGAAGAGACCCCGGATGTGAAATTGAACCTTACCATTTACAGCAAGGATGTCAACGGCAAGGAACCGGCCCAGAATGGAAAAGACATTAAGGATACCTTCCAGTCTTACAGTATGACGGGGAAAACACGCACAACAACTATTAAGGACAACCTGTATGTAAAGCTGTCCCCGGGGAAAGACAAGGAATCCAAGAAACTTTTCGATAAGGTTCTTGCATCGGATAAATACTATGTAAAGATTGTGTTTGAAAATGCAGACGGGACAACCGCTGCGAGCCTGCTGGATCCGAAAATCGTAAAAAGTGTCCAGCGGGTAACAGATCCGGAAACGGGAACCAAATATGATGCAAAAAAAGAAGCTGCCTATTATAAGGCGCTCAACCATTACGATTCTACAAACAAAGGGTCAGAAAAGGGAGATGAGCAGAATTACAACAAGCTTGTGTCTGCAAAACAGATTGGTGGTAAAGACCTGCAGGCAAACCGGAGCCTGATCTGGCGCATTTCCAATGCAGATGTGCGTACCAAAGGGTTTAAGATTTCCGGCACCGGCAGTTATTATGTGAACTGGAAAGCAAAAGTGTATATCATGCAGAAATCCGGCAGTGGTGCGAAGACAAAATGGACAAGCGTGATAAATGGAAGTTCGGTCAAAAAAACAAAGCCATCCATGTCTGACCTTAAGGCAGGTGGCTGCGCAACAACAAACAATGTCATTGCACAGTATATCTACCACAAGGATGATACGAAGGATGTGAACCTTTCCGACACCTATGAATCCATTCCGGAAGCATATGCAGAATTAAAGGAAGGGTCCATTTATAATGAGACATTTGAAGCAATGGCAGGTGTGCCGAGCACAAGGTCCCTGTACTTTGCAACCGGCGGGTCAGAATTCATTGTCAACATGCAGGCAGTCTATGATGATTACTACCTCAAGGAAATTTCAGGTGGAAGTAAAAACAGCTACCGTTCCACAAGACGATACAAGAGTGTTTTCAACAGCACGGACTGTGAGTACAAGAAAGGTGATACTTTAAAATCACTTACCGCAGGGAATACAAAAGAAGAGACTTTTGTTGCAGATGCCAATGACAGGAAACAGGAAAAATCGGTCACTGCAGAAAAGAACAGTGCCGTAAACCCGCAGGGCGCTGCCGGTTATAACACGACCGTAAACGGACACGACAGCACAACCAAATTCCATGCGACATGGACAGGGACGATCGGGAACAATACTTCCCGGTGGTCACAGAGCGGGTCGAATGTAAGCCCGTCCGGAAAACCATGTGAGGGCGGAAATGCCGGTGAAGTATACAGCATGTCCCCGACCCCGGCAAACTGGGATGTTTCTGCCTACAATACAGCATTAGGGCAGGCTGCAAACTGGGCGAAGAAGATGGAACAAATCGGTAAAAGTGCAGATGGCACGGTCTACCGTATTGATGACTCTGACGGATATAAAAGGGTATACCATGTAGGAACCGCTACGATCAAGGTTACACTGACCGGAGGGGAAAAGAGCTATGATACCGGTTCCTCACGGTCTTATGGCGGAGGAACCTATACATCATCAGATCTTGTATCAAGCGCAAAGAGAACAAATACATCTGCTGATCTTGGAACCGGATGGAGTTACACCAAAGGTAATAAAGCTTCTGCTTCCGGATCCCATACAACGGATGAGCACGGAAAAGTAACCGGACACTCCAGCTGGAGCGGATACAAGGGATCTGTGGATGGAAAATCTTCCAGCATCCAGTACAAAATTGAAGTAACATTCAAGGATGGAAGCATTACCGCAGGCAATTACGATGGAAAAGTAGGGGAAAGCGGGCTGAAAGTAGAAAAGAAAAGCGGCCTGACCCAGTTTGGGGCACATGACCTCTGTGGCGCATGCTGCCAGCATGTACTCCCGGCGATCGAGGATACATGGATCCAGAAACTCCGTTTCGATACGATCCGTTTCACAAACCTTAAGGTATGGAAACTGCAGGAAGGCTATGCCGAAGGCATGGGGGAGATTCGTAAGACAGATGATGGCAGCGGAAGCAGTATTGAAGGGGAAGCAGGAAAAGCAGAAGCGGATGCAGTAAAGAAAGAGAAGGAAGATAATAAGGATAATACCCAAGTTGTTGATCCGGACCTGTCAGATGTGGAAAGCACGGAAGCCGCAAATGATAAAGAGTATGATGAAAACGGCGATCTTATTGTCCCGGACTATGAGACCGGGGATATAGGGGATGACCCGGATGCAGAAGGGGAAGAAACCTGGACGGACACCTCAGAAAATGACCTTGATATTGTAAAATCAAAGATCGTAAGGTACGACCCGAATATTTTTTATAACATTGCACAGGCAGATACCTCAAAAGCCGGACGTATCCGCTACAGCCTGCAGACCGGACAGGATGATGATGTTACATGGACAGAATTTAACAGTGATAAAAAGCTGACCCGTACAGATTCCTGTGACGGACAGACTGCATCCCATGGGGGAAGCCCGGTTGTAGTTACGGCAAACGGCCATAAAAAGAGCTGGTGCAGGGGATGCCTGTATACAAATAGTACATACAGCAACCTCCGCAACAGACACGACAATGCCAAGACAGGCGGGGAAGGAAAAGGGGAAGCCGGGGAAGCAGCAAAGACCAAGACCGGATATACCAATAACACAGCCGATGCAGTGGACAAGACAACGTTCGAGTGGAAACGCTTTGATAAGAGACGTAAGCTGAACTGTAAAGCAACTGTTATTTCAGATTTCCTGATTTTGCAGACCAGTTCAGGCAATGAAAGTATTGTCTACTACCAGGATACTGCAGAAACAAAACATCATGAGTGCCAGGAAAATTATGAGGATACCCTGTGGTACTCCAAGCCGACAGACATGAATAATCTCAAAAAAGAGAATGTCAGCAAGGCAAAATGGATGTGGGAAGATAAGATGTGGACGGATAACCCGCTGGTTAAGAAGACATCAAACCTTAATGTAGGAAGCTATAACGGCAATTGCAGCAGTACATCCACGAAGTACCAGGGCACCGGAGGCAATGCAGTTGTAGAAACCGCATTTGATAAAGATGAAGAGAAGTATAACCATATCACAGATACCGATGAGAATGGAAATACCCTGGATCTTGCAAAAGTAACATCTGCAAGGACGATTGAAACAAAACAGAAGCAGATGGACGATGTAAAAACCATCATGCAGACAAAATCGGATTCGATTGATGGAAATATCTGTTCCCCTGGATGTGGAAACACTTATGGCGGAACAAACTATGATACTTATGGCAGCGGATCAGCGCGGATGGGAACAAATACTGCGGATGTTTATACTGCACCTACCAAGCAGGATGTATGGGGAAAATACAGCTGGATTAACCGGATTCTCCCTTCCTTGAACGGACAGACGGATGCACCGGAACCGGCGCAGTTTGGTAATGCCGGACTTGTGCTTATGCAGGACGGTATTGCACAGTGCCCGACGAACCCGAACCAGGAATATGTCACAGGGCAGTCCCGTGCATTCTTTATCCCGCTGGTTACATATACGAACTTTGGTGCTGATAAAAACGCCGAATCGCATGATATTACCAACTATACATTCAAGTATACAGACGGGAATGACAGCGTAGTCGGGAGAACCGGTTATACCATGGATTCCATCTACACAAACGGACAGACGAAAGTCAACAACATCGTTGTCCATGACCCGGTTTCCGTACAGGGGGCAAATATCCTTACGGTAAACAAGGAAATGGATCAGCGTGTGCTCGGCGATGATAAAAGCGGGGCAGCGGAGATGAATAAGGAAGCTGATGATGCGACTTGTCCGGGAACAGCAGAAGAATGTCAGTACCGGCTGTTAAACTGCCAGTATGGAAAGCCGGTGCGCAGGGCGGCATTTAATGTTGACAATGCAAAGCACAGTGATGTGGAAGACGATGATGGAGTCGTACACAGCTATGATTCCATTATCAGTAATATCCTTGCCCCTGGAGGCACTTACATGGATGTCAGTCTCGCAGACAGTGGCTTTGTCATCAAGCGTTATGACGGACTTGGGGCATTTGAAGGGACATCGGAAGATGATAGTGATAGGAACCAGCCGGACCGTTACCTTTCTGGAAACGGCAGTGCATCGCTTGCAATGTCATGGAGCGCAATGGGGGTAGATACGGAAGAAGCAAAGAATGATACTTACGAACTTCAGGGCGTATTTAATTTCCACAATGCACTGGATTCAGAAAAAGCACTGTTTACCACCCGGGCAACCAAGCTTCTTGCAGAGCCGGATGGTTCCTTAAAGATTGTGCTTGCAGACGGATCCGAATATACATCTGCGGCTTCCCTCCTGGCAAAGGATGGGAAGAATGCCATCCAGTATCATTTTGGAATGGATTCTGTGGTGTTATCCCCTAAGAAGGTTGACTACAAAGGCGGTTCTTATACCGTGGATGCCAATACAGGTGTAATTGTTGATGGAAAGGAAATTTCCTTTACAAAAGCAAAGAATCCTTCCGGGGATATGACGAATTACATTGGTGACGGCATCTGGTTCGGTAACCAGGACGATGCAGTTTCCGATGGTACAGCTTATAATTCCGTTTATGACTGCAGCTATTCATTGGATAATCTTGCAGTTACAAGGCTTGCACCGGAAAAGGATGCAAATGGTATTTCATACAGGCATACCTTATCCTGCTTTGCGGGTGTAACAGAACACGCGAGAACAACACAGGACTATTACAATGGCATAAGTGATAAAAGTGTACAGTATACTTACGATTATACGGGTGATGTGCAGGTATTCACTGTCCCGGCAGATGGAGTTTATACCCTTGAAGCATGGGGAGCTTCTGGTGGTGATGGATATGACAACAGCGTTGACAGGGGAAATACAAGTTCTGTCGCTGGAAATGGTGGATATTCCAAAGGAAATGTCAGCTTAAAGGAAGGACAGAAAATCTATGTGTTTGTTGGCGGTGCTGGAAAATATGGAGCCGGGACAAACCGCTTTGGAGGACCAGCTGGTGGTTACAACGGCGGTGGTGACGGTGGTGTTGCTGACAGCGGTTCTGGTGGAGGAATGTCACATATTTCCACCACAAACAATCCCGCAACAACAAGCTGGAACCCTGATGGGACACTTCTGGCTGCCGGCGGCGGTGGCGGAGCAGACAACCCTGGGGGAGGCCGCGGGTCCGATGATGGACGCGGTGGAAATGGCGGTGGAAAGAATGGTGAAAATGCATACATTGAAAACATGAAGTCTACCGGAAATGCGACATGGACGCCGACAAGTGGTTTATCACTGCGTACTGGGACAACACTTTCTGGGAACAGTGCAGTAACAAATGGAAGTGAACAGGGCGTATTTGGCCCATATAAAACCTATCTTCCGGGACAAAAGGTTACGATAACAGTAAGGGGTGATAATCTTACAAACGGATATCCGGTTGTATATACCAATTATGGAAGATACCAGACAAGAAATTATACGGTTGAAGCAGCAAACAGTAATGAATACAGATATTCATTTACCGTACCAAGTGGACTTACATCTACAACAAATACCGACGGAACTTCTGCAGATTCCGGACAGAATCCATATACTATCTGGGAATTCTGTTTCCATGCAAGGGGTTCTTCACGGATGAGGATAGACTCTGAAACTGCATCCTGTGACTATAACTCAGCCAATCAGAATATGGGTGGCTGCGGAATGGGAGGAACCCAGGGCAGCGGATATAAACAGGGTGTTGGGGAATCTGTAACATTTGGAACTGATTCTGGCGGTGCCGGCGGTGGCTGGTACGGCGGATATGTTACTAATGCAAATAATGGCGGCGGTGCCGGCGGTTCGGGATATACAGCATCCGGTCTTACAAACACAGAAATGAAGTCCGGGGTACGCCGTGGAAACGGTCTTGTAAAAATCACTGCAGCCGGAACGATTGACTGGACACGCAAGTTTGATGATGGCTACCAGAAACAGACATCAGAAAACAACAGACATGTACATACAGAAGCATGCGTGGACACACCATCGGAAGGTTTTAAGATTGCAGTAGATGAAGCAAGCAACGGAAACACTGCGGACCTTGGAAAAATGCTTGGATCTGCGGTATGGGGTAAAATTAAGGATCAGCTGAAGAACTGCTATGGAAGTGGCAGCGGCGGATCTGCAGGCAGCGTAGCTGCAGGAAAGACCTATACCTATGACTATTCCGGATCCGTGAAAAGCGTTACCCTCCCGGCTGGTAAATATAAGCTGGAAGCATGGGGAGCATCCGGTGGAGGCAGAAACCCTGGAAAGGGTGGATATTCAGCCGGAACAGTAACATTTGCAAATGAAACTACCGTATACATTGTAGCTGGACAGTCTGCAGGTACATATAATGGTGGAGGTATCGGATGCCATGGATATGGCGGTGGTGCAACACATTTTGCAACAGCAAACGGTGAATTAGCTGAATTATCAAATAATAAGAACAGTGTCTTGCTTGTAGCAGGAGGCGGAGCCGGAGGAAGTTCCGGAGCTGGTGGAGCCGGAGGCGGCGCAAACCAGAGTGGTACAACCGGTGGAGACGGATGTGGCACGAAAGGGGAAGGCGCAACTGTCAGCGGACCGGGAAATGCTTATTTCAGCGGATCATTTGGAAAAGGCGGATCGAATTCCGGCTGGAATACCTGTGGCGGAGGCGGAGGTCTCTATGGAGGCGGCGGAAGCTACGAAAGCTATTCACGGAATGATGATGATGACGCTGGCGGTGGCGGAGGATCGGGATTTGCTTCTTCATCCTTGACAGATGTATCCGGTATAACCGGAGAGCATAGCGGAAATGGTTATGCAAAGATTACCGTTATCGAAGCACACACTGACTATGATCCAGACAAAGTGTTTGACCTGGTCAAGAAGGCAGCCGGAAATAATTATTCACTGATTCCGGACAGTGTCACTACAGATGGACATACCATCATAAACCCGTTCTGGAGCTGTCAGTGCATCTACGACAGCCATGTATGCACGAAGGACTGCAAGACCACTTATGTCCTGCAGTGCAGGGAACCGCATCATAAGGCAGTTAACGGAAAGATTGGACATTACGATGCTGGCAATGAGATCTGTTATGATGCATGTCATAATGATGAGCTGCATAAAAAGGGTGCAGAGCAGGCAAATGCAGGAAAACCGGGAACGTCCAAGCCACTGGAATTTGGAGATTTCGTCCTGCTTGATAACTATTTTTATATTTACTTCCCAAACAGTGGCGACTTTTATGAGTCAGATGATTATGGAATCGCCCAGACCGAACAGCGGAAGGGAAAAGGATATACGAATAATTATGACTGCACGGAGTGGACCAGGGAGAAATGGATTAAATTCCCATTTTCTGTTTTGTATAATCGAAACGGAACCTTTGAGGAGCACCCTGCGGGTCAATGGTTCCAGCTGGAAATTACGGACAAGGTGACGAACCGCAACGTTAAAAACAACTGTTACGATCTGACCAGCTTGTCGGAGCGTGATGATGGATTTACATATCAGTTCTACGCCCAGCTTGACAACCATGAGATGAGTGGGGCTACCATTGAGTATGCTGTGGAAGCAATCAACAACCAGCCTTCCCCGAGCGGCAGTGAAAACCCATATGACCGTGACGGAGCGTTATCACTTGACTGCTCCCAGGACAACTCAAGCATTACAAATGCAGGACGTGCAATTGACCTGACGGCAAAACATTCAGCATATAAGCAAACGTTTGTCGATTTAATATCACGCATAGGAAACCTCATGGTGCAAGACAGTACCGACCTTCGCTTTAGCAATTTGTTCAAACGTAAGACAAATGATGATAAATGGTATATAGATGGTATTGTTCATGCAGTCGATAAGAGTATACAGAACGCATACCTGTCATGGCATAAAAATAATGGAGATACCGCAACGGATATCCGGGGCGAAAAGGTATCCGCATATAACCAGTGGTACAATACATGGCATACAGCAAAGTGGTCTGATGTAGGAGAGGACTCCAGCAAGTGTGTTTCAACACCTCTTGAAGCTGCCAAGAATAACATTGCAGCTCTTAGGAGCGAACAGCTCCAGCTTGGATATAACCTCTTATGGGACATCCAGGTATTAAGCCGGGATTTCGCGGACGGAAACATCCAGATCGAGCCGAAATATTACATCCTCGATACTCATACAGATAAGCTCATGGCAGTGGATGTGTGGGGCAGCCGGAATGAAGATGTAACGCTTGTCAATGAGTTTGGTCTCATGGATAAGTACGGAACAGATTATTTTGACAAACAAAAGGACAAAATTTATGACCATGCTATGTTGCTGAACTGGGATGATGAGAAGGCACGTCGGAACTACAGCGATGAAGAGAAGGCTGCGACCGAAACGGCATCGAAAGTGCTCGGCCGTACAATCCTCGATGCAAATGGAATGCCGATGACCCAAAAAAATCCTTTAACCGGTATGGAAGAAGAGGTTGTTGCACCGCTGTCTATCCCGATGGGGGATGGCTACCGCGAGGGTAACGCGCAGTTCCTGTATTTGAATGGACGTACCCGTACTTTTATTGGAAACAGTAAAGTTACAGCACTCCATAAAGATATTAATGGCGATGATGACCAGGAGCTCTTCAAGGAATTTGATGCTATTGGAAATGATCTCGGCTCTAACGGAGTTTCTGAGGATGAGTACAGTTTCTGTGCATCCCGCTGGCATGTAACACTCGGGCTGCCGTCTTCTGCAAAATTCACGGATGTGACCGTGGATGCAGATGGTAAAGAGCGGCATATCAATCCTTACGATATGATTACCGATGAGGATACCGGGGATAAGATTTATGCGTACCAGAAATACGACCCTGACTATCTCAAAGAACATGGAGATGAGAACCGGTACATGATCCTCGAAACAGCACGTATCACTGCATATGGAGCGGTCTACGACCTGAGATATTCGCAGTTACAGGACAATGGATCGATCACAGCAGCCAACGGAAAAACATATAATTTCGTTGACAGTGCGACGTATCCGGGCGAGCCAAACTCGATACCGACATTACTTGCGGTTTATGGCATCACCAGCTCAGGTAGGGACTATGATACACTCCAGACACATTAATTGTTTGGATAATAGCTGTTGATGTAATAATATATTGTAACACAAAAGAAAACTACTCAAGGGCTTAAGTCAAGAGTAGTTTTTCTTTGTTTTTTGAAATATGTTATTTCAATCCCTGCACCCCGCGCGGGGTGCAACATGCGAAACAAAATGCTATACCAATTACACTAGAAATTTCAACCCATACACCTCTTACGAGGTGCAAGGGGCTGTAAAATAAGTCCCTAATATAAGAAACGCCAATTCCGGCAAATGTCG
>ERZ773188.2779-NODE-2779-length-16146-cov-6.505251_pt1 | contig 16146 bp, 12 predicted proteins | sample MGYA00581011_ERZ773188 | MGnify/ENA primary metagenome ERZ773188 (study PRJEB29015, sample SAMEA2737798) | human gut metagenome | biome: human gut; feature: human-associated habitat; material: faeces | place: China | collected 2012 ...
AATGTACATCTCGAACCTCGAATCCGGCACGGTCTCTTGAAAGACCACCAGGTCCTAAGGCAGACAGACGTCTCTTGTGAGTCAGCTCACCAAGCGGGTTGTTCTGATCCATGAACTGTGACAGCTGAGAAGATCCGAAGAATTCTTTTACCGCTGCAGTTACTGGCTTTATGTTGATCAGGGACTGTGGTGAAATTCCTTCCAGATCCTGAGTTGTCATTCTCTCTCTTACGACTCTTTCCATTCTGGACAGACCGATTCTGTACTGGTTCTGAAGAAGTTCTCCTACCGCACGGATACGTCTGTTACCCAAGTGGTCGATATCGTCATCATTACCAAGACCATACTCCAGATGCATATTGTAGTTAATAGAAGCCATGATATCTTCTTTTGTAATATGCTTCGGAATCAGATCATGGATATCTCTCTTGATAGCCGCTTTCAGCTCATCAATATCTCCTGCTGTTTCCTCAAGGAGATTTGCAAGTACCGGATAGTAAACAAGTTCTGTTACACCAACCTCTTCCGGATCAATGTCAACAACTTCCTTCAGATCTACCATCATATTAGAAAGAACTTTGACATTTCTCTCTTCTTCCGGTCTGTCGATCCATACATACGGAACAGCTCCGTTCTGGATTCGATCTGCAATTTCTCTTGTCACCTTTGTTCCAGCCTCAGCGATTACCTCGCCTGTAATCGGGCTTACTGCATCCTCCGCAAGAACATGTCCTGAAATACGGTTCTTGAGAAGAAGCTTTTTATTGAATTTATAACGTCCTACTTTCGCCAGATCATAACGTCTTGGGTCGAAGAACATACTTGTGATCAGACTTTCCGCACTGTCAACGGCAAGCGGCTCACCCGGACGGATCTTCTTATATAATTCAAGAAGTCCTTCCTGATAGTTTGTTGCAGCATCTTTCTCAAAACTTGCCATAATCTTCGGTTCTTCACCAAAGAGTTCAATGATCTCCGGATTTGTACCGATTCCAAGAGCACGAATAAGTACTGTGATCGGCACCTTTCTTGTTCTATCTACTCTAACATAAAAAACGTCATTGGAATCTGTCTCATACTCCAGCCATGCACCACGGTTCGGAATGACAGTAGAGGAATAAAGCTTTTTACCCAGCTTATCATGTGCAATTGCATAATAAATACCAGGGGAACGTACCAGCTGACTTACGATTACACGCTCCGCACCATTAATTACAAATGTACCAGTACGTGTCATCAGCGGCAGATCTCCCATAAAAATCTCATGCTCGTTAATCTCATCCGTCTCTTTATTATGAAGTCTTACTCTGACTTTCAGCGGTGCTGCATAAGTTGCATCACGATCTCTGCACTCATCAATGCTGTATTTCACATCATCTTCACACAGTGTGAAATCAACAAGCTCCAGGCTTAATTTACCGCTATAATCTGTAATTGGGGAAATATCTTCAAATACTTCCTTCAATCCTGACTTAAGGAACCAATCATAAGAATCCTTCTGCACTTCAATCAAGTTCGGCATCTGAAGAACTTCTTTTTGTCTGGAATAACTCATTCGTGAGCTTTTTCCGCTTTTCATGGGACGAATTCTGTTCTTTTCCATATTGACGTTTCACTCTCCTCTTATTTTTTTTGTGGTCCGCAAAATGCCCTGTTATCGCAAAAACGACGAAAAAGAGCTTTGTGACTCAGTTTTTCGTGCAATATCATGGCATAACTTTCCACAATAGCGCATTTTTTACTATAGCACAAAGCCCTTTTTATTGTCAAGAGCAAAATCATATTTTTCCATATTATTTTCAATTGTACACTATTTTTCCCCAAAATGCAAACCCTCAGTTTAAAAGTTTAAATAAAAGTTTAAGCAAATTTAAAATTTCTATTGTTTTTTGTTGTCTCCCGCTCGATAAGCTTCACGTCAAATACATTTTTCTTCTCGTAAGGTTCCCCATTCACAGCTTTGAGAATAATCTCTGCTGCCAGATGCCCCATCTCTTTAATCGGCTGATGTATAGTCGTCAGCTCTGGAATAAATAATTCGCCGAACCCGACATCATCGAATCCTACAAGCTGGACTTCCTGCGGCACTTTCTTTCCGCGTCTTGTGAACACCTTATATACCGACATTGCTACAATATCATTTCCCGCAACTACCCCGTCAACTTCCGGATACTTCTTAATGATCTCTTCTGCTGCCCGAAGTCCACTCTCATAATTATAACAACAGTCCACACTCTGTTCTTTGAGATTGTATTTTTTACACACATCCAGATAACCTTCGTATCGTCTGCGCCCGCTGGAATACCCGGTCGGTTCTTTCATACAGACAATATTCTTGCAGCCACATTTCACCAGATGCTCTGCTGCCAGACAGCCGCCTTTGTAGTTGTCCGCCTCAATTAATGCATTTTCTTTAAATCCATCAAGCTTACGGTCAACAAGGACGACCGGTATCGGACAGTCCTCCAACACTTTCCCTGTCTCTGCGCAGTTCGTCATCACAACGATTCCATCTGCCCGGAGCTGATTGAACATCTGAATGTTTACAGCCTCCTTCTCTTCGTCTCCACCCGAACTGCAAAGAAGAATCCGATATCCGTTCTGATATGCTGTATCTTCCACCGCTTTCGCAAGCTCACTAAAAAACGGGTTTTCAATATCCGGCACGATCATCCCGATCATCTTCGATGACTTCTTATACAAAGCTCTCGCCAGTTCATTTGGTTGAAATCCTGTCTCCTTAATCGCTGCCTCCACACGTTTTTTCTTCTCTTCATTTACATTTGCTGTTCCATTCATCACACGTGACACCGTTGCCGGAGATACTCCGGCAAGCTTTGCCACTTCTCTTATGCTAGTCAATGATCCGTTCCCCATTTTTCTTCTGTTTATTTCAATTCATTGGCAACTTCTTCTGCTGTCGGCATTCCTGTCTGTGCACCGAATTTCTCCGTGGAAAGGCTTGCCGCTACATTCGCATAAGCAAGAGCACTCTTCATATCATCACCTGCTGCAATTCTTACAGAAAATGCCCCATTCAGTGTATCTCCTGCTCCTGTCGTATCCACCACATTTGCCTTTCTTGCAGGTACTGTCAGCACTTCTCCATTTTTCAGGCATGTAGACACTCCTCGGGATCCCTGTGTAATCACAAGCTTCTCCGGATACTTTTTCAGAAGATCTTCTGTACTCAACTCGTCTCCAAAAATCAGCACTGCTTCATGCTCGTTCGGTGTCACATATGTAACTTTGTCAATGATACTCATCGGCACTTCCGCTGCCGGTGCCGGATTCAGTACGACCGGAATATTTTTTTCATAACAAAACTCTGCGATATAATGAACTGTCTCAAGCGGAATCTCATGCTGAAGAACTACCATGTCATATTTCACCAATTCATCTTTGATTCCATCCACATAAGCCTTATCAACCTTTCCGTTTGCACCTGGGACAACAATAATTGTGTTGTCATTGTCTCCGACCGTAATCATCGCAATTCCTGTCGGCACACCTTCTAAAACCTGGATATGCTCTGTCTTTACGCCAACCTTGTTCAGATTATCTAGCATTCTGCGTCCATTGTCATCATCACCAACACAGCCGAACATCTCAACTTCAGCACCAAGCTTTGCCATAGCAACAGCCTGGTTTGCGCCTTTTCCACCTGGAATATAGCTTAAACTATCGCCCATCAATGTCTCACCCTTAAGTGGAATTCTCTCCGCTGTTACGGTCATGTCCGTGTTGATACTTCCTACAACTGCCAGTTTCATAACTCTTTCTCTCCTTTTCTTGTCTTTTTATTTATTCATATCTTTTTCTCTTCTGTTTGCGAAACGCGTTTCTGAAACCCGTTTCATTTATCTATATTATAGTAATAAAAAATACCGCCGTCAATTACATTGGGTAATTTCAGCGGTATTGCACACTTTTAGCAAAGTGTTTTTATGCAACTTGCATATTTTTTATTATTTTTCTTCTTGAGATGTTTTTATATACTCTTCTACTTCAGAATATATTGTTTCTGCTTCCTGATGTGACACATTTAATTCATCACTGATTTGATTGATAATCTGTTCTTTCTCTGCATGATACTTTTGAGCGGTCTTAACTATTCCAATCGCAATTCCATTTTCCCGACTTTCTTCTCGTTCCATCCTCATATGTTTTTCTTCATCATACTCAAATATGCTCACTCTTAACACCTCTGCTCTATTCTTCCTTAAAAACTCTGCAAGAATACCTTTTTTGATACATTCGTCAATTGCCTTTTCCACAGCTTCCGGAAATGGCATTTCCTGCTGATATTTGCGGACTGTATCTACAAATTTCACATATTGATATAATGTCGGACTTTTTTCTACCATTTCCTCATTATATCCAGGATTTATATTTATGAATCGGATCCTCAGTTCTAAATCCAATTCTTCAGATTTACTTTCATAAGCATCTGATAAACGCAAAACACTCTGTTCCGGCATCTTGTCTGTTCCATTATAGAATACTACAAATCTTGGTTCTGGTATCTTAATCAACTTCCGTCCATACAGATTATCCCCAAATACATACGCCATATAAACGCAAGCCACATATGCCAGATTCCGTAATGGCATGTTAGGATTCGGCGTTGATTGATGTTCATATAAAACCAGCTGTGTTCCCAATATAAATGACACATCATTCTTCATACCTAAATAAACTGCATTTTCCAACGTTGTTATAATCAGTTCGTCTGGATTATCGTACGAAGTTCCATTCATAGCGTTGTAAACTTCCAGTGCTACTTTGGGTTCCTTCAGCAACATTCGGAACACCCGGTCTTTGTACTCGCGATTTGGATATCCAAATACTTGCGCCATTTTCTTAAAGGCTTTCTCCATATTTTGTGAGATTCTTCTGTTATCCGTTTTTCTGTCCCTTACTGCCTTCATACTTTTTGTCATTCAGTATCCTCCTTCTTCTGTGTTCGAAAGGACTCTCCTCCTGACTGTTTCTAAGTTTTCTAAGAATCCCTTCTGCTTGTTCATCGTGGTAATTCAAGCATTGAAAATTCCTAGAAAATATATTGAAATTAGAAATGGTACAAACCTTCAAGATCTTGGAAATATAATGCTTGAAAGAATTGTACCACAATTAATATATTATGTCGAGATATTTTCCTAAAATAATGCTACTGGAAAGCAACGGGAAAGCAACTATAACCATTAATTGCTTTTTACTTTACATTCACCGTAATACTGCCTTGCACTACGCTAAATCTTAGCTTCATATTATCCTGATCTAATTTTTCCCAGTCACTTTCAGACATGAGTTGTCTGTACGCCACATATGGTATGACGATTGTTTTCGTTTTGCCTGCTGGTATCGACCAAACTAACTCTGAGTTGTCATTCATTTCCGAGAATAAATCCCAGCTCACTGCTGAAGACCATTTTCCAACTTCCAGATTCACCTTGTAAATGGTAAATGACTGCCAGTCTTTTGTAGGATTTTTTATATCTACCGTCAAAACCGGAATCTTGATATCTTTTCCTGATTCTCTCAGGTTTTCCTTTACAGAGTCACTGCAAGAAACCTGCCCCAGAGTCTGCACAGTCAAATCTTTTACAATCATCTGTGTCGCTCCCAGCTCTACTCCCTGTTTTGGCTCTTTCCATATGTGATTGACAAGCATAGCTCCCAATCCTGTTCCCAATAGAACTGCCAAAAGACCTATACATATTTTCTTTCTCATAGCAGCTTCCCCTACTCCGCCAGTCCTTCTGCCGCAGTTCCTTCAATCTGAATCTTCTTTTCTCCGGTATACTCTTCTGTCGGATTGCTTTCCGGCACATATTCTTTTACTTCTATCGGCAGGAATTCGGTTCCGATATTTGTTCCGGCGGCGTATATCTTTCCGTCTTTTTTCAGGATAAATGTATCATCATAACAGGTCGTACCGTAATCATTCGGGTTCACATTTGCCAAATCTGTCCAAATTGCATCCTGCTCAATCTCATCACACCAGACCATTCGTACATTTTCCATGACCTTTTCCGGCTCTGTCAGAAATGTTTTCTCACCGGTATATCCACACTGGCCATAGGTGTTATCGCCCCAGGTGTACAGGTCACCATTCACCGTTATCGCTGCTGAACGTCTGTTGGTGGTCGTGACGTAAATTGCCTGATCCAGCATCTTGTGTGGTTCGGTGTACATCAGCGTTCCTTCCCCGTAAATGCTACTTGCTTCGCCGGACATAAACTCACCCCACCAGTACGCTTCCCCATTCTTTTTGAGCGCAACCGCACAGGTCGCACCAGCCCGCATATAAGACACATCACTCATCAGAAGCTTCGGCTGGTTCACCACATTTTGCTGTGGATTCATGGCATCGTTTTCGCCTGGTTCTTTTCCAAGAATTCCCTGCAGATTCGCACCTGCGCCGTACAGTTCTCCATTTTCCGTAAGATACATCATAAAATATCCATTGGCTGATGCGTCTACATGAACAACATGCTCTGCTATTTTCTGAGGTTCCATGTACTCCTCGTGATACCAGTTGCCCACATCTTCCGGGTGATTGATTCCAAGCTGAGCATAGTAGTTCATGCCCTGTCCCCACAGTACATGATTTTCATCTATATAATAGCGATTGCCTGCAATCACCTTATTCGTAATATAATAATCAGAAATGTGAAAATCTTCCGGCTGGTTCAACAACGACATATCTGTTGTATAAAATTCTTTCTTTTTCTGATTTTCTGCATTCTTTTCGGCTTCTTCTTTTGCTTTTTCTTCCTTCGATTTTTTCTTCTTTTTGTTCAAATCGTCTGTCGCCTTTTCCAGGTTCTCTGCTTTCGCAAATACATTTTCCCCAAGCTTTATTTCACGGATATTCTCCCAGTCACTAAGTTCCAAGGCATAATAGCAGTGGATCTCTTCTGATTTTTCTTTCCCTGTGGAAGTCACTTTCGGAACGATAATATCCGCAGCTTCATACTCTGATACGTCTGCATTTGGATCAAACTGAATCTGTTTCTCTTTCCCATTTTTCCAGCATACCGTCATAAGCCCGGCGGTCATTGCCTGCGAATTGTAAAATTCTTCATCAGTTCCCGCATCTAACAGAATTCCTTCCTCACTCACATACAGATCTTTTCCCCGGTACTCATATCTGCGTGCGTCCTTTTTGACTTTCGGTGAAGTCTTAATGTTGATAAGCTCCTTACCCGTTTTTGCGTCATTCATCACCAGATGGCCGGAAGCTTCATGGTTTACATAATAAAGCGTAAGATACTGCGTCCCACCGGCATTTTTCTGCTCATAAATATCTCCATCATAGGCAGATGCATCATCGACAATCCCCAGTTTATAAGAATCTTCTACAATCTGAAAAGACTGGCTCTGCTTAAGCTCCTGCTGTGTCTGCAGCAGCTTGACCTTCTTTCCGCCTTTTCGCCTGATCTGCAGATCCACTCGCCCTGTCTGCGTCTTCTCACAATACACATTCTTCTTCACAACAATATCATAATTCTTATAAGTGGCATGGGAATTCTCCCAGCGAATCCACAAAACTAGCAGACTGACTGCAATTACAGCCAGAAAAATAATAAGTTCTGCTCGAAACACATTTTTTCTTTTTGTCCGTTCCATAGGCACCTCTCTTTTCCCCTAATCAACAGTTTCACCGGTTCATCCTGATAAATCCAAAATCCCCATTTATCATAACATTTTTTCTATATATATGGAATCCATTGGCATAACTGGTAACAATCCGGTATTATCTCGCACATTTTCCTGATTGTATGAAAATACCGCTGGTAATTACTATAAGCAACTCCAGCGGTATCTTAATGTCTTATTCTATAAAATTTTAATCAAAGTGAAATTCTTCTAATAACTTCTTCCTACATTCGGAATCTGCAGCCATTTTTACAATATCTTCCGTTCTACCTTGTCGATTTAATTCTATAATCAATTTTGCTATTTGCACTTCACCACATTTTTCGCCCTCTTCAAAGCCTTCCTGCCTGCTTTCTTCTCGTTCCTGCCTTATATGTTCTTCTTCATCGTATTCAAATATGCTCACCCTTAACACCTCTGCTCTGTTCTTCCGACTTACTTTCATAAGCATCGGATAAACGTAAAACACTCTGTTCCGGCATCTTGGAAATATAATGCTTGAAAGGATTGTACCACAATCAATATATTATGTCGAGATATTTTTTTAATTAATATAGTCAGAATTGTATCCAAATTGATTTATTCAACTAATATTGCATTCATGTAAAATAGTGTGATTTTTGCCTTATTTTTCACACTAAACTGCACGAACTTTTCTTTATTTTTTACATTATTCTACACATAAGCACTTCAATGGTCTGACTTAATTGTCTTTATCAAACCTCCAGCTCTGCCGGATCTACACCCTGTTTTTTCAGCTTCAGATACACAATTTCCCTGAACAGTGCATATGCCACCGACACAATCGGTATAAATATCAGCATTCCGACTACTCCCATAAGGCTACCTCCGATGCTGACTGCTGCCAGCACCCAGATGGACGGCAGCCCTACAGAATTACCTACTACATGCGGATAAATCAGGTTCCCTTCTATCTGCTGGAGCACAAGAAACAACACGATGAACATAAGCGCCTTCATCGGATCGACCATGAAGATTAAAAATGCTCCCACCGCACAGCCTAAGAATGCTCCAAAGATCGGTATCAGTGCGGTAAATGCGATAAAAATTCCCACCAGCAGTGCATACGGCAGCCGGAAGATCGTCATGGCCAGTACGAACATGCTTCCAAGAATCACAGCCTCCAGGCACTGCCCGGTCAGGAAGCTTGAAAATGTACTGTAAGTCAGGGAAGAGACTTCCACCACAGCCTCCGCACGACCTCTTCGTACGAATGCAAACAGTACCTTTTTCGCCTGTATCCCAAGCTTTTTCTTCTGCAGCAAAATATAAATCGCAAATACAAAAGCTATGACAAATGTAGAAACTCCGCTGATAATGCTTTTTGCAGCGGTGAGTGTCGAATTCAGCATATTTCCAGCACCATTTTTCAGGAAATCAATCAGTGTCTCCACAATCTTGTCCCAGTCAAACTGTACACTGTTGATTAGTTCGACAACCTCCTTGTTTCCATGAAAGACCTCTTTCCCCCACGCCTGTGCATGTGGGATGAACTGGGTAATACTCTGCCCCAGATTTCCAAATGTATTTACAAGCTGAGGTACAACACCAAAGATCACTACCGTCAACACGCCAACTACGATACAAAGTACACTCAACAGACTCACTGGTCTTGCCAGTTTATCTGCCACTTTATTTTTTCTTACTTTCTCCGTAAACAGATGCCTCTCGATAAAATTCATCGGTACATTCAGTACAAATGCAATGGCTCCTCCAAGCAGAAATGGAAAGATTAGATGTCCTACATATCCCAGTACTTCCAACACCTCTTCATATTTCCACAGCACCACGATCAGCAGTGCTGTGAACAAAATCAGCTCCCGGATTTTCCGCATATTTTCCTTGTTCAGCTCCATACAATTCCTTCCTTCATTAAGTATCCTGTCAAATCCTCTATTTCTTTCTCGTTCTGATCCATTTCAGCAGCTGAATAACCGGCAGATTCAAAAGAGCCAGTCCATATACAGTCATCAACTGTGCTACCGTCAGTGTCTGCACTTTGAACATTCCCTGAAGTGCCGGGATCATCAGTACTCCTGTAATCAAAAGCCAGCCAAGTACAAATGCTCCGATCAGATAAATGTTATTCCAGAATCGTTTCGTAAAAATGATCGGTTTGTTTGCTTTACAGTTAAATCCGTGAACCAGACGGCTGCTACAAAGTGTTCCAAATGCCATCGTACTTGCCAGCACTGCATTTCCATCGCGATATCCGATCATAAATGCTGTCATGGTCATGATTCCGATACACAGACCTTCCACTCCGATGCTTGTAAGAAATGGTTTTGTCAAAATGGACTCTCCCATGGCACGTGGTTTTTCTTTCATCACTTCCGGATTGTGCGGCTCCAGTCCAAGCGCAATCGCCGGCAAGCTGTCTGTCAGAAGGTTGATGAACAGCAGATGTACCGGTGCAAATGGAACCGGCAGACTTGCAAGTGATGCGTACAAAACTGCAAGAATCGCTGCAAAATTTCCGGAAAGCAGGAACTGAATCGCATTTTTAATATTCTGATAAATGTTTCGTCCATTTTCCACTGCCTTGACGATCGTTGCAAAGTTATCATCCGTCAGCACCATAGCTGCCGCATCTTTCGCCACTTCACTTCCCGTGATTCCCATGGCAACTCCGATATCTGCCTGCTTCAGTGCCGGGGCATCATTCACTCCGTCTCCCGTCATTGCCACAATATTTCCACGCTCCTGCCATGCCCGTACGATACGGATCTTGTGTTCCGGTGAAACTCTTGCATACACAGAAATGTTCGGTACGAACTCCTGGAGTTCTTCGTCCGTCATGTCCTCGATGACCGCACCTTCACAAGCTTCCGACATATTTTCCAGAATTCCGATTCGTTTTGCAATGGCCGCTGCTGTTACCTTGTGATCGCCCGTAATCATGATTGGCTTGATTCCTGCCTTGATACATTCTGCAACTGCATCTTTAGACTCCACTCTCGGCGGATCCATCATGGAAATCAGTCCCAGGAATGTCAGGTCATTTTCATCATTTAATGTAAGCCCCTGCTCCTGTTTCATCGTCTTAAATGCAAATGCAAGAACTCGCAGTCCGTTTTCTGAAAAATGTTTATTCTGCACTTCAATTCTGACACGGTCTTCTTCTGTAATCTTTCTTAGAGTATCTCCATCCTGAATGTGGCTCATACGCTCAAGAAGCACATCGACCGCACCCTTTACGACCATAACGTACCGTCCGTCTATAAAATGCTCCGTGGACATGAGTTTTCTGTCACTGTCAAACGGCACCTCGGAAAGCCTTGGGTACTCCTCACGTACTTGTGCATAATCTACTCCCAGAAGACTGCCAAGATTAATAAGAGCCGTCTCCGTCGGATCCCCGATTTCCTGACCATCATGATTTGTAGAATCATTGCAAAGCATACTGAACATCAGTAACTCTCGCTGTGCCGGATCCTTCAGATCAATCTCTTCGGAACAGACACTCTCACTATTTACATAATAATTTTCCACAGTCATTTTATTCTGCGTCAAAGTTCCCGTCTTATCAGAACAGATGATTGACACACTGCCAAGTCCCTCGACCGCCTGAAGCTTACGGATGATTGCATGCTCCTTCGCCATCTTCTGTGTACCAAAGGAAAGCACGATGGTCACGATAGAACTAAGCGCCTCCGGGATAGCTGCCACCGCCAGCGCTACCGCAAATAGAAATGCATTTACAATCGATTCTCCGCGGATCACGCTGATTGCAAATAAAATTCCGCAAAATACGAGAATCGTAATAGACAACTTCTTGCCAAAATCATCCAGATTCTTCTGAAGCGGCGTCTGCTTCTCTGATGCATTTTTCAGAAGCCCGGCAATCTTACCGACCTCCGTACTCATTCCGACTTCCGTTACTTCAAATGATGCTCGTCCATAAGTCACGAAGCTTCCGGAAAATACCCGGTTCGTCTGATCTCCAAGTGCTGCACCTTCCGGTACTTCTTCTAAAGACTTCTCCACTGGGAGACTCTCACCTGTAAGTGCACTTTCGTCCACTTTAAGACTTGCAACTGTAAGTAACTTTCCATCTGCCGGAATTAAATCTCCTGCCTCCACAATCACTTCATCACCGACAGTCACTTCTCTCGCCGGTACCTGCATGAGCTGCCCGTCACGCACGACCTTCGCATCCGGTGCCGACAGCTGCTTCAAACTATTCAACGACTGCTCCGCCTTCACCGTCTGCACTGTTCCGAGAATCGCATTCATCGTAATAACTACAAAGATTACAATCGCGCTCTCCACATCTCCAAGAAATCCTGAGATCACCGCGGAGATGATCAGAATAATTACCAGAAAATCCTTGAACTGTTCTAAAAATATTTGAAAGACACTTTTTTTCTTTCCCTCTTCCAGTTCATTCGGCCCGTATTTCTTTAGATTTTCCTTCGCCTGCTCATTTGTCAACATAATTTGTACCTCCTTTTAATCGCTGTGGCCAAACGCCCTATACTGCTTTAGAGCTGATAAGCCATGCCAGCTCTATTCCGCTCCGCTTCATATCGCTGTGGCTAAACGCCCTATACAGGAAAGCAGGATGCGCTGTCTGCATGCAAACATGCACACCGCATCCTGCTTTCCTGTGCATGGCTTATCAGGTGTACAAAAATAGAGACCTTTATTGCACACCAAAAATATGCAATAAAAGTCTCACCATTTCATTACGATACGGATGATCGCTCATCGTACTGACGACATCGCAAACGCCTGATTTTCTACTTTACAAGACTGACAGGCGCCAGTTACTCCCTTTTATTAATGTTAATATAGTCGATTCTTTCGAATCTGTCAACGGGGTTTTTACCTTTCCAACAAAAAATCTATCATATTCTGATGTATAATTCCATCTCTTGAAAAATCAAATCTGTCCATGGAAAGTACATACTTCGGATAATTATCCTGAATATCTTTATATGCTCCAAATTCTCTTTCTATGACATCTTCTGTTGCCAGCAAATAGGCGACCTGGTAATACTCTTTCTTCCCATCTTTTACCGCCACAAAATCAATCTCGCCCTTTGTCGTTTTTCCTACATACACTTCATATCCACGAACTAACAATTCATTATATACAACATTCTCTATAAGAGCACCAATTTCTGTCTTAAATCCCGTATTTTTAATTTTTCCAAATCCTACGTCCGTCAGATAATATTTATCAAATCTGGTCAATACTCTTTTGCCCCTAATATCATAGCGCATTGCTTTATTCATGACCATCGCTGCAACTATCTTTTCCATATAATTATATATAGTATCCGGTGCTACTTTTCGATTTACACTTTCAAAATACTTGGCAATCGATGTCGGAGAAAATGTCTGCGAAGGGTTCAATACAATATATTCCAACAGTCTGTTCAGTGCATCTACATCCCTTACCTGACCTCGCCAGAAAATATCCTTCAACACAATAGAATCATACAAATCTGTCATAAACACTTTTGTTTCTTCTTCGGTTTTAAAATAAAAGCGCTGTGGCATTCCGCCCCATGTAATGTAGTCCATAAATTCTTTTTCAGACGCTTCTTCTTTCTTTACTCCCAACATCTCACACATTTCCTGAAAACGAAACGGCATCACCCGAAAACTCACATATCTTCCTGTTAGCAGCGTTGCCATTTCTCCTGATAACAGTCTGCTATTAGAGCCCGTGATGAAAATGCTTACGTTTTTTGTCGCATGAAAAGAATTTATAGCCCGTTCAAATTCTTCAACCATCTGAATCTCATCTAAAAAAATGTAATATTTTTCTTCATCAACGATAAGTTTCTCCACATACCCATACAAATCCATCGCATTTTTTACAAATGCATATTTCATATCTTCCAGGTTCATATATATAATATGATCATCGGTAACACCATGGTCCTCTTTCATTTCATCCATAATCTGCTTAAGCAAAATAGATTTCCCACAACGTCTTATGCCTGTGATAACTTTTATTAAATCAGACTCATAAAATGGACGGATTCTCTTTAAATATAATTCTCTTTTAACCATAAAATCACCTTTGTTTCAATTTTATCTTTTCTTATTTAATCTTATAACATTATTGGCTCTTTTTCAATATTATATTCTTTTATAATGTATTATTTTATTCTTTTTCTAATCTTATTTCATTATATTGTAATAAGATTCTATTGAACATTTTTGACGTTAACGTCATAAATGTTCAATATCTTCAAGCTTATTATTTACAAAAAACAGGTGATGAAAAGTCACAAATCCTTTTCATTCACCTGTTTTTCATCTATCCTCTCGCCGCTATTCCCTCCTACATCGTATTCCGGAATCCTTTTCCGATGATTTCACTACTGTTCGTGATCATCATAAATGCATGCGGTTCTACGCTTCTTACGAATTTCCGCAGTTTCAGTGCCTGATCTCTGTTCACAACAGTCATGATGACTTTCTTCGGCTCGTGTGAATAAGAGCCTTCTGCAGACATAATTGTCGCACTGTGATTCAGCTCTTTATGAATATAATCGCAGATTGTATCAGCATTATCTGACACGATTGTAAAATATTTACACAGGTTCAGACTCTCAATTACGGAATCAATGAAAAATGATTTTGCAAGGAATCCGGCAAATGAAAACAGTCCAACGGTCGGATTATATACAAAGAAAGAAATCAAAACAACTGCGAAGTCTACAAGCAGTAACGCCATTCCAATTGACACGCTGGTATACTTTTTTAATATCAAAGCAATAATATCGGTTCCTCCGCTGGACGCATCCATGAAGAAGAATATCGCGGAACACACTGCCAGCAGCATAAAAGAAAATACAAGCTCCAGCACCGGCTGGTTCGTGATTGGCTTGTCTATCGGATACACATACTGCGCAACTTCCAGCACACCACTGAATACGATGCTGACATAGAAAGACCGCATTGCAACTTCCTTTCCCAATATTGGAAATGCGATCAATAACAGTAACATATTGATTACAAATGTGTACGTACTGGCGGAACCGCCAAACATTCCACTTAAAATAACTGCAAAACCGGCTACACCTCCGAAACTGAAATGGTTCGGAAACTTAAATACATAGTTCGCCAGTGCAAGTACGACTGCCCCCACAGTCAGTATACTGTATTTTTTAATCGGTCCCATGTGCTCATCTAACATAATTTATCCCCTCTTTCCCTTACTCATGACACTTGATTGTTTATCTTTGTTATAACATACTCTCCTAAAAAAAGGAATGCCATCCGGCATTCCTTTTCGTAATATTTACATTCCAAGTCTCTCTGCAATTTCAAGACCCTTAGGACTTGTTGCGACACCACCCATACTTGTCTCTCTGAGTGACACGTCCATCTTCATTCCGACTTCGCCCATGGCATCAATGACCTGATCTACCGGAATCTGGCTGATGATTCCTGCCAGTGCCATGTCTGCTGCCGCCAAAGCGTTGACTGCACCGCCTACATTTCTTTTCACACACGGAACTTCTACCAGCCCAGCTACCGGATCACAGACAAGTCCCATCAGATTCTTAAGTGCCATGGCGCATGCATGTCCCATCTGCTCTTTACTTCCACCGCGTACACTACAGATTGCCGCTGCTGCCATTCCGGAAGCAGAACCTATCTCTGCCTGACAACCGCCGGAGGCTCCCGCCAGGGAAGCACGGGACGCAATGACCTGGCCGATTCCTGCTGCCACATACATCGCCTGGATCATGGTTTCCTCTGAAGCTTCATATTCTTTATAATAAGTAACAAGAACTGCCGGCATTACTCCACAGGCTCCGGCAGTCGGAGCTGCCACAATCCGCTTCATACAAGCATTGTTACATCCCATTTTTAATGCATTTGCAATAACCGTTGATACAAAATCGCCGCACAACGGTTTTTCCTGCTCCCGATATGCATCCATCAGCTTTCCTTCTCTTCCGACAAGTCCACTTCTGGAAATTGCCTCCGGGTCATATGCTGCAACACTCTCTTTCATAGAGTTCCACATATGTGTCATCTGATTCCAGGACTCTTCTTCGCTGATTCCGTTTTCCTCGCAGTCCTCAAGCTGAACGGCTTTCCAGAATTCTACACCGTCTTTTTCGCATCTTGCCATAATCTCATCCACTGCCTGATATGCCATAACTATCGTCCCTCCTCCAGATTCAGAGATATTACTTCCAGAATATCTTCTTTCATTTTCAGTTCAGCCACAACATTTTCCGGTATGGACTGATCTGTCTCTACGACCATAACGGCAAGACCGCCTCTTTTGTGACGGAACACCTGCATCGTCGCAACATTGATCTTCTCCCGGCTCAGTGCCGCGCTTACCTCTGTAATACAGCCCGGGCGGTCCATGTTCCGCACGATCAACGTATTGCTCTCCCCACTAAAATCTACCTCGATTCCATCCAGAACACTGACACGGATCCGGCCTCCTCCAATAGAGTATGCCTGCATTACCAT